>WNGJ01002099.1_pt1 | contig 22736 bp, 19 predicted proteins | sample 5400611 | NCBI WGS metagenome assembly WNGJ01 (sample SAMN13153375, study PRJNA577476) | soil metagenome | isolation source: 40 cm soil or saprolite under Garry oak tree replicate 1 | place: USA:California | collected 2016-06-15
ACAAGTGCGACAAACCTCATTAGAAATACACTAGCGTCAGGTTGAATAGCTTTCCTGAGATCTGTTAATGCTCCTGGCAGGGAAACATCTATCTTTTCCGCCTATGCTTGATAGAATCCCTGACTTATAGTTCACGCGACGAGGTTTGAAGTAGAGTATAATGAGCTGACTTGTCTTAAGTACCAGGATATGCTTCACGTAAGGATTAAAAAATATCTTTACTACACAAAACGAGCAAGGAGAAACACCGCATGAAAGAGTTCCAGGGAAAGGTTGCTGTTGTAACAGGCGCAGCCAGTGGTATAGGCCGCGCACTCGCTGAACGATGTGTACACGAGGGCATGAAGGTCGTGCTGGCCGACATCGAGGAGCGAGCCCTCATGCAGGCCAGCCAGGAACTAAAGAGCACAGGCACCGATATCCTCGAGGTCCAGACGGACGTTTCAAAGGCCAGAGACATGGAAGCGCTGGCCCAGAAAACGCTTGCTACGTACGGGGCAGTCCATCTGCTGTTCAACAATGCCGGTGTAGGCGCGGGCAGCACTATCTGGGAAAGCACATTGGCGGATTGGGAATGGGTCATGGGTGTCAACCTGTGGGGCGTCATTCATGGCATTCACACCTTTGTTCCCCTGATGCTTAAGCAAAACACCGAGGCACACATTGTCAACACTGCATCTTCGGCAGGCTTAATATCAGGCCCCGGCCTGGGTATTTATAAGGTGACCAAACATGGCGTCGTCACGCTTTCTGAGACGCTCTACCACGAACTAGCGCTCAGCGGTGCCAAAATCAAGGTATCCGTCCTCTGCCCGGGCTTTGTGAACACGCATATTATGGATGCGGAGCGCAATCGCCCGGTCCAACTACAGAATGATCCTGCTGAAGCGAGCATCAGCCCTCAAAATGTGGCCATATATCAATGGCTTCAACAGTCGGTGCAAGCCGGAATGCCTCCCCATCAAGTCGCTGCAATCGTCTTCAACGCCATCCGCGACGAAAAATTCTACATCCTTACACACCCGGAAGTGAAAGAAGCAGTTCAAGTTCGCATGGAAGACATCCTTCAAGATCGCAATCCAACCAATACCGTAGCATTATAATGAGCGGAAAGGAAAACACTTGATGAAACTAGGACGCATTCTTCGTGAGTCGCTCGAGGGAGCCGTGCCCCGCCTGGTGCTAGCTCAGCCAGAACTCGATCGCGTGATCGACTTGGCGACCGCTGAATATCAACGGCTGTTGGGCACGGGAGCCTCTGCGGATGCTGCACGACGCCTGGCCTCGGCTCTGTACCCGGCGAGCATGAGTGCTGCCATCGCTGCCGGGCCAACCTTGCTTGCAGCGGCAGCACACACGGCTGAATCTGTTCAGGAAGGGAGCGCGCTCCTGCCATTTGAGCAAGTGCAGTGGCTTGCGCCGCTTGACCCACCCGTCATGCGCGACTGCCTGGCATTCGAGCAGCACCTGCTCAACTCATTTAAGGGGCCGTCGGTACCGCCCCAGGCGCTGGCACAGCACTACGTGATGCCCCTCTACTACAAAGGCAATCCCCTCACGCTCACCGGCCATGAGCAAGAGGTACCCTGGCCAGACTACACACAGAAGATGGATTACGAATTAGAGCTTGGTTTTGTTATTGGCCGCTCTGGCAAAGACCTCACACCTGAAAATGCTCTCTCGCACCTCTTTGGCGTGACGATCTTCAACGACTTCAGTGCACGTGACATCCAGTTGCAGGAGATGCAAGGTCTGCTGGGGCCAGCGAAGGGCAAGGACTTCAGGACGGCACTCGGCCCGTGGATTACGACGGTGGACGAGCTGGATGTACACAATCTAACCATGGTGGCACGTGTAAATGGGCAGGAATGGTCGCGCGGGTCGAGTTCGACGATGATGTGGCAGGTCGAGGAGATCATTGCGTACATCTCGAAAGCAGAGGGAATAGAGGTTGGCGAGCTGATTGGTTCCGGCACCGTCGGATGGGGATGTGGTCTGGAGCTTGGCAAGTTGCTCAAGCCGGGTGACGTGGTGGAGCTTGAGGTCGAGGGGATCGGCGTATTACGCAACAGGCTGGGAACACCGGCTCCGGCTGGCTGGATGCCCCAACATCGCATATCTGCTTCAGTGTAGAGCGCCTGGCCTTACTTTCTTTCTAACGACAAGCGGTTCTGATCATGCGTTCATCCCCTGCTGACCACCGAAAATCATGGGACGAACGGACCATTAGCAGAAAGGGGAAAAACATGAGTAACTGGTCCTACACCAAAGGCCTGCACGACCTCGGCAACTCCGTATACGCGTACCTTCAGCCGGATGGCTCCTGGGGATGGAGCAATGCTGGTATCATCACCGATGGCAATGCTTCGCTGCTGGTGGATACGCTTTTCGATCTGAAGCTCACCCAGGAGATGCTGGACAGCATGCGCAGGTCTATTCCCGCGGCAGCCTCCATCGATGTGGTCGTCAACACGCATGCGAACGGCGATCACTGCTACGGCAACCAGCTGGTTGCCGGCTCCCAGATCATCGCGTCGGCTCGCACAGCCGAGGAGATGATCGAACTACCACCCCAACAGTTTGCAACAATACTCAAACAGGCCCCGGCGTTGGGTCAAGTTGGCGAGTTTCTCAGCCATATCTTTGGACCCTTTGAGTTCGAAAATATTACGTGGACCCCGCCCAACAAGACTTTTGAGGGCGAGCTGACTCTGAGGGTGGGAGATAAGGTGGTACATCTCATTGAGGTGGGTCCGGCCCACACTCGCGGCGACACGTTAGTTCATATCCCCGCTGACCGGGTTATCTTCACGGGCGATATCTTATTCATAGGGGGGCATCCCATCGCGTGGGCCGGGCCCGTCAGCAACTGGATCCGGGCCTGCAATCTGATCCTCACGATGGACGTCGAAACGATTGTCCCTGGTCACGGTCCCATTACAGACAAAAAGGGCGTTGTCGAGGTCAAGAACTACCTCGAGTACGTCTTCCAGGAAGCACGCAAGCGCTACGAGGCAGGCATGCCTGCATTTGAGACCGCCAAAGATATTCCCCTGGATCAGTATGCCTCGTGGACGGACGGTGAACGGATTGCCGTGACTGTCGAGGCAATCTACCGGGAAGTGAGTGGTGATCAGACACCCCCTGATAGGAACCGTTTGTTCACTGAGATGGCGGCACTGGCACTGCAATAAGGCGAGAGAGGCGCGCTGTACTTCCTACAGAGAGGACGGACCGGCAGAGTACTGGTATTTTCCGATCCGGCCCACCAACGCTCGTGTTGGTGGGCCGGATCGTTCTATTTCAAGATGCTGTTGTCCTTTTCCCTTGGCTATTCACTGGCTGCCTGGACCGGCGCATTCTCCACCCTGGGGCCAATCCAGACGGTCTGGACGTTCACAAATTCCTGTATACCAAAGGAGGAAAGTTCGCGTCCATAACCACTGTGTTTAACGCCGCCAAAGGGAAGACGTGGATCGCTGGCTGTCATCCCATTAACAAAGCAGCCCCCTGCCTCAATTCGCGCTGCTAGTTCACGAGCCTGCTCAATGTTACGCGTCCAGAGATTACAACTCAGGCCAAATTCAGAATCATTCGCCAGCTCTATCGCATGTTCCGCATTGCGTGCATGAATTACTGCAGCGGCAGGACCGAATGTTTCCTCACGGAACATCGGCATTTCCGGTGTCACACCGCTTATGATGGTCGGAGCATAGAAGTACCCTTTATCTTCAAGCGGCTTGCCACCCAAGAGCACGCGTGCGCCCATCTTGACGGAATCCCGCACCTGCCTATCCAGTGTTTCGCGCAGGTCGTCACGTGCCACCGGTCCAACCTGGGTTTCGTAATCCAGCGGATCACCCACGCGCAGCTTCGATGCAGCATCAACGAACTTGCGCTCAAATGCCTCGGCGACCGCATCAACGACGATGAAGCGCTTGGCAGCGATACAGCTCTGACCATTATTCTGGAAGCGGGCTGTGATGCCCACCTGTGCAGCCTGGTCCAGGTCGGCATCCGCCAAAACGATAAAAGCATCTGAGCCACCCAATTCCAGGACTGTCTTCTTCAAGACATGCCCACTATTGGCAGCTACCTCGACACCTGCGGCCTCGCTACCCGTGAGCGTTACCGCAGCTATCCTTGGATCGGCGATAAGTTTTCTCGTCTCGGAGCCCGGTACAAGAACGGTTCTCAATACACCCTGAGGGAGTCCCGCTTCTTGAAAGATACGCTCGATTTTCAAGGCAACACCTGAGACGTTGGAGGCATGTTTGAGGACAGCAGTGTTGCCAGCCATCAATGCGGGAGCGGCAAAACGAAAGACCTGCCAGTAGGGGAAGTTCCAGGGCATAACTGCCAGAACCACACCCAGTGGACGGAAAGCGATATAACTCTCGGTAGCATTCGTCGCAACTTTTTCATCTGCAAGGAAGCGCCCGGCGTTCTCTGCAAAGTAATCACAGTTCCAGGCGCATTTTTCGACCTCGGCCGCGGCTTCTGTAATCGTCTTGCCCATTTCAAGGACAGCAAGCTGTGCCAGTTCGGTCTTATGATCCCGCAGATAGCTAGCCACGCTGTGCAGGTGCTTCGCTCGCTCAGCAAATGTGGCCGTGCGCCACTTCAGATACGCTTGATGCGCCTGTCCGAGGGCTTCATTGATCTGGTTCTGATTGAATGGCTCAAATGTTTCCAGCACTTCTCCGGTGGTTGGATTGATTGTTTGAATGCTCATTGTAGTACTCCCATGCGTGACAAAAATATAACCTGGGTTTCATTATATCCCATAGCTGGGCACATTCGTATGGTTATGATGTTACCAATAATAGCCTTTCATCGTGTATTAAATGCTAGCATATAAACACATCTTCAGGAGGAAAAGCGTGTCAGCTACCAATGATCAACAGGTGAATAACTGGTGGGCCGAGGATGATACACCTGTACGTACCAATTCTCGCGTCACCTATCTCCTTGATGGTCGCACAACTTTGCTTACGATGTGCCGCCATTTTCTGATGGCGAGCAAATATATCTACCTTGCGAACTGGGGCATCACTCCTACAATGGAACTGGTGCGTGGAACAGATCATCGTGCAGGGCCAGATGGTAGCCCTGAACAAGAGGCGCTCCTGGCCGAGCTACGTGCAGAGGGATTGCAGGAGGCTGAGATTGACTTCTGGTGTTCACACGATCTTACCCTGCAAGCGGTGCTGGGTTATGCCGTGAGTAAAGGTGTCGAGGTGAAAGCATTGCCCTGGGCCAGTTCAGAAATGTTTTCGCACTATGATCCCAAAACGGCGCACGAGCAACTCACTCAGGTAGGCGTGACCTGCATTCTTGATGAATGCTCGCGTGGCGTACTCCATCATCCCATTGAATCATTACATCAAAAAGTTACGGTAGTGGATGGCACCCATGCCTTCGTCGGCGGCATTGATCCGCTGATCGAATTGAACGGCGATTTCGACCGCTGGGACACGCCATCGCACTACTTCTCATCTCCTTTGCGTCGAAACACAGAATGTCGCAATCCGCATCCCTGGCATGACGCCCATGCGATCATCGAAGGACCGGCCGCTGGAGACGTGGAACTCAATTTTCGCCAGCGTTGGAACGATGTCGTCCAGCGGTACAAGTGGGACAACCACCTACTCATTCCTGAACATCCACTTCCCTCTCCCTTAGAGAGCAGCAGCCTGGTACAGTTGGCTCGTACGATCCCACAACACACCTATAGTTTCGGTCCAGAGCAGGGTATCCAGGGTATCGCGCAGCTCTATGCACATGCACTGAGCAACGCGCAGCACTTCGTTTACCTGGAGAACCAGTACTTCTGGCTACATGCCTATTATGGCGTTGACACACCATTGCTGGGAATTGACAGCCCCGAGATGGAACGCAATATACGCGAGTTAGGTGCGGCATTGCAACGTGGGGCTACAGCTGCAATCGTGCTGCCTGACCATCCCAACGTTGGCTGCGCTTTCACCGATGCAGGGCTGGCACGCTTACGCCAAGAAGCGCCCGAAGCTGCGGCGCAGGGGCGCATGCAGGCCTTCTGCCTGGCTACCTCGACAACTGTAGATGGCGAAGCACACTACCGGCCCATCTATGTCCATGCGAAAGTCGCCATCGTCGACGACCTGTGGTCGACGGTCGGTTCCGCGAATCTGAACAACCGGGGGATGCACGACGACACGGAAATGAATGTCGCAACCCTCGATGCGGAACTGGCGCTTGGCTTACGCCTGCTGCTGTGGGCTGAGCATCTGGGACTGATGAGCGAGGCTGATCTGTTTACTGTTGCACGTCACCCAGGGCGCCAGAGACAGAGTGCGGATCAGCGAGCGCTGGACCTTTACCAGCAGTTGCAAGAGACGCTGGGAGATCCATTAGTCGGACTACGTCTGATGACTGAGCGTGCCCAGGACAACCTGCGCCGGTACAAAGCAAAGCAGCCCCTGGTAGGCCACCTTCTCCCCTATTTGACGGCTGAGGAGGCAACACAACAAGGGCTGAACTTCCGCGAAGAACACGGATGGATTGAAGAACCCTAACCTTTTAGATCAGTTCCAGGTAGCGCCGGCGGTCCCAGTTGGTGACCGCCTTTTCGTATTCTTTTACTTCCCAGCGCCGGGTCGCCACGAAATGCTCAACAAAGTCGGCTCCCAGGTACTCCCTGGCAATTTCACTGCTCTCCAACAGGTCTGTTGCAGTTGAAAGGTTGCGCGCGAGTGGACGAATGTGACCCCGCTCAAGCGCCTTGGCAACCGTTGCCTCGTCGTAGGCGTTTCCATCAAGGCGCTCGGGCAGTTCCAGCTTGTGCTCGATGCCATAGAGACCACTGGCAAGCGTGGCCGCAAAGACGAGATAGAAGTTGGCATCCGCACCAGGCACGCGATTTTCAATACGGATGGCACCACGGTTAACATTGATGACACGAACAGCGCAGGTACGATTATCCATACCCCATGTCGTGTTCAGAGGCGCCCAGGTACCCTCGACATAGCGTTTGTAGGAATTGATGACCGGGGCATACAGTGCCATAAACTCCGGCATTTTGTCTAGCACACCCGCGAGGAACTGGCGCATTGCGCTTGACATATGTTCCTCTGCGCCCTCGTCCCAGAAGAGATTGCGTTCCAGGTTGCGATCCCACAGGCTCATATGTGAATGCCCGCTGCTTCCATCTTCCTGGTCATTCCACTTCGCCATGAAGCTCGCCGTCAAACCCATCTGGAGACAAATTTCTTTGGCACCGGTTTTGAAGAGCATGGTCTTATCGCCAGCAGCAAGGGCATCAGCATAGTGGATGTTCATCTCATACATGCCCGGGCCATGTTCGCGGTTGTAGCCCTCAATATTAATATTGCTGTCGCGCATTCCACGAGCGATGCGTCCCAGGAGATGATCGTCGGCGCTTGACTGGCTGATGGAGTAGCAGTTGAAGCCGGGATTCAGAGGGGTCAGGTTTGGCCCAAAATCCTTTTCACGCAGCGTTACCTGGTTCTCACGGAAGAAGCGGAATTCCAGCTCGGCAGCAGCCATTGGCTCATACCCCATAGCACGAGCGCGTTCCACGACCTTAGCGAGCACGTAACGAGGAGCAATAGTCACCGGTTCGCCATGCTCCGTCCACAGGTCGCATACACAGGAGGCCACGTTTTCTTCCCATGGCACAAGCGCAAAAGTGGAGAGATCAGGCTTCATCTCAATATCAGCAAAACCACGTTCCCAGTTGCTGAATTTGAGGTTAGGCAGCACAACTTCCCCAATGTCCCAGCCAAAGAGTACATCACATTGCCCAAACCCATCTTCCAGCGAGTTCAAGAAGTACCTCGCATCCACGCGCTTGCCACGGTAGACTCCCTCGATATCGGGAGCACCAATCTTGACATACTCGATCTTTCCGTCGTCTACGAGCTGCTTGATTCTGCTGATGTCCATGAGTCGTGTTCATCCTTTCTCTTAAGCGGGTGACCTGAAGGTCGTCCTTACTTACAAATATATCTACCACTTGTAGACTGCAGGTCTACGATTCTCCAGGCTTGGAATCTGCGCACGGGCTTGCTCAATTTGTGCGAGATCGATATCGGCCATAACGACCGTGGGGGTATCTTGTGCCTGCGCAAGTACCAGCCCCCAGGGGTTCACGATCATTGAGCGTCCGAAACACTGCCGGTTTGGCGGATACGTTCCCACCTGCGCGGGTGCAACTACATAGCAAAGGTTCTCAATTGCCCGCGCTCGCAATAGGACTTCCCAGTGATCTCGCCCGGTATGTAGTGTAAATCCCGCGGGCACCATGATGATCTGCGCGCCCCGCAAGGCGAGCAGGCGATAGAGTTCGGGGAAACGAAGATCGTAGCAAATTGTGAGGCCAAAGGTGATCCCATCAATCTCGGCAGTCACAATAGCATCGCCCGGCGCGATTCGCTCTGATTCGTAATGCTTCTCGCCATTTGCCAGGTTTACATCAAACAGGTGAATTTTGCGGTAACGCGCTACAATTTCACCATCTCGATTGATGAGCACAGAGGTATTGTAAAACTTTCCCGCCAGTTGAGGATGGCGTTCTACGATACTGCCGCCATGCACAATTAACTTATGCCTGCGGGCTTTCTCTTGCAAGAGTTCAATCACGGGTCCGGGGATCGTTTGCGCTGCTTCATCAAAGCCGGCATAGGGTCCAAGATAGGTCCAGAATTCGGGGAGACCGGCGAATTGTGCGCCCATATCAGCAGCTTGATCCAGGAATCGCTCTACAGTAGACAAATTCTCAGCAGGATTATCACGTGAGTTCACTTGAATAACTGCCGTTCTCAGATGCATGTTACAGGCTCCTCGTTCTGTTCAAAGTTGGGGTTATTCAATTAATGGTTGCAGAGTAGCACGAGAAGAACGTACCGTCAAGTGCAAAAGCGCCACGGCGGGACGTTCTCTATGGTCAAACGTTCTGACATGTCTCGACAGGGCATTTTCTCTATGTTACACTAGCATCAGAAAAGACAAGATGCAACCCTGAGGTCCACTCATAAAATAGAGGTGCAGGGGACTTCGTTCCCTGCCGGGGTTTGGGTAATGGCTCATCGTTGTCTCAGCCTAGGGAATTTTGGGGTGCAGGGACGAAGTCCCCTGCCGGGGTTTGGGGTGTCCCCAAGTTCTTTCTTTCTTTGGGGTGGGGGTCGGGACGAAAAGGAATTATGAGGGGATGTCAGGCAACCAATATACATGGACGGAGTAAACAGGCGTAATGTATAAAAAGCCGCCAGAAGACGACGAATCACGCGAATATTCAGAGTTTACCTATCCTGTGCGACAGCGCAGACGTGCCCCTGCACCTCAACGGCCACCGGTGCGCTACCGTACCGATGAACATCCCGAGGTTCCTAAGATCAGGCGAGCATCATTGAACCATGATCAGCAGCATACTCAACGCCCATACAATTCAGCATTGGATGACAAAACTGAAGAATACAAGAATACGCGCTTGCGACAGTCGAGCCATAAACCGGCTGTAATAATCATCGTTGTAATTACTCTCATCATCGTAATTATTGTTCCCATCATTACATATTTCGGCCACAATCACATAACGATCACGGCCCATTTGGGCAGCACAACTTCGAATCACTCACAGCCAGCTATAAGACGAGCTCCTGCGAACCAACACGAACTTATTATCGTGCCACAGGATACGGATCATCCTCCTCCGCCAGTATTTGCAACCTCTGCATACCTGCTCGATGCTGATACGGGTGTAACTCTTTACGCCTATAACCCTTTTATGCACTTGCCGATGCTGAGCACAACGAAATTAATGACCGCGTCCCTGGCGGTTGCACAAGGCAATCTTGACCAGCGCATAACCATTACCAGTGCTATTGGCCGCGATATTAGCCAGTTGAGCGCTGATAGCGCAAGGTTTGGTATCAAACCAGGAGAGGTGTACACACTTCGTGATTTGCTCTATGGCTTGTTGTTCCCTTCTGGTAATGATGCTGCGATTGCCATCGCCGATGCACTGGGAGGAAACCTGCAAAACTTCGTCGCGGAGATGAACCGGAAAGCCCACCAGCTAGGCTTGTACGACACGCATTTTATGAATCCACACGGCTTATTAGAACCAGGACAATATTCCAGCGCGCATGATCTTGCATTATTAGGAAGATACGCTTTGAGCCTGCCGGTGCTGCACAAAATTAGTAGCGAAATAACCTACCATATCCCTCAAGGAGGGAAACACCCTGAGCGTTTCTTAACCAATGGAAACCAATTTTTATGGTGGTATCCGGGTGTTGATGGTGGCAAGACAGGGTTTGATGGTCAGTCGGATTTCATCCAGGTCATTTCCTGTACACGTAACCATCGTCACCTGATTGGCGTGGTCATGCATACAAAAAACTGGTGGACTGATATGCGTGACCTCATGAACTGGGGCTTTGACTCCTTCACCTGGATATCTCCTCGTGACGTGGATGCAAACCAGCACCCCATCATCTATGATTACTCCTGGCACTACTTTAGGAGTGATAGGCAGGATATAACCATCCCGACAGCTGGCAATGGACGTTATTACATTTATACAGGGTTTAGTATCTCAGGGCCGATTATGGCATATTTCGATAAAAATGGTGGCTTAAAGACCTTCGGCTACCCTACGAAAATGCAGGCAGTAGCCGCCGGACCGGTGATCAGCCAGCAGTTTGAGCATGGCACCATACAATGTAAGGTGACAGCAGATAAGTGCCAGACTGTATGAGCAGAACTATGATACAAGATTTCACTGAAGCAAATGCAATAACTATAGACACATATCAGCAGATCGCGCCAATCTACGCTGATAGCCATAACCTCGTTAGACTCCCAGCGTTCTGGCAGGAACGTCTACAACGATTTGCCAGTACGTTACGCTCGCGCCCTGCATACCAGGCCAACCCTGCACTTCCGGTATTGGATATGGGTTGTGGGCCCGGGCGTGACTCACTCTTGTTAGCACAAATGGGTTTTAACGTGCTAGGGGCTGATCTTTCAGAGTCCATGCTGGACGAGGCTCGCAAGCGTTACCAGGGCCAACCGGGTGGAGAACGTATTACTTTTCGACGCATGGACATGCATAATCTCGATCTCTCTGACGCTTCGTGCGCTGGTCTTTGGGTCTCAGCCTCATTCCTGCATATTCCTAAACGAGAAAATCTCGTGGTGCTAAAGGAACTCGTGCGCGTGCTCGTCCCAGGCGGTCCGATCATGATGTCGTTGAAAGAGTCTGATGGTGGCGACGACGAACGCTACGAAGTTCATGAGACCGGTAAGATACGCTTCTTTGCGCGGTACCGCGGCTCTGAACTCTGGGCATTGCTCGAACAGGCAGGGTTACGGGTAGATGAGATTACGACTGCGATTGATGAGCGCTTCTCTGATGAACGGCGTTGGCTGAGAGCGTTAGCGATCAAGTAAGTCCTGCCCCCGCAAGGGATGCCAGGAAGAAGGCTTGCCCTCATCAGGGCTGTTTTGTTATACTGCATGCAACAAAAGCATGATAAGCTCGAGGTTTTATGATAAAAGAAGAGACACATAACAGTAACAACCACTCTATCACGCCCTCAGGCCTGGGAAGGGCGCGTCTTGCACTGGCGATCTCGGCAGGAAAACTGGCGGGCGCATCGGGGCGCCTGCTGGGCGTCGGCGGCGGGACAAGTTTACCAGGTTTAATCGCACGGCGCATTGACCCCAATATACTCAAATCGGTAGTTGGCGCCAGTAAAGCTAAGAAGATAGTCATAACTGGAAGCAATGGCAAGACCACAACCGCACGTATGACCGCTGCTATGGCTGCAAGCGATGGGAAACGAGTCTCGCATAACCGGGCAGGCTCCAACATGCTGCAGGGAGTCACAGCGGTAGCTGTCAACTTTGCCGATGTCTTCGGGCGCTTGAATAGCGACGTGCTACTGTTTGAAATCGACGAGGGAACGATGCCCCTGGTCATGCCGGAGATTCAACCTGATGTCGTGGTGGTTACTAACATCTTTCGTGACCAGTTGGATCGCTATGGAGAACTTTACTCGGTCGCCAGAGCGCTTGACAAGACGCTTGAAGATTTACCCGAAACATCTACTATCCTCTTGAACGGCAATGACCCACAAGTCGCCAACTTCGGGCAGAAAGCAAAAGCCAAACGCCTCTTTTTTGGATTGGAATCAACCGAAGTCGGTATGCCAGTCCCCGAACAATCGGCGGATGTCATTCGCTGCATCCACTGCCAGGAAGACTTATTGTACGAGGTGGCCTATATGTCCCACCTGGGCATCTATCGCTGCCCTAATTGCGGCTATACGCTCCCACCATTAGATATCGCGGCTACAACGATCAAGCTGGCCCCCGACGGGCAGGGTCCAACGCACGTAGAAATGCGCACACCTCAGGGTACTATGGTACTGGAGATTGCTCTACCCGGGCTGCATAACGTATATAATGCTGCAGCGGCCATCGGCGCATCCCTGGCGGCGGGCCTCGAGAAAGAGAAGTTGGCAGCAGCACTGGCCAACATCCGACCTGCATTCGGACGATTGGAGAAAATACAGGCTGGAGATCAGACTATTTACCTATCCTTTGTGAAAAACCCCACGTCCTTTAACCTCATCCTGCGCCTGATTGCCCAGCATCCCGGTAAGATGCATGTATTACTTGCAGCCAGTCACACCATCGTGGATGGCGAAGATTTTTCCTGGCTCTGGGATGTTGATGCCGAGGCAGTTGCGCAAGATATCGCTGACGTGGTTTGCAGTGGAAATAAGCCGGAAGAACTAGCAATGCGCCTGAAATACGCGGAGGTACCAATCTATAAGATTAGTATGATTGAAGACCGCGAGGCGGCCCTGGATGCCGCCCTTAAAAATGCGGGCCCTGGCGGCACACTCTATATATTGAGCAGCTATACCCCCACCAACGAGCTGCGACGCATTATGCAGAAACGCGGTTGGGTTAAACACGTCTGGCAGGAGTGATTTAGTAATGAATGAGCAAATACAAGATACAGGCATGGTATTGAAAATCGGTCACCTCTATCCTACTCTTATGAGTGTGGCGGCGGACCGCGGCAACCTCTTTTCAATTGAGAGACGCTGTAAGTGGCGAGGTATTGCCACTGAGGTCGAGCAGATTTATGTGAAGCAAACACCCGATTTCACTAAATATGACCTGATTCTTTTTCATGGTGGAGCGGATCGCGAGATGGAGTTGGCTTCACGCGATATCCAGGCCAAGGCGTCCTCACTGATCGAGGCTGCGGAGTCAAATACTGTTTTCCTGAGTGTATGCGCGGGTTTCCAACTCCTCGGCCATTACTATAAACCGTTTCAGGGACCGGAACTCAAGGGGGTAGGTCTGCTTGACTTCTATACCGAAGGTAGCAATACGCGCTTTATGACCCACATGGCGTTGGAATGTGATTTTGAGCAGACAGGCAAAAAGGTGCTGGTAGGCTACGAAAATCACAGCGGTCGTACCTATCTCGGTCCAAAGGCACAACCACTAGGCAACGTAATTGCCGGTTGGGGCAATAACGGCAAAGATGGTTACGAGGGAGCCAGGCATAAGTATGTGTTTGGGACATACCTGCATGGGCCTGTGCTGCCTAAAAATCCCTGGTTCACCGATTATCTGATCCAGCTTGCCCTGCAGCGCCGTTATGGGAAAGTCGAACTTGCACCTCTGGACGATACTATAGAAAATGCCGCGCATGATGCTGCGCTGCAACTGGCAATGCAGTTCAAAGGCACGACATCTGCCATTGAAGCAACACCATGGAAGAGGTAAACTTGCCAAAGGGTTTGGTCCGCCGGTACATTCGATTATGTTTACTCCTGTGTCTGCTGGCAATTCCTCTATTAGCCTGTGACCTCGTGCCTACTGTCAAGGTTAATGGTACGCCCATAATTTCGTCATCAAACGGCACCCCCAGCGGTTCGCAATTGAACGTGTGGAACCGGGTTGCGCCTGGGATTGAGATTCGTTATGAAGACTGGAAGAATCCCGGCGGCGATGATGATACAGTGACTATCGTGCGCTTTGATCTGCACAAGGTTAAATTGAGTGTCGGTTACCAGCCAGAGCAACCGCTATCGACGAGTGCGTGGATGCAGAATGAACAGGCGACGGCGATTATCAATGGCGGATACTTCGATCAACAGGATAATGCAACAGCCCTTGTCGTCTCTAATGGGAAAGTATTTGGAGAGTCATATGCTGGATTCGGCGGAATGCTCTCAGTTGACGGACAAGGAAGAGTGAGTCTGCGTTCATTGCATCAACAACCATACAATCCCGATAGCGAGCAATTGAAGCAGGCTACGCAATCATCGCCGATGCTCATGCTGGGAGAGAAGCGCACCCAGTTTAGCGCCGACACCTCGCAGACACGCCGCAGCGTGGTGGCAATGGATAAGCAAGGGCGTCTACTGTTCATAGCCAGCCCCGGCCAGGTGTTTTCACTCGACCAACTGGCCGATCAGCTTGCGGCATCTGATTTGTCCATCGATACTGCGCTTAACCTGGATGGTGGCGCATCCACCGGTTTATATGTGCATGCGGGCAGCCACCACGTAGCGATTGATTCGCAGGTCAGCCTGCCGCTTGTGCTCATAATCAAGGCCGGCTAAACTACGCGGGCGTTATTCTTCTCTGTACCTCATCTTGAATGACCCGTATAGCATCCGCCAGGGGCACGATCCAGCGGAACCTCGCGGAGTGTTTTGGTAAGTTGTTGTGATATACGCATAATTGCTCCTAAAACATCTTCCCACCTAAAGGAACTTCTTTCGTAGGGCTAAGCAAAATTACGTCGCCATGCTCATCAGCAACGCCAAGCGTTAATACCTCGGATATGAAAGGCCCGATTTGCTTGGGAGGGAAGTTAACCACACCCATTACCAGTTTTCCCAGTAGCTCTTCTTTTGTGTAGTGCCTGGTTACCTGCGCAGACGATCTTTTTATCCCGATTTCAGGGCCAAAATCAATTAGCAACTTGTACGCGGGTTTTCGCGCCTGCGGGAAGTCTTCTACCTGAATTATTCTGCCTGCGCGAATATCAACTTTTTCAAAATCACTATAGGTGATCACTGTTACTCACTTTCTCCTTCCTGGCTTTGCAAGGGCTATCATAGCGTAGTCGAGCCAGCATCAGGGAACCGCAAGACCTTCCCTTATCCACTTACAACTTCGTATACTTCCTTATCGTATACTTCCTTAGAGAAAAGAACACTAGAGAACATCTATGCATAAATATCTTTCTGATAGACGATACAAAACGCTCTTGACATTGATCTGCGTATGTCTCCTGTTGTTTCTCTCAGCCTGCCAGAATGGTGCGGGGCAGTCTGCTGCCAATGCAACGCCTTCTCCTAGGGCGACATCTCAGCAGGGTGCTCAGATAGCAGGTCAAAAAGCTACGCCGACGCCAGGCCCAACGCTGGAACCCACACCTGCACAAGCAGCGAACAATCCAGCGCAGGTACCATCATCGTCCAATAGCAACGAGACACGGCCCGTGCTGGCGTTCTATTATAGCTGGTATACACCCTCAAGCTGGAGCTTAAGCACCATGTCCGACCTGCCGACGATCCAGTACAACTCGAGCGACGATGCCACGATCTCCCGCCAGGTGACATGGGCGGCCAACTCCGGCATCACTGGCTTCATCAGTTCATGGTGGGGGCCGGGCGATGTAACGGATAAGAATTTTGCAAAGCTATTGGCATATGCTGCCACGCTCCAATCCACTACGGGCTATCAATTTGACTCAACGATCTACTTTGAGAGCGATGCTCCTGCGTTGAGTGGAACAAACGCTATGATCAACGCGCTGCGCTACGTCATTTCGCAGTATAGCCACAATCAGAACTTCTTTCACTGGCACGGCAAACCCGTCATCTTTTTCTGGGACCCCCTGGGCAATGGTCGTACGCTCTCTACATGGACTTATATACGCAGCCAGGTAGATCCCAACGACTCAACGATCTGGTCGACTGAAGGGACCAATGTCAGCCTGCTGGGTGTCTTCGATGGCTTGCATCTCTTCAGTGCCGCCTACTGGGGCATCCAGAATGGGGATATCACAGCAGTTGACCAGGGATTCCGGGCCAAAATCGACGCGTATAACCTTGCGAACCATACACAGAAAATCTGGGCGGCAGGCGTACTGCCTGGGTATAATGATACGCGAGTGCCGGGACGCACCGGAACGTATATCGTCCCGCGCAACAACGGCGCGACCTACCACGAAAGCTGGGCAGGAGCAATCGCCAGCAATCCCGATTGGATTACCATCACCACCTTCAACGAATGGTTTGAGGGAGCGATGATCGAGCCTAGCGTGACTTACGGGAACCTGTATCTCGACCTCACACAGCAATTGATAAAGCAATGGCGCGGGTAGCTTGCCCCGGTTTTGTGAATTATCCTGGCATCCATACCCCGCCTCTGACGCCCGCGAGGGACGCCACTACATTTGGCCGCTAGTGAGCGTACGATGTAGTGGCATCCCTTGTGGGTGCCAGGCAGGTGCAGCTCAATAAGCGCGGGCAAAGATCGCTTCACAGGTGGCCGGCTTACCCGTGTAGAAGCATTTTCCCTGGACACCTCCCTCCGGCTGATCAAAGGGAATCACGCGTAGTGTGGCTTTGGTCTCCTCCTTGATAGCCAGTTCTGCCGCACTGTCTTCTGCCCACTTCACGCGTACAAACCCGCGTTTCTCCGCAATGATCTCTTTGAACTCTTCGTAACTGTCAGTGTAATAGGTATTATTGGCCCTGAACTCTGCTGCTCGCTGGAAGAGCGCCTTCTGCACTTCCTCTAACAAGGCAGGCAGGCGAGTTTCTAAGGCTTCCAGGGGTACTGGCTCTTTGACGCGATTGTCGCGGCGTACCAGCACCACACTGTTGTTCTGCACATCACGAGGACCAATCTCCATACGCACCGGCACGCCTCTCAGTTCCCATTCATTGAATTTCCAGCCCGGCGTGTTTTCGCTCAAGTCAACCTTGACGCGCACTTTGCCCTTAAGCATTTTCTGTACGCGCTCTACCGTTTCAATAACGGCCGTCTTTTCTGTATCTTTGCGCCAGATCGGCACAACCACTACCTGGTAAGGCGCAAGGCGAGGAGGTAGTATTAAACCCGCGTCATCGCCATGGACCATGATGATACCGCCAATGAGGCGTGTGCTGGCACCCCAGCTCGTAGTTGCGCAATACTTGCGCTGTCCATCGGCATCCAGGTACTGTATATCGAAGCTCTTGGCAAAGTTGTTACCAAGGTTGTGGCTTGTACCAGCTTGCAACGCTTTGCCATCCTTCATCAATGCCTCGATGGCGTAGGTGCGTAATGCTCCGGCGAATTTCTCATTCTCACTCTTGCGCCCCATGATGACAGGCATAGCCGCATCTTCCTCGGCGAATGCGCGGTACACTTCAAGCATCATAAGCGTACGTTCTTCAGCCTCTTCGATGTTGCGGTGCGCGGTATGTCCCTCTTGCCACAGGAATTCAGTAGTGCGTAGGAAAAGGATGGTGCGCTTCTCCCAGCGCATTACGTTGTTCCACAGGTTGATTAAGATTGGCAGGTCGCGATAGCTCTGTACCCACCTGGCATAGCTATGGCCAATAATGGTCTCGCTGGTCGGGCGAACGGCAAGCGGTTCTTCAAGCTCCTCGCCGCCCCCGCGTGTCACCCAGGCCAGCTCTGGAGCAAATCCTTCGATATGCTCTGCCTCTTTCGCGATAAAACTGCGGGGAATGAGCAGGGGAAAGTAGGCATTGACTACCCCGGTTTCTTTGAAGCGATCATCCATGAGACGCTGGATATTTTCCCAGATGGCGTAGCCGTAAGGCCGGATGATCATGCAGCCGCGCACAGGTGCATAGTCAGCTAGTTCCGCTTTGCGTACTACCTGGTTATACCATTGCGAAAAATTGTCTTCCTGGTCGGTTATCTCTTCGACGTATTTTTCCTGATCAGCCATAATTCCTCCTTGAATACTTTCCTATAAAAAACTTGTACAAAGGGTTAACTAATCGACAAACGAAAGTGCGCATAAAAAAACCCGCCCTTATGCTAAGGACGAGTTTGTTACCCGTGGTACCACCTCAATTGAACTGTGCTGTGAAGCGCAGTTCCACTTATGCGGTCATGCTTCTACGACCGCTCCTCTTGCTAACGGTGAGGCTTCCGGTCAGCTTCTCATTCACTGACGCTCTCAGGTGGGTTCGACGCGGTATCCGTCTGCCGGCTTGCACTATCCCGGCTCGCTGTTCGACTATGCCAGCGTCTACTGATCCTGATCAGCACGTTACGGGTCTCTAATCTGGTGCGCTAAGGATACAGCATAATGTGAGGGCTGTCAAGCACGATCGGAAACAAAGCCTCATGGGAAGTAGCATCTCCCCAATCTTATGCTTCACAAAAATGTAACAAAACTGTGTCGGCCTCGGAGCAAAGCGCTACGATATTGCGACAAATTCGCGATAGTTTGCTGACACCTGGTGGGCATACTTCTTACAGAGCGTGCGATGCTCGGCACGTTTATGATTTCAGCATTTCTTATGCCTGTCAGGAGGAAAACACATGGAGCAAGGCCTAACCAATTCCGCTACATATGAAAACGCGTTTGTAGAGCATACAAAAAGCAATGTGGTGATGGATGTGCGCAACATCACGAAAAGCCTGCCATCAGGGCGTGAGCGCATCGATATTCTCAAGGGTATTAGTTTTTCGATTGTCAGCGGGGAGTTTGTCTCCATTGTTGGGCCGTCGGGGTCCGGCAAAAGCACACTGCTCGGCATTATTGCGGGCCTCGATAACCCGACGAGCGGCCAGGTATTGATCGATAGCGTGGATATCACGCGTATGAGCGAGAGGCGTCTGGCCGATGTGCGCAACCGCAAAATCGGCATGGTCTTTCAAGCCTTCAACCTTATTCCGACGCTGACTGCGCAGGAGAACGTCGAGGTTCCACTCTACGTTGGCAAGCACTCAGGGTTGCCATCCGCCCGCGCAAAAGAATTGCTGGGCCTCGTCGGACTCTCACACCGTCTCGCCCATCGCCCTAACCAGCTCTCAGGCGGCGAACAACAGCGCGTAGCGATTGCGCGAGCCTTAGCCGCGGACCCAGCCTTCGTGATCGCCGACGAGCCGACCGGCAACCTGGATGCCAGAAACGGCGAGAATGTCCTCAACCTCATCGCTCACCTGCGCGAGCAAACCGGTAAGACCTTTATCATTGCCACGCACGATCCTGTTGTCGCCTCGCATGCCGACCACGCAATTCGCATCGTAGATGGTCAGATAGCAGCTATTGATGCTATAGGCGGGAGGATCATGCAATGAAAACTTCAATATACCTCAACTATACCAGCCGCTCTTTGATGCGAGGAGGGCAGCGCACAATACTGGCGATTTTCTGTATCGCTGTCGGCGTGATGGCGATTGTATCTTTGCAACTCGTAGGATTGATGATCAACAATGCCTTCACCGCTAATGTGCGGGACGCGAATGGCGGCGATATCGCCGTCACATCGTCTACGAAGCCTTTCGTACAGTCTGACCTGCCTTCCTTTGCCAGACTTAAGAGCGAGGGGATCATCACCAACTACACGGCTCTAGCAAACGCCGATGGCTCAACGAGCGGCGCCGCGGCGGCCGGTAGAGCATTTACCATTGAAGCTGTCGACCCACATAGTTTTCCGGTGGTCACTGCGCCGACCTTCAAGGACCCGGCAAATGGTACAATTGAGGCACTGCTTGTAAACAACGGTGTTATCGTAGATACCATCTTCGCCGATCAGTATAACAAAAAGATGGGGGATGAGATCGATGTTCACGCGGGACAGCAGAACCAGAATCCACGTCTATTGCATGTCAGGATTGCAGGTATTGTCACCGATTCTGGTGTGCTTGCGCAGTCCAGCGGCGTGCTACTCATTTCCCAGCAGAACTACCAGGCTGCCGCTCCCGGTGCCTCCATATATTGGTCAAGGCCATCCAGCAAATCTTTCCCCTGGCGAGTACGCAGACGGCAGCCGATGCGCTGAAAAGCGCCCAGGCCGCGGTCGATCTCGTGCGCAAGTTCCTGGAAATCGCGGGATTAATGGCATTGCTCATCGGCGGCGTCGGTATCGTCAACACCATGCAGGTTCTGCTCTCACGCCGCAAGCTCGAAATCGCTATGCTCAAGACGACGGGCTATCGCCGTTTCGACCTCTACCTGCTCTTCGGGCTAGAGGCGGGCCTGCTGGGCCTTAGCGGCGGCATCGTAGGAGCAGCCGCTGCGACAGGCATGAGCTTCCTGGTACGCAACCTGGTACAACAAGTCATCGGTGCCAACATTCCCTTTGTGCTCGACCCATTAACGGTTGGTGGTGGGGTCTTGATAGGCCTGTTCACAGCCCTGATCTTCGGCCTCTTACCTATTGTACAGGCAGCGAACATCCGTCCCTTGAACGTAATGCGCGAGATCCAGGATGGTAATCGCATCGGCAACATCTTTCTGACCATTGGCATGCTGGTCGTCCTTTCGATGCTGTTCTGCCTGCTCGCCATCGTCATCTTAAACAGTGTCCTCTGGGGAGTCATCAGCGTCTATGGCGCTTTCATCTTCCTGGCACTGCTGAGCCTGTTTTTCAGCCTGGCGGTCTTGATCATCAGTAAGCTGCCGGTGCCTGAGCGCTTCAGCGTGGGTTTCCTGGCGCTGGTCATGGTGGGCGTGGCCCTCTCGGTGCTGGTCTTCCTGATCTTGCCCGCGTTTGGGGGAATCTTACTCGCCGCATCGCTGCTGGGCTTCGTTATTGTCCTGCTGCCACGTACGTGGAAATCGAGCACGAAGATGGCACTGCGCAATATTGGTCGCCAGCGGGCACGTACTACGACAACCATGCTGGCGCTGTTCGTGGGTGTTTTCGCTATCGGCCTGATCCTGGCATTGGGACAGGATGTGCGGGACACGGTCAATAATGCACTTGCCAGGAGCTTAAACTACAACGTAATCGCAGTCGCGACAAACAATGATGCCAATGCTCTGCAATCTCAGTTAGCCACTATTCCAGGTATCACGAAGCAAAAACAGACCCTGATTGCCGCGACGATACCGGTAGCCATCGATGGGCGGCCACTGCAGGATCTGCTGAAAAATACAGGGAGCGGATCATCAGGCCTTGGGAGAAACGATGTACTCGGGTTGCTCAACGGTGTCGAAGGATATGATGTGGCACATAACCAGGTTCCGGATACCAACAACATGACCATCACCGATGGGCGTAACCTGGATGCCAGCGATGCCGGGACGAATTCTGCGTTGGTTATCTGGGGGCTTGTACATCGAGCGCCACTCCAGGGTCATCTCCACGTCGGCAGCACGATTACCCTGACAAGTGTGGATGGTAAAATCACCCGTAACGTGAAAGTGGTTGGCGTCTATCGTACAAGTGCATTTAGCCTGAGCTTCGAGTCCATTCTAACGACAACGAATGCCGTGCAGTCGCTGAGCCCGGTAGGCTTAAAAGAAGCGGCCTTCTATATGAAAGTGAATCCCGACCAGGTTGGTCACGCGCTGGGCAAAATCGGCACAATTGCCCCCAAAGCGTTTGTGTTCAACCTGGCAAACATCGGTGACTACATTAACCAGTACCTCAACTACACGCTGTTAGCGCTCACAGTGATTGCCGGGTTGTCGCTGCTGGCCGGTATCATCATCATTGCCAACGCGGTGGCGCTGACCATGCTGGAGCGACGGCGCGAACTGGGCATTCTCAAATCGGTTGGCTATACCAGTGGCACGGTCCTGAGCGAGGTGCTTGTAGAGAACGGCGTCGTCGGTGGAGCAGGTGCGTTGCTGGCTATGCTGTTCGTGACCTTAGCGATGATCCCGCTGGGGAATCTCCTCTTCAAAGCCAGTTTTAGCGTCAGCGGGTGGATGATCATCGTACTGACCGCAGGTGCCGCGCTCCTGGCGATGATCACAGCGGCTCTGGTGGCCTATAGAGCCGTGCGCGTGCGTCCCCTGGAAGTGCTGCGGTACGAGTAGCTCCGCCCCCACGCCCCCTGGCGCCCTGCGCGGGGCGCCAGGGGTCTTTCAGGGGGAGGTTGATGGCAAGACCGCTTGAGGAGCTGATGCGCACAGGGCATGCGCGTAGGGGCGGGAGCGGTGTGGACGAGGAAAGGGGACGCTTGCGTCGCCCCGGCCAGGCGCTGCGCCACGGGTCTGCATGACCGTGTCCCACGGGAGCGCGTCTGGCAGGTGGACGCTCTGTGGGGCCGGCGAGGCGCAGGAGCATGCGGTTGGCCAGCCCGGGGCGACGCAAGCGTCCCCCGCCCCTACCCGATGGGTGGGAGCTCTCCAAAAAGCCTACTCCTGAAAGCAGGTCAATCGCCCATGCCAGGTTCATTCACAGACCTTAAGCTGTGCTCGATGGGGCAAGAGGGCTTAAAGAAGGGGTTGGGAATACCACGTTCAAAGTGACAAAGAGACCGGTAGAGTCTGTGCGTACATTGACAATACAATACTCAATGTTGCCGGGCAAGGTATTTGATTTGGGTTTCAATTGTTGATTAATCTTGTCTTCAAATAAGGCGGCAAGCCCGGTTATGGGAATATTACCGAAATCAGTTTTCAGGATATGGACTTGTAGCTGGCATTCATTTACTAAAGGCTGCAAGACGATTGTAAAAGGGTGCGTTACATTTGC
>WNGJ01008580.1_pt1 | contig 22729 bp, 25 predicted proteins | sample 5400611 | NCBI WGS metagenome assembly WNGJ01 (sample SAMN13153375, study PRJNA577476) | soil metagenome | isolation source: 40 cm soil or saprolite under Garry oak tree replicate 1 | place: USA:California | collected 2016-06-15
TGCGCCCAGACAGCCAAAGTCTTCTTCAATTTCTCCCGCCCTCGCAACACATTTGTTTTGACCGTGCCCAGCGGAATGTCGAGCACCCGCGCGGCTTCGTCGTGTGATAATCCATTCTGGCAGCAAAGCAAAACGGCCAAGCGCTCGCGCAATGGCAGTAAACTAAGTGCATGCATAAGATCATGTCTTAGACCTGGGTCGACCGTCTGTGGATCCTGCTCCGCCTGCCATTGTTCCTCATTAATTCCGACGAGCTCCTTCCGGCGTCGCGCGTCCTCGCGAAAGCAGTTGTAGGCGATCCGATAAAGCCAAGTGGAAAATCGCGCTTCGCCGCGAAAGCCACGGATGCTTTTATAAGCGCGAACAAAAGCGTCCTGGGCCAGATCGTCGGCGAGGGCGAGATCGCCGCGGGTAAGTTGGCGCAACAAACTTCGCACGCTCGACTGATGTCGACGAACCAGCTCGCCAAAAGCGTGCTGGTCGTCATCGACAAGAACTCGGGCGACGAGGCCTGCATCGGTTAGCTCCACGCCGCGATATTATGGCACCGGCGGCGGTGACGAAACGTCCTTCTTTCCCTCCAACTTCCACACCAGTAGATAGCCGAGGCCAATCACGAAGGGAATCACGCCGATCGCCCACGAGCCACCCTCCCAATCGTTCACTGCGCCGAAGAAGAGCATGAGGCCCAAGCCATCATTCGAATCGTGCGATGCATCATTCGATTTCTCGAAAAGCCGAAATACATGATCACAGCGACGATCATCACCGGTGCCCCGAAGATGGTCAGAAACACAATCGCGACGATCGGAATGGCCAGTCGCTCGCCGAGATCTCCCATGTCTTTAAGATCGACATCTTCGTTTTTGTCTCCATCGATCACGATTCCGTGACGTCCGTGCAGCTTTTTGTCCAGCTTTTGATGGAGCCTGTCGGCAAGGTTTGAGCCAGGCGATACGCTCACCGTGGCCGACGCCGACACCGCCGGTGAAGGCGCTAGCGTGGAGGGAGGAGGCGGCGGTTGGGCCGGAGCCGTCACCGCAAGCGCAATCGAGCAAATGCAGAGAGCCAATGTTTTCATATTCATCCTTTGGTAGTGAGATGCAGCCCGGTGCCAGTTTGGATTCAATTAAATGTTGCACCCCTGGCATCGCTGGCCATTATTTGTTCCCCTCGAAAGCGCGGGTGTAGCTCAGTGGTAGAGCACCTCCTTGCCAAGGAGGACGTCGCGAGTTCAAGTCTCGTCACCCGCTCCATGCCTTCTTTCGATATTACTCCCTCCCGGGACGAATTCCGCGAGCTCGCGAAGCGCGGCAATCTCATCCCGCTGATTGTCGATCTTGTCGCCGACGTTGAGACGCCGGTGTCTGCTTTTGCGAAGATCGATCCCGCGGGTCGCGGGAGAGGTCCGTGTTTTCTTTTTGAATCCGCGGAACGAAATGAAGAATCCGGCCGGTTCTCTTTTATCGGTTTCGATCCGCTAGTTCTTTTCAACAGCGCCGATTACGAAGGCGATCCACTGACGCAACTCGAACAGATCCTTTCGCGTTTTAAGTTTGTCGCGCCGCGCGACGTTCCCCATTTTGTTGGCGGCGCAGTCGGTTACATCGGTTACGACGTGATTCGTTTTTTCGAACCGACGGTGCCGACTCACCAGCAGGACGATCTGCAACTTCCCGAAATGATGTTCATGATTCCGCGAATGCTGCTCGTGTTCGATCATCGATTTCGAAAACTTCGCTTGGTCTGTAACGCGCACATCGACGGCAAAACGTCGGTCGATCAGGCGTACGAACACGCGGAGGCGGATTTGGAAAGAACGTTAGGAAAGCTGGGCGAATCTCGCGCGCTGCAATCGGTGGATGCCAAACCGGCGGCAAGGCTTCCGTCCCCCGCGAGTAACACAACTCGCGCTGAATTTGAATCGATGGTCATGAAAGCCAAAGAGCTAATCGCGGCCGGCGACATTTTTCAGGTTGTCCTTTCACAGCGTTTCGAAACCAATTTTGAGGGTGCGCCCATCGAGCTCTATCGCGCGTTTCGTTTCGGGAACCCTTCACCCTACATGTTTTGTTTACGTTTCGATCCTAACTTCGCGGTTCTTGGCAGTTCACCCGAAGTTCACCTGCGCGTGCGCGAGCGCACCGCCGAACTGCGACCAATCGCCGGAACTTATCCGCGCGGCAAAGATTTAGCCGAGGACGAGCAGCTCGCGCGCGCGTTGATTTTCGACCCAAAAGAGCGCGCTGAGCACGTAATGCTGATCGATCTCGGCCGCAACGATCTCGGCCGCGTGGCAGAGTTCGGCAGCGTTCAAGTCACCGAGCAAATGGTGATCGAGCGCTATAGTCACGTCATGCACATTGTCTCGCACATTGTGGCGCGGTTGCGCGAGGACAAGAACGCATTCGATGCCATTCGCGCGACGTTTCCAGCGGGCACCGTGTCCGGCGCGCCAAAAATCCGTGCGATGCAGATCATTGCCGAATTGGAAAAAGCGCGCCGGGGGTTCTATGCCGGCATTGTCGGCTATTTCGGATTCGACGGATCGCATGACAGCTGCATCGCAATCCGGTCGATCATTTTGAAGAACGGGCAAGCATTTTTCCAGACTGGCGCCGGTATTGTAGCCGATTCCGATCCCGCGCGAGAATTTGAAGAGTGCGTCAACAAGGCGAAAGCTATGCTCGCGGCCATTGCGCGCGCGACGACTCCATGAAACTGCTCGTTATCGATAACTACGATTCGTTCACCTATAATCTCGTCCAGCTTTTCGGCGAGATGGATGTCGATCTTGTGGTGAAGCGAAACGACGAAACCTCAGTCGATGAAGTTAAAAAATTGAAACCCGATCGCATTTGCATTTCTCCCGGCCCGGGACGGCCGGAAAATACCGGGATCAGCTCTGATCTAATTCGAGAATTGGGGCCGGGCGTCCCGATCCTCGGCGTTTGCCTTGGTCATCAATGCATCGCCCAAGTTTTTGGCGGCGAAATTGTGCAGGCAGAAAAGTTAATGCACGGCAAGACTTCAAAAATTCATCATAACCGCAGCGGTGTTTTTGAAGGTTTAGCTGAGCCGCTCGAAGCAACGCGATATCATTCGCTGATTGTTCGGCGTGAATCGTTACCCGATTCACTGGAAATCACAGCGCAGACTGATGACGGCGAGATTATGGGACTGCAACATCGACACTTCCCGATCCACGGCGTGCAATTCCATCCCGAATCGATCCTGACGACCGAAGGACGTAAGTTGCTCGCGAATTTTCTGCGGGTTTAAGCGCGGTTGCGCGAGATCACGTCGTGGATTTGGCGAACTTCACGCACCATTTGTTCGTATTCGTCGAACATTAGCGATTGCGCGCCGTCGGAAAGCGCTTCGTCGGGCCGGCCGTGCACTTCGATCATTAGACCATCCGCGCCAACCGCCACACCGGCGCGCGCCAGCGGCGTGACCATGTAGCTGCGACCGGTTCCGTGCGCAGCATCGACAATTATTGGCAAATGCGAAATCCGCCGCACCGCCGGAACGGCGGCCAAATCCAAAGTGTTCCGCGTGTGCTGGGCGAACGTGCGCACGCCGCGCTCGCATAAAACAATGTTGTAATTTCCCTCCGCCATCACGTATTCGGCCGCGAGCAACCATTCTTCCAATGTCGCGGCCATTCCACGTTTCAATAGCACCGGCAATTTCGAGCGGCCAACCCGTCGGAGTAACGTGAAATTCTGCATGTTCCGCGCGCCGATCTGAATCATGTCGGCATATTTTTCAACCAGATCGACATTGGCTTCATCAAGCGCTTCGCTGACGATCTTCAAACCAAATTACTGCCGAATGTCCGCAAGAATTTTTAATCCGGCTTCACCGAGACCAGAGAAAGCGTAGGGGGAAGTGCGCGGTTTGAATGCGCCGCAGCGGAAAAATTTCGCGCCGCTCCGCTGAACCACGTCCGCTATCGCAAACGCTTGTTTGCTGTTTTCGACCGCACACGGCCCGGCGATAATCGCAAGCGAGCCGTCGCCGATGCGCGCGCCGTCGCCAAGGTCGACAATCGTGCGGTCTGGCCGCAGATCGAGCGTGATCAATTTGTAAGGCTTGGTGACACGGATAGCTTCCGAAACACCGGGAAGATGTTCAAAATGCGAGAGATCGACCGCACCCTGATTGCCGGTGACTCCGATCGCGGTTCGGTTCGCGCCAGGCATAACGTGCGCACGGAAGCCAAGCGATTCGACCACACGAACGACGTTGTCGATCTCGGCCTTCCCGGCGCTGGCGTTCATTACGATGAGCATGGCGTGAAAAGGCGGTTACTTACCGGGAATTATACCCTTCGGTCAAATTTAACCCACTCCTTTTGCTTTCGATTCGAACATAATCGGAGGCAGCACCCGCTCGATTTCAGCCCGATGCTCCTCGTATTGTGGCGGTAATTTCAAATTTTCGCCAAGATGCTCGACCGGTTCGTCCACTCTAAAACCGGGACCTTCAGTGGCGATTTCGAACAAAATACCGCCCGGCTCACGAAAGTAGATCGAGTGAAAATAAAAACGATCGATCACCGGCGTGACGTGCAGACCAAGCTCCAGCAGTTTTTGTCGCCAGCGTAATTGTTCCTTTTCGTCGGCAGAGCGAAACGCGATGTGATGCACCGTACCGGCGGAATTAACTCCGAACTGTCCATCAGCGCGTTCAATCAAATCCACCTGCGCGCTGGTCGATTTTGAATTCAATGAAAAGCGACGACGCGCTTTTTCCTCAGCGATCAATTCGAAGCCGAGATTCTTAAGCAGCTCTTTGGTTGGTTTGGCCTGCCGAACTTCAAGCGTTGGCGCGTGAAATCCATGAATGGCAAATTTATTCGGCGCTTCGCTTTCGTACTTAAGATCGATATCGTCGAGTTGCTCCGCTTCGATAAGCTCCAGCGGCAATCCATCGGGATCGGTTAAACGAATGGCCGACGCTTCAAAGCGTGATGGGAGTTGCTCGGAGAAAATATGACGCTCTTCGAAACGCGATTTCCAGAAATCGAGTGAGCCCGACGGAATGGCAAAGCTAGCTGCAATTACTTGTCCTGTTCCGCGCGACCCGCGACGCGCACCCGGCCACGCAAAAAATGTAATCGCAGTGCCCGGCCGGCCGGTCCGGTCGCCGAAATATAAATGATAGGTCGATGGATCGTCGAAATTAACGGTGCGCTTGGCAAAACGCAGGCCGAGGATTTGGGTGTAAAAATCAACATTGCGCTGCGGATCGCTCGCAATGGCCGTGATATGATGAATGCCGTAAAGTCTCACTGAAGAAGGCAAAGGCTAACAGGTTTCCCTGCACCAACTCAACGCATGTATTTGTGGCGACGACTGGCGAGTCAGAAGTGGTGGAGCGATAGCGAGAAGGAATTGCGCGCGATCGCGGGCAATGAACTGGCGATCATCGAACGGCCCGGTCGCAAACAATTGCAGCTCGAAGTCGCATCAAGTTCCCGCACCGAACTGCAAAGCCTGGCGACACAATTCAGGGGACGAGTTGAAACCCTTTCAGCCGATTGGCAAAGACGATTTTCGCCGAAGCAGAAAACCAAACCTCTCCGAATCGGTCAGCGACTGACTGTTGTTCGCTCACGAAAAAATCGACTCTCAACTAAAGAGCTTATCGTTCCCGCTGGCGCAGCTTTCGGCACCGGTGAACACGAGACGACCGCGATGTCGCTGCGACTGTTAGAAAAACTGACGCGAAACTGGAAACCAGGCTGGTCGATTGTTGATCTTGGAACGGGCAGCGGAATCCTCGCGCTGGCCGCGAAACGTTTTGAAGCAATGCGCGTGATTGGAATTGATAGCGATCCGGCTGCAATCTCGACTGCAAAAGAAAACGCACGTGCGAACAAAGTTCACGATGTGAATTTTCGCGTCGGCGACGTGCGCTGCTGCAAATTGGGCAAGAGACGGCTTCGCGGGACGAGCTACGGCGGCCAAGTCGACGTTGTTACCGCGAATCTGTTTAGCGACCTGTTGATTGAGATTTTGCCAAAACTAAAAGCTGCGCGCTGGCTGATTCTTTCTGGGCTTTTGCGTGAGCAAGAACGCGATGTAACGCGCGCGTTTAAGCGCAACAAGATTGACATCTTGCAACTGCGCCGACGCGGAACGTGGGTTGCGATTTTAGCGGCGATCAGGTAGGTTCGGCGACCCTTTAGCGGCTACGGTTTTCTGCATAAAACGCGGTTTAATCTTAAGCCGCGGGCAAACGTACATGCAGACCGAGGAACTTTCCTACGCCACCATTACGCCGTATTCGATGCGCAAATCGCGCACCGGCGGAATCATCGCGCGGCTGATTTCGCGCACCGGTCTGGATCTGGTGGCGGCGCGCATGTTCGCGCCGGGCGAGGAGCTGGTTCGGCGCTACGCTGAGACGATCGTAAGCGAAACGGAACCGAGTCATCGCGCGACACAGGAACTAATCAGGGCGTATGTCCTAAAAAATTTTACTGGCGAAAAGCAAGGACAGCGAGCACGCGTCCTGTGTTTGATTTTTCGAGGTGCCGGTGCTGCAGAAAAAATGCGCAACACCGTCGGTCACATCTCTCACGAAGATACGAGCGGTGAAACCATTCGCGATACCTTCGGGGATTACATCACGGACGAATCAGGCAAAGTCACTTACTTCGAGCCGGCGGTGGTGGCGGCTTTCGATGGCAAGGCGATCGAGCGCGATTTAAAACTTTGGGCGGAATTTTCCGACCGCAACGGCGGTGTTCTCGATCAAGCCGTCCAGTTTCCGAAGGACGTCAAGATCGAAAAGACGCTCGTTTTAATTAAGCCCGACAATTTCAAATTTCCAAACATTCGGCCCGGCGGAGTGATCGAAGTTTTTTCGCGCACCGGGCTCTACATCGTCGGTTTCAAGGTGCACCGGATGAGCGTGGCACAAGCCGAGGTCTTTTACGGCCCGGTGTTACCGGTGTTGCAGGAAAAATTAGGACACAACAAGGGACGCGACGCATGGGAGGACATCGTCGAATTCATGGCGGGCGCGCGCCCGAGCGACACGCTTCCGGAAAAGCGCGACACGCCCGGCACGGAAAAATGCATTGCCCTCGTTTATCAGGGGGGAGACGCAGTTCGCAAAATTCGCGAAGTACTGGGCCCCACCGATCCCGCGAAGGCGCCGCCCGGCTCGATTCGAAAAGAATTTGGACAAACTATTATGATTAACGCTGCGCACGCGTCCGACTCGATTGAGAACGCGAAGCGCGAAATGGCGATTGTCCGCGTCGAGGAGAATAACTTTAAAGCTTTGATTGAAAACTTTTACGGCCGCCAATAATGTGCGCTCCCTGAATTAAAAGAACAAGATCGATATGGAAATTTCGGAACGCGCTGCCCAACTGACTCCGTCGCTGACGCTTTCCATCGACAGCAAAGCGAAGGCGATGAAGGCGGAGGGAATTGACGTTTGCGGCTTCGGCGCGGGCGAACCGGATTTCGATACGCCGGAGCACATCAAAACCGCGGCGATTGCAGCGTTGCAGGCCGGCTTTACTAAGTATACGCCGAGCGCCGGCATTCCCGAGTTGCGCCAGGCGATCGCGGAAAAATTAGCGGCGGATAACGGACTAACCTACCGCGCCGGTCAGGTGATCGTGAGCAACGGCGCCAAACATTCCTGTTACAACGCAATTCTGGCGACGTGTCAGCCGGGCGACGAAGTGATCATTCCGGCGCCGTATTGGGTCAGTTATCCCGACATGGTAAGGCTCGTCGGAGCGGAGCCGGTGATCGTGCCGACGATGGAGCGCAACAATTGGAAAATGCGCGCGGAAGATTTTGAAAACGCGATGACGCCGCGGACAAAAATGTTGATCATGAACAGTCCGTGCAATCCGACCGGTTCGGTTTACACGCAAGAAGAGCTGGAGGCGATTGTTGAAGTCGCCAGGGGAGAAGACATTTACATTTTGTCCGACGAAATTTACGAGAAACTTGTTTACGACGACGCCAAGCACGTCAGCATCGCGTCGCTTTCGAAAGAAGCTTACGATCTGACCATCACCGTCAACGGGTTCAGCAAATCGTATGCGATGACGGGATGGCGACTCGGTTATCTGGCGGCGCCAGAGGCGGTGGCGAAGGCGGTCGATTCAATTCAAAGCCACACGACTGCGAATCCGTCCTCCTTCTCGCAACGAGGCGCGCTCGCGGCGTTGAAAGGCGATCAGCAATCAGTCGCCGACATGCGCGAAGAATTCGACATGCGGCGTAATTACATGCTCGATCGTCTTTCGAAAATTCCAAACGTGACCGCAGTGAAGCCGCAGGGCGCGTTCTATGTTTTGGTGAACGTCAGTCAACTCGGACTGACTTCGCAAAACTTTGCGGATCGATTGCTCAGCAAATCAAACGTGGCCGTCGTGCCCGGCGCAGCATTCGGCGACGACCGAACTATTCGACTGAGCTACGCCACCAGCATCGACATCATCAAAAAGGGTCTCGACCGGTTTCAGGATTTCTGCCGAACGCTCTGATTGTCATCCCGAGCGAACGCGAGGGATCTCAGCCACAGAGCGAACGTCACACCAAGTAATCAGTGTGATCCTTCACCTTTTGGGAGATTCCTCGCTCCGCTCGGAATGACAGAGTAAAGAAATCTGCAATGGCTGGTCACCTCGCGCTCATTCTTCACGCCCACTTACCGTTCCTTCGGCATCCGGAACATGAACATTTTCTGGAAGAAGACTGGCTGTTCGAGGCGATCACCGAAACTTACATCCCGCTCCTGCAAATGATGCGACGGTTGGTGAACGACGACGTTCCGTTCAAGCTCACGATGTCTCTCACGCCCACGCTGTGCGCGATGTTGCAAGACGATCTCTTACGCGAACGCTACGTCCGGCATGTCGATCTCTTGATCGATCTCGCGGCGCGTGAGCGAAGACGAAATCGCAACGAGTCAGAACTGGCAGAGTTGGCGCAGTTTTATTTCGAATTGTTTTCAGCAAGCCGGCGTTTCTTCGTTAACGAATGGAACGGCGATTTGCTCGCTGCGTTTGTACAATTGCGCGACGTGGGCGCCCTGGAAATCATCGCCTGCGCGGCGACCCATGGTTTGCTGCCGCTGATTCACCAGCAATCGCGCGAAGCCGCCCGCGCGCAGGTTCTCATCGGTCGGGACGTTTATATCGATGTCTTTCATACCGAGCCAACCGGTTTTTGGCTGCCCGAATGCGCCTACGCGCCCGGACTCGACACGATTTTGCAGGAAGCGAATGTCCGCTGGTTTGTTCTTGACGCGCACGGATTGTTGTTTGGAACTCCTGCACCGCAACGCGCGATTTATGCGCCGTGTTACACGCCGGCCGGTCCGGCTGCGTTCGCGCGCGATCGCGATTCCAGCCGCCAGGTTTGGAGTGCGGAGGAAGGTTATCCGGGCGATCCGGCGTATCGCGAATTTTACCGCGATGTCGGATTCGATCTTCCACTCGAGCATTTGGGGCCGATCGCGTGCGGCGTGCGAAAATTTTCCGGTGTGAAATATCACCGCATCACTGGACGCAAATCGGAGAAGCAACTTTACGATCGGGCTGAGGCTGAAAAAGCTGCTGACGCGCATGCCGCGCATTTTCTGGAACAACGGTGCGCGCAATTTCGGCAGCTCGCCGCCCTCAATGTCGATCCAACCATCGTTGTGCCATTCGACGCGGAACTGTTTGGACATTGGTGGTTTGAAGGGCCGCGCTTTCTCGAGTCGTTCATCCGTAAGGCAGCGTTCGATCAAAAAGATTTTTGCCTAACGACTCCAAGCGAATATCTGGAGACCGATCCCACCCAACAAACGATCGAGCCGGCTGCATCAAGTTGGGGCGACAAAGGCCATCTCGAAGTCTGGATCGACAAAAACAATTCGTGGATCTACCCGCACTTGCACGCAGCGGCGGCACGGATGAGCAAACTTGCGCAAGACTTTTCCGGTGTAGGGCAGCCGCTCCGGTTGCCAGAGAAGAAATCGCCAGGCAGAGCGCCCAGCCTACAAGATCGCATTCTCAAACAACTCGCGCGCGAGCTTTTGCTGGCGCAGTCGAGCGATTGGGCGTTTCTAATGAGAACCGGAACCGCGCGCGAATACGCGACCAAGCGCACGATCGATCACCTCACCCGCTTCAATCAATTGCACGACCAGCTTGCCGCCGGACAACTGGATGAGACATTCCTGGCCGATTGCGAATGGCGCGACAATCTTTTCCCGAACATCAATTGGCGTTATTACTGTGGCGGCGGTCCATGACCGTCGCTGAAATCGGACGACGTTCACAGAGCGTCGCTACAATGAGAAAGAAAATTAACCTCGCGATTCTAACCAGCCTAGCGGCGATCTGCTTCGCCGCCGGTCAAGAATCGCCATCGTCGACTCCGGCGGGTTCTCCAACCCCAGGGCAAACACCGTTGCCATCACCCTCAGCATCCGCGGTAAGAACTGTTCAGCTCCGGTTCGTTCCGCCGCCGATGGAAGGAACAATCAGTCTCGGGATTTTTGATTCCAACGACAAACTCGTCCGCGTTCTGCACCGCGAGGCGAAGATCGACAACTTCACGATCGACGAAAACGCGCTCCGCACGACCTGGGACGGCAAAAACGATGCAGGCGAAGATTTGCCACCCGGTAAATACCGCGCGCGCGGTTACTTGGTCGCGCACCTGAAAGTGGACGACGCCGGAAAAGTAGATTCACCGCCGAGTAGCGCATCGGACCACACTTCCGTGAAGTTGGTCCCGAACCCGCTCGTGAGCGATACGCGATCGGTTGTTGATGTGAGCGTCGGATTCGACAGCAAAGGAAGTTTCCTGGAAACGATGGATGGATTGCCGTTGGCGACCATCAGCGAAGGGACCAATCTGGTTCGGGTTGTGATTGGAAAAGATGGCGAGAAAGCGGCCGATGTTTGGCAAGACAATGGGTCCTCAATCGAGCAGTTTCGCGTATCGAACATCGACAAGATGATGGCGTTTGATTGCGGGTTTTTTGAGCTGAAGTAACGCCTCTGGTCAGAATCGGAAATCTTTGTTTAGTTAGGCGCCATGGCTTCCAAGCCTGAATTTCAACACACGCTGATGAAAGCGGCCGGTTTCAGTGGGACCTCGCTACACACCGGCGAGAAAGTTTCGCTGAGGTTGCATCCGGCGCCCGCTGATCACGGAATCAAATTCAAGCGCAAGGATTTGCCAGACGAGCCGACAATTGATGCAAAGATCGACAATCTCAAAATGGTCGAGCGGGCGACAACGATCGGCGAAGGATCGATGCGCGTGCATACGGTCGAGCACGTGCTGGCGGCGCTGTCGGCGATGGGCGTGGATAACGCGATCGTCGAAATGGACGCGAACGAACCGCCGATCGGCGATGGCAGCGCAAAAGCGTACGTCGATGTAATCAAACGCGCCGGCATATCGGCGCAGGAGGCGCCGCGGAAATTTTTTCATGTCCGCGAACCGATGCAACAGGCGCAATGCTCATCCTGTTGCCCGACGACAATGCATTCCGGGTCTCATGCACGCAAGCCGGGCCGAACAACCGTTTCACGCAATTTTTGTCGACCGATATCGTGCCGGAACTTTTTGAGCGCGAGATCGCGCCGGCGCGGACGTTTGTTTACTACGAAGACGTCGAGCCGCTGATCGAGAAAAATCTGATCAAGGGCGGCAGCCTCGAGAACGCGGTCGTCGTGCGCGGCGACGCAGTCCTAAGCAAAGAGCCACTGCGTTTCCAGGACGAATTCGTTAGGCATAAGATTCTCGATATTGTCGGCGACCTTGCGCTCGTCGGTTGCCGAATTCGCGGCCATCTCATTGCGGTGAAACCCGGGCACGCGGCCAATGCAGAATTAGCTCGCGCCATCGCCAAGGAGCAATCGCGTCGCAACGCGCTTGCGCTGCCGCGCGTGGTGCCGAAAGGCGACGGTGGGCTCGACAGCGAAGAGATCATGCAAATTTTGCCGCATCGTTATCCTTTTTTGATGGTCGATCGAATCATCAGCTTCGATGAAAGCGGAACAAAATGCGTCGGCATGAAATCGGTGACAATCAACGAACCGTTTTTTCAGGGACATTTCCCCGGTCATCCAGTGATGCCCGGCGTGATGCAGGTGGAAGCGATGGCGCAGGTCGCAAGCTTGTTGCTATTCAAGCTGGCAAGAACGAGCAGCCGCATCGGTTATTTCATGAGCGCAGACGACGTGAAGTTTCGCAAACCGGTGATGCCAGGCGACACGATGTTCATCCACGCCGAGCTGACGAAGGCGCGCGGCGAACGGTTGGCGAAAGCCAAGTGCCATTGCGTAGTGAACGACGCGGTCGTTTCCGAAGGCGAATTGATGTTCACGTTTCTCGATAGATGAGCGACGTGCAGATTCATCCGACGGCGATTGTCGATCCTGGCGCGGAAATCGGTTCAGGAACGATCGTCGGCCCGTACTGCGTGATCGGCGCAAATGTCGTGATCGGCGCAAATTGCTGGCTGCAACATCATGTTACGCTGCAGGGACCGATGCGAGCCGGTGCGAAGAATAAATTTTACGCCTACTGCTCGATCGGTCAGCAAACACAGGATCTGAAATACGCGGGCGAGCCGACGTATCTGGAAATCAGCGACGAAAATACGTTTCGCGAGTTCGTCACCGTGAATCGGAGCACCACGAGCGACGGCAAGACCCGAGTGGGGAGTCGCGGAAATTTTCTGGCCTACAGCCACATCGGCCACGATTGCGCGGTTGGAAACGAGGTGGTCTTTTCCAACAACGGAACACTCGCGGGGCATGTGCAGGTTGGAGACAACGCGGTCATGGGCGGCCTGACCGCGGTCCATCAATTTTGCCGTATCGGTCGTTTCGCCATCACCGGCGGTTGCTCGAAGATCGTCCAGGACATTCCCCCGTTCATGATCGCGGACGGGAATCCGGCGGAAATTCGCGGCGTTAATCTCGTTGGTTTGGAACGGAAAAATTTTTCGGCCGAAAACGTCAAATGGATCAAAGAGGCGTTTCGCCTGATCTACCGCTCTAAATATAATACCGCCCAAGCGCTGGAGGCGGTCCGGAAGGAACTGCCGCAGAGCGAAGAGGTCCGCGAGATTGTTGCGTTCATCGAAAAAACCGAACGCGGGATAATTCACTAGGCGCTCTTTGTCATCCTGAGCTTAAGCGAAGGATCTCACCCACTGAGCGAACGTCACGCTAAGGAAACAGTGTGATCCATCAGCTTTTGAAAGATTCCCTCGGTCTGCTTGGAATGACCCAAAGCGAACCGAGGGGAATTCTTTATTAGGCAGATAACCGATCAGCGGGAACCTGGCGTCAGTCTCGGTGTCGGCGTTGTTGATATCCCACGCAATTCCTGTTCGAGGTTTCTTAGTAACGGAGTCGCCGGAGCATCACTCGCTACTCGCAGCGTGCTCGGGCGAATCGAGGGCTGCCTTGTTGTAAACGACAATGGTCGATGCGGCGAGCGGTTGCTCAGCGCGAAGATCGATCGCGAGCATGAGCACGATCCCGAGAACGAGGGATGATCGACACCGCCTCATCGAGAAATTGAGCTTTCGGAGTTGAAAGTTGGGTGGCGAGTGTTTGAAATCTGCAAGAGCGCCGCACTCTCAACTCTCAACCCTCAACTCTCAACCTCTGCATGCCTGCCGTCCTCAATCTGCTTCGAATCAAAAACCTCGCGCTCGTGGAACAACTCGAGTGGCAGATTGCGCCTGGGTTCACCGCCATCACGGGTGAGACCGGCGCAGGCAAATCGATCATCATCGGCGCGCTCCACCTTTTGCTTGGCGAACGCGCGGACAAATCGCTCATCCGCACTGGCGCCGACACTTGCACAGCGGAAGCGATTTTCACCGGCAAAGAATTACAGAAGCTGAACCCGCAGCTGATTGAGGCCGGCGTCGAACCGTCCATCGATGATCTTATTATCAAGCGAACACTTTCCGCCGCGGGCAACAATCGTCAGTTCATTAACGGCTCGCCCACGACCTTGTCGATCTTGAAAAGCATCGGTGACGCATTGGTCGATCTTCACGGCCCGCACGATCACCAGTCGCTGCTGTCGGCGGACAAGCAGCTCGACCTACTCGACTCGTTCGCGCGAGCCGAAGAGCAGGTCGAGGAATACCGAAAGCATTTCAGACAATTACAGACGCTGACGGCCGAACACACAGCGCTCAACACGGCTGAAACCGCGCGCGAACAGGAGCTCGATCTCCTTCGTCATCAAATCACTGAAATTGATTCGGCCAACCTCGTCGCCGACGAAGAAGACGAAATCGAGAAGCGCTACAAATTGAGCAGCAGCAGCAAGCGCTTGATTGAATTGGCCAGCGCCGCGGCGAACAAACTTTCCGAGGCGGACGAATCGGTCCTCTCGCAGCTCGCAGAGACGCAGCGTTTGTTGCGCGAGTTGGAAAAGATCGACATCTCGACCGCAGAACTTTCTTCCGAACATGCGGCGGCGGCCGTGCAGCTGTCCGAAATTGCACGATCACTCTCCGATTACGCTGAAAAGCTCGATCTCGACCCGGAGCAACTCGCTGCGCTCGAGCAGCGCGTTTCCCTTTTCGAAACATTAAAACGGAAATACGGCGGCTCGATTGCGGAAGTGATTGAGTTCGGTCGACGCGCAGCCGAACGAATGCAGAAAATCGAAGGGCGTGACGCGGAACTGGAGCGGCTTACGAAGGAAATCGAAAAAGTTCGCGGCCAAATGAATCGCGCGGGTGACGCGCTGCGCAAACTGCGCGCGAAAGCGGCCCCGAGACTTTCCGAAACGATTCGTAAGAATCTTGCCGATCTTGGATTCCGGCAATCAGAATTCGAAGCAAAACTTGGCGCACTGGACGAACCGCGCGCGAGCGGTTTCGATTCGGTCGAGCTGCTTTTCTCGCCGAATCCCGGCGAACCGTTAAAACCGTTGCGCGTGATCGCTTCGAGCGGCGAAATTTCGCGGCTCATGCTCGCGATCAAATCCGCGCTCGCTGCTCATGACGCGATTCCTCTTCTCGTGTTCGACGAGATCGATACGAACGTCGGCGGCGAGATCGCGCATGCAGTCGGGGCAAAGATGCAAACGCTCGGACGAGAGCATCAGCTGATTTGTATCACCCACCTCGCGCCAGTCGCGGCAGCTGCTTCATCGCATTTTGTCGTGACCAAAGACGTTGTTCGCGGCCGTACGTTTTCGAATTTACAGGAAGTCGCAGGCAAAGCGCGCCGCGAAGAAATCGCGCGCATGCTCGGAGGCAAAAGCGAGTCCGCGCTCCAACTCGCTGCCAGTTTGTTGAAAGAAAAGTAGCGCTTTACGTCTTTACCGGGCCGAGTGGCAGAACAACTTTGCCATACAGTTCGTTCAGCACCTGCGTGAGGCCGGTGTAAATCGCGGAGAAGCCGCAGAAAATTCCTTCGTAACCGGTGAAATGTTTGAAACCGGGACTCGCGTTCGTGAAATCGCCAAACGCGAGCAGAAAAAATAAAATCGCGAGCGTGGCGAAGACGATCTGCAACGCACGATTGAGCCGCAGCGCCCCGATAAACATCACGAGGGTAAATAATCCCCACATTGCGAGATACGCCGCGATCGCGATGTCGTTCGACGCTGCGCCCCAACCGAGTTTTGTCAGGACGATCATGGTGACGAACGAGAGCCAGAAAAGTCCGTAGGAAACAAAAGCAGTGGTGGCAAACGTGTTGCCTTTTCGCCATTCCATCATCCCGGCGATAATTTGCGCAATACCGCCGTAACAAATGCCCATCGCCAGAATCATCGCGTTGAGCTCGTAAAAGCCGGCATTGTGCAGATTGAGCAGCACCGTAGTCATGCCGAAACCGAGGAGCCCCAGCGGAGCGGGATTGCCAGTAATGTCGCGGGATTCGTTCATGGCATCAGTCTGTCGAAGACAAGATCGACAATGCAATCACAAAGCGGGCTGTAGCCACGTGCCTATGGCACGTCTAAGACTGGACGTTGCCCAGCGACGTGGCTACAACAGCATGCGTGCTGAATTACATCTGGCTCGCCCTAGTATTGCTCGCGGTCGCCATCGGCGGCTGGAACGATCGGCTCAAGGATGTGACCGGCGGCGCGCTCGATGGCGCAAAAACAGCGGTGACGATCGCGTTGGGATTGATCGGGATCATGGCATTGTGGCTGGGATTGATGCGTTTGGCCGAACGCGCCGGGCTTGTGCAACGGATCGCGTACGGATTGCGACCGTTGATGCAGCGATTGTTTCCGGAAGTTCCGCCGGACCATCCCGCGATGGGTTCGATGCTGATGAACATGGCGGCGAACATGCTCGGGCTCGGTAACGCTGCAACGCCGCTCGGATTGCGCGCGATGCGCGATTTGGAATCGTTAAACCCGCGACCGGGCGTCGCTTCGAACGCGATGTGCACTTTTCTGGCGATCAACACCAGTTCGGTCCAACTTATTCCGGCAACAGCGATAGCGATTCTGGCCGCAGCCGGGTCGGCGCGACCAACGGTGATCGTCGGCACGGCATTTTTCGCGACACTTTGCGCGGCGACTGTGGCGGTGCTTTCGGCGAAATTCTTCGAGCGATTGTCGTTCTTCCGCCTAGTGACCAGCGAAGGACCGAAGAAGAAAAAAGAACCCGCGCCGCGACCGGCGTATTCGAAATCGCAGTCCGCCGATAAATTTGCGTTCGATGATGAATCGCTTGGCCAACCGCCGCTTTCACGTCCGGCGCCGTGGGGATTGATCGCGCTCGTGCTGCTCACGGTCTTTTTTGTGATGCTTTTTCTGCGCATGGTGATGCCGGATCTGTTTCGACTACCGATGCCAACTGACGCAACGTTGCAGAATCCTTTCGCGAGAATGGTTAACGCGTTGTCGATCCTGGCAATTCCGTTTCTGCTCAGCTTTTTCCCGGTCTACGCCGCCGCGCGCGGGATCAAGGTTTACGACGAATTCGTGGAAGGCGCGAAAGAAGCGTTCAACGTCATCTTGCGAATCATCCCGTTCCTGGTGACGATGCTGGTAGCGATTGGAATGTTCAAAGGCGCGGGCGGAATCGATCTATTGACGAAACTGCTTAGCCCAATCCTGACTCCGTTGCATTTTCCAACTGATCTCGTGCCGCTGGCTTTGATGCGGCCCTTGAGCGGAAGCGCCACGCTGGCGCTTTTGACCGACGTCGTGCACCGGCTCGGCCCGGACAATATTATCAGTCTGATGGCGGCGACGATTTATGGGAGCACTGAGACGACTTTCTATGTCGCGGCTGTTTATTTCGGATCGGTCGGGATCAAGCAGACGCGTCACGCAATTCCAGCCGGATTGCTGGCTGATCTGACGGGAGTCATTGCGTCAGTGGTAATTTGCCGCGCGGTGTTGTAAAGGCATCTGCCGCCACCGACAATGCCAGTCCGGATCGGACCGGCAATGATCCGGCGCGATTACTTGGTTATCGGGAGCGGCATCGGCGGCGCGTGCGCGTGCGAAGGCGTTCGCAAGCACGACAAGCGCGGCACGATTACGATTGTCGGCGCGGAGATCATGCCGCCGTACAATCGCTGGTTGCTGTCAAAAGATTTTCTGCGCGAAAAAACGCCGCCGTTCAAAAAACTCGCGCATTACGATCAGCGCTGGTTCGTTTCGCACAAAATCGAAACCCGCTTCGCCACCATCGTAAAGCAATTCAATATCGAGCGGCGTTTGGCCGTGCTCGGGAACGGCGAAAGCATTGAATTCAACAAAGCATGTTTGGCGATGGGGAGCCGCCGGTGCGACCGCCAGTCGCCGGTGTGAATCTCGGGAACGTAATTTATCTGCGCTCGGTGCGTGATGCACTCGCGTTGCGTGAAATGGCGGACGTGGAAAAAACCGTAATGGTAATCGGCGGTGGCCTACTCGCGTGCGAAACCGCCGCGAGTCTGCGAATGATGAAATTGAAAGTGAGCATGATGCATCGCAATGCTTATCTCCTAAATCGTTACCTCGATTCCCAAACAGGGCCATGGCTGACTGATTATTATGCGAAGCACGGCGTCACCATGCTGGTTGGCGAAAGCCTGAATGGTTTCGAAGGCAAGACGGTTCTGCGAAATATCCAGACGAAAAGTGGAAACCGCGTCCCGGCTGGATTGGCCGTGGTCGCTTGCGGCGCCGAACCCAACCTTGATCTTGTACGCAACACGCCGCTCTCAGGGCCACATGGTTCGCCGGTGACGGATTATCTCGAAACAGAAGAAAAAGGAATTTTTGCTGTCGGCGATCTCGCATTTTATCCGGACCGGATCATGGGCGGCGTCCGCCGGCAAACGCATTGGGAGAACGCGCGCGCGCAGGGCCTTGTCGCGGGCGCAAACATGACCGCGAAAAAACGAATTCGTTACGAACAAATCCCCTATTTCTGGACCGAAATGTTCGATCTGCGGCTGCACTTTCTCGGAGATTTCAGCTTGCAGCCGACTCGGGTCGATCTGCGCGGCACCTACGCGAAGAAAAAGTTTCTGGCGCGCTATTATCAAGGCGACAAGCTGCGCGGGATCCTGCTTTGCAATCAGACCGATCGCGAAGTGGAATTGGCCAAGAAAGAATTGCGGCACGCCCTGGGAAAATAGCGCGCGCTCCCTGTCTCAATCGAATCCCGCGGGAATGTCCAACTGGGTGTTGCCGACCCGAACAAGTTTCCAGTCCCACGGCTTGCGAGAAACGTGACGCCATTGCAGTTCAAATGGCGTCGTTAGTGAATTAACGCGCTCCTTCAGAACTGCGACCAACTCCGCGTCATCGCTGTCGATTGCAATTCTTCCACGCCAGAGACCGACTCCATTATCGATGCTGCAGTTCGCATCGATGACGTGCAGACGAAGATGACGGCCGTAGCCAAACACCAAACGCATTCGTTCGAGAACAAGTGCGCGATCGTTGCCCCATTGATCGGCATATTCCGCCCCAAGCAAGTCGGCAACGCCGGCCCAGTTTTTTTGCTCGATTTTGTAAAAAAGACTCTCGGTGTGCCGGTCGATTTGGCGCCGCGGTTGCCACAGCCAGACGCAATACAAACCGATCGTAAGAGTCGCGCCCAGTCCCACAAACAATCCGGTCCGAAAATCAACGCGCATGAGTCACTTTAGCGCTCGTTGTGATGTTCTCTGCCATTGTCCGCGGGTCAGGTAAAATCGCGCGTAAACATTGTGGAAAAAAATAATTGCGATTGACGCACAACATCTTTCCGTCAGGCGCGGGCATTTCCTTCACTGCTTTAAATTTGTACTGATACGGAATCCCAGGCACAGGACCGATCACGCTCTGCTCTTTACCCCACGATGACGTTATATCGGCGACAGCTTCGTTGCGTCGCTGCAACCGATCGGTCAATACGCCGGTGATCATCAAGAGCGGAATCAACAGGATGAGAACGAGCGCACCGACACCGAGCAACTTGATGATGGTGCTGTGCCGCTTTCCAAAGGAGGGCTGCGATTTCGGTAGCGGCGGCGGAGCTGCGAGCGGGGGCTTCAGGCATAAATCGAAGGTTAATTAGAATACGGAGTCCAAGCGAAAATCTTTCAACTACGAGAAAATACTTTCGCCTAGCCGAGATCGTTGAATCCAAAGCCGACGCTGAGCGCATCTCATGAGCGGAGGAACATTTCATGATCCAAGATTTCAAGTTCGCTTTCCGTCAACTTCTCAAGTCGCCAGGATTCACTGCGGTAGCGGTGCTCACGCTCGCGTTGGCGATCGGTGTTAACTCCGCCATTTTCGCGTTGATCAACGGCGTCGTCCTTCATCCGGTAGTGCCGGAACGGCCCAACGAAGTCGTGAACGTTTTCAGCGCGCGCCAGAACGCCAGCCACGATTACCGCCAGTTTTCTTACAACGAATATCGCGAGCTGCGTGAGAACGGCGGGGACGTGTTTGCTGATGTTGCCGCACTCGAGTTTGCCGTCGCCGGCATCGGGCGCGATCACGAAATGCGGCGGAGCTTCGCGTTCCTGACCTCGGAGAATTATTTCTCGCTAATGGGAGCCAAGCCGTATCGCGGCCGGTTTTACTCCGGCGAGGAATGTAAGCCGAACGCAAACATTGCCGTCGTAGTCACAAGTTACGGATTTTGGAAACGAATGGGCAGCCGCGCCGATTTTGTCGGTAGCACACTTCAGATCAACGTCCAGCCCTACACCGTGATCGGCATTGCCGCCGATGGATTTAGCGGCGCGAACGCGTTGATCGCGCCAGATATCTGGGCGCCGATCGGCGTTCGTTCGCAGCTCGGCTCCGCCTTTGGCGACTCCGAGACGATGCACGACTTGATGAATCCAAAAAATTACGCATTCAATCTCACCGGCCGCATGCGTCCCGGTTTAACCATCGACATGGCAAAGTCGCGCCTGCCGGTATTGGCGCAGCGACTGACCGCGATCCAACCGGCGGACAGCGAAGCCGCGCGCGAACTTCAGATTCAAACGCCGTCGCGATTTAGTTTGAGCACGCAGCCGGAAGACGATGGTCCGATCACGTTGATTGCGACATTGCTCACCGCCATGGCGGGCGCGGTTTTGCTCATCGCCTGTTTGAATCTGGCCAACATGTTGCTCGCGCGCGCAACCTCGCGATCGAAGGAGATCGCCGTCCGGCTCGCCGTCGGCGCATCGCGATGGCGCATCGTGAGGCAATTGCTCTGCGAAGGTTTCTTGCTTGCTCTTTGCGGCGGCGCGATCGGCCTCGTGCTGAGCGCCTGGTGCAACGATCTTCTGCTTCAGCAGCTCCGCAGTCTGCTCGCTTCAATCAATTTTTCGTTCGTCGTAAAATTACGCCCCGACGCGGTGGTGCTCTCAGTCACATTTCTGTTTTGCTTGGTTGCGACCATGCTCTTCAGTCTTGGCCCGGCGTTAAAATCGACCAAGGCCGATCTGGTTAACGATCTTAAGCAACAAGTCGGCGAACCGGCTCGCGTTGGGCGCTTCAATCGTTTTTTCGCGCCGCGACACATTTCGGTCATGGCGCAAATTGCCCTTTCGTTAATGTTGCTCTTCGCCGCCGGATTATTTTTTCGGGGCGCGCTCAAAGCGACCGGGCTCAATCCCGGCTTTGTCGCGACCGGTGATTTGATCAGCGAGTTCGATTTTACCCTGGTTAAAAAAGAGCGAGCCGAATCGCGCCGGTTGATGTTTGCGATGGCGGAACGCGCCCGCGAACTGCCCGGCGTCACCGCGTCCGCCGTGGGAACGATGTTGCCTTACGCCGATTTCACTAACACGCGGCGGATTCTTCGGACGAAAGACACGATGCCTAACGACCCGAAAGCGCCGGACCCAAGTGTCAACTCGCTCTACACCGCCGTCACAACGGGTTACTTCGATGCGCTCGGCGTGAAACTGCTTCGCGGCCGCGATTTCACTCAGGGCGAGTGCGAAAGCAAGGAGTCGCGCCGCGTCGCCATCATTGATGAAGAGATGGCGAAAAAACTTTTCCTCGACACGACATTCAGAACGACTCGATTGTCTGCCGGTTGTTTGTCCCGCTGGTGCAAGGTTACAACGGCCAAACGTATCTTCACGTCCGCCTCAACACCCGAGATCGACATGTGGTGGTCGCGATCATGCCGACGCTCCGGCAGGCCCTGCGCGAGATTGATCCCGATCTCCCTCTGTTGCAGATGACGCCTTATGTCGATTTGATGGAGAAATCCCCGAACCTTTGGATTGTTAAACTGGGCGCGATGCTCTTCGGCGCGTTTGGTTGCATCGCGTTGTTGCTCGCGGTCGTCGGCGTCTATGGCGTGAAAGCTTATGCAGTCGCTTGTCGCACACGGGAGATCGGCATTCGAATGGCGCTCGGCGCACATCGCAAAGACGTTTTCGCGTTGATCATGCGCCAGGGGGCGATGCAAACCGCACTCGCCGTCAGCGTCGGGCTTTTGCTTTCGTTAGCCGCGGGCCGGGTGCTCTCCCAAATTCTCTACGGCGTAAGTCCGACCGATCCGTTTGCGTTGATCACTTCAAGTCTCATGCTCGCCGCTGCCGCGTTGCTCGCCTGTTTTCTTCCCGCGCGCCGCGCAACGTATGTGAATCCGATTACTGCGCTGCGCACGGAATAAGTCTCTGCCGCCAGAGACAATGCCAGTTCGGCTCGGACCGGCAGCTACAACTTGCGAAGGAGGTGGCTGGGGGCGGAATCGAACCGCCGACACGTGGATTTTCAGTCCACTGCTCTGCCAACTGAGCTACCCAGCCGCGAGGATGCTCACTTAAGCAGAAAACGCCCAACGCTCAACGTCCAACATCCAATGTCGAATTCAGAATTTTCGCGGCAATTTCACGGCTCGCCGCAACAATTTCAAATAATGATCTCGCGAAATTTCGACCGCGCCGAATTGTTCCAAATGCGGTGTCGTCCATTGCGTGTCGAGGAGCGCGAATTTGAGCGCGCGCAAACGTTCGACCAAAGCGACCAGGGCGATCTTCGAGGCGTCCGTTACGCGATGAAACATCGATTCGCCAAAGAACGCGCCGCCGATGGCGACGCCGTAAAGTCCGCCGGCGAGTTTATTTTTGCTCCACGCTTCGACCGAATGCGCGTGGCCGAGCTCGTGCAACCGCTCGTAGCTTTCGATGATCTCGCGATTGATCCAGGTGTCCTTGCGTTTCGCGCACGCCCGAATCACGTCGCCAAAGCGATGGTCGATCTTGATCTTGAAAACTTTTTTCCGG
>WNGJ01001543.1_pt1 | contig 22726 bp, 23 predicted proteins | sample 5400611 | NCBI WGS metagenome assembly WNGJ01 (sample SAMN13153375, study PRJNA577476) | soil metagenome | isolation source: 40 cm soil or saprolite under Garry oak tree replicate 1 | place: USA:California | collected 2016-06-15
CGTACTCAGCCGTCACCCAGCCGACGCCGCTGCCGCGGCGCCAGCGCGGCACATCCTCCTGCACGGTGGCCGCACACAAGACCCTGGTCCTGCCGAACTCGGTGAGCACCGAGCCTTCGGCGTGGTCGAGCCAGCCGCGGGTGAACTTCACCGGCCGTAGCTGGTCTGCCGTCCGTCCATCGGGGCGAGCCATGCGGGCAACCCTATCGGTGCATCCCCGCGGGTGCCTTCGATGGGCCGCCATCGAGGTCGATCACCCGGTCGGCCGCGGCCAGCGAGACAGGGCCGTCGAACACGCTCTGCGCCTCCGCGAGGGTGCACGCCGGGTTGTTTCCCGGCGTCAGATGGGTGAGCACCAGATGCCCGACGCCGGCACGGGCCGCGTGCTCGCCCGCGCCGCGGCCGGTCAGATGCAGGTTGGCGGGCAGGTCCGGGCCGTCGAGGAAGGACGCCTCGCAAAGCAGCAGGTCCGCCGACCTGGCCAGTTCGGTAAGGACGGGCGACTCGCCCGTGTCGCCGGAGTACGCGAGCGACCGGCCGGCGTGCTCGATCCGGAACCCGAACGTCTCCACGGGGTGGTTGACGCGGTCGACGGTCACGCGGAACGGGCCGATATCGCGCTGGCCCGGGCTGAGCGTCAGGAAATCGAACACCCGCGTCATGCCCGGGTCGGGTGCGAGCCCATACGCGAGCGCCAGCCGGCCCGCGGTGCCGGCCGGCCCGTAGACCGGTATCGGGGGCGGCGTCCCGCCTGGAGCGTAGTTGCGCACCACCCAGTAGGGACACATGTCCAGGTAATGATCGACGTGCAGGTGGCTCAGACAGATCGCATCCACGTCGTAAAGGCCGATATGCCGCTGCAGCGGGCCGAGTGCGCCGCTGCCCAGATCGAGCAGCATGCGGAAGCCGTCCGCCTCCACCAAATAACACGACGCCGGGCTGTCCGGCCCGGGAAACGAGCCGGAACATCCGACCACAGTAAGACGCATAACGACCAAGGTTACGCGGGGTGTGCTGAGGATGAAGGTCAGGCTGGGCGGCCGGCCGGGCGAGCTGCCGGCTCTGTGCGGCCAGGCGCCGCGGTCGCCTCGTCAAAGGCGGTGGCGGGCGCGGCCACACCCGCCACCGGGTCATCCATGGGGACCTTGCTCATGCCCACAACTGGCCTTCCAGGCGGCTTTCCGCTTCCTCGAGAGTTCCGCCGTAGGCGCCGGTGGACAGGTACTTCCAGCCGCCGTCCGCGACCACGAATGCGATGTCGGCGCGCTGGCCGGCGTCGGCAGCCTTGGCTGCGAGGGCGAGGGCGGCGTGCAGCGCGCACCCGGTCGAGATGCCGGCGAAGATGCCCTCGGTCTGGAGCAGCTCGCGGGTCCGGCGCAGGGCGTCGGCGGAGCTCACGGAGAACCGCGTGGTCAGGACGGACTCGTCGTAAAGCTCGGGGACGAAGCCCTCGTCGACGTTGCGCAGCCCGTAGACCAGCTCCCCGTACCGGGGCTCGGCGGCCACGATCGCGACCCCGGGCACCCGCTCACGCAGATATCTGCCCACCCCCATCAGGGTGCCCGTCGTGCCGAGCCCGGCCACGAAATGCGTGATCCCCGGCAGGTCGGCCAGCAGTTCCGGGCCGGTCGTCTCGTAATGGGCACGTGGGTTGGCCGCGTTGCCGTACTGGTACAGCATCACCCAGCCCGGGTTCGCCGCGGCGATCTCCTTCGCCATCCGGACGGCCTCGTTGGACCCGCCTGCCGCCGGTGACGAGATCACCTCCGCGCCCCACATGCTCAGCATCTGGCGGCGCTCCTGCGAGGTGTTCTCCGGCATGACACATACCAGCCGGTAGCCACGGAGCCTGGCGACCATCGCCAGGGAGATGCCCGTATTGCCCGACGTGGGCTCGAGGATGGTGGACCCGGGCGCGAGCAGGCCATCCTTCTCGGCCTGTTCGACCATGAAGAGCGCGGCGCGGTCCTTGACCGAGCCGGTGGGGTTGCGGTCCTCGAGCTTGGTCCACAGCCGGACATCCGGCCGCGGCGACATGTGCGGCAGCCCGACCAGCGGGGTGCTGCCGAGCGAATCGAGCAGCGAGTCGTGACGCATTACCTGTCCCTGCCGCCCCCCGGTTCAGCCACCTGCCACCGCCGGCAGCACGGTTACCGTGTCGCCGTCGCGAACGGGCGCCTGCAGGCCACCGAGGAAACGGACGTCCTCGTCGTTGAGATAGACGTTCACGAACCGGCGCAAGGCGGAACCGTCGGCGATGCGCTCGCTCAGCCCGGGATGACGCCCGTCGAGGTCGGCGAGCAGCTCGCCGACCGTGGCGCCTGAGCCCTCAACCGATTTCGCACCGCCGGTGTAGGTGCGCAAAATCGTCGGGATGCGGACCTCGATGGCCATGAACAACACTCCAGATATCGGCACCCGGCGCGCCCGCGCCGGGGGTGGCATGGTGAAAAGCTACGCCTCATGCGTACCCAACCGGCGGCCGGCATGGATCATTCCGGCCGCGCGCCCGGCTAGCCGCCGGTCAGGCCAGCGCGCTGGGGTCAGGCCGGCGGGCTGGGTCAGGCCGGTGCGTCACCGCCGGGGACGACGCGGACTTCCTCCTCGGTCACCTGGCCATCCACGATCCGGAACGAACGCAGCTCCGCCCGGCCGGGGTCTTTGGTGGAGACAAGCACATAGTGTGCGCCCGGCTCGCTCGCGTAGGAGATGTCGGTACGCGAAGGGTAGGCATCGGTCGCGGTATGGGAGTGGTAGATGACGACGGGCTCCTCGTCCCGCTCGTCCATCTCCTTCCACACCTGGAACTGCTCGGTGGAGTCGAACCGGTAGAAGGTCGGCGAGCGCTCGGCGTTGAGCATCGGGATGAACCGATCGGGCCGCCCGCTGCCCGCCGGGCCCGCGATCACCCCACAGGCCTCGTCCGGATGGTCGGCGCGGGCATGAGCGACGATCTCGTCGTACAGGGCGCGGCCGATCGTCAGCATGCGCGCCAGAGTACCCGCGGCGCGGGTCGCGGCCAGCACGGGCCACCCGGCCAGCATTTACCACAGGGCATCCACGAGGCTCTCCTGCGTGCCTGACAGCCAGTCGTAGACGGCCAGGACGCTGTAGCGGGGATCATCCCGCTTGATCTGGTCCATTTCCTCGTACATGTCCTCGGTGATGCCGAGCCGGACGCCGAGCGCGAGCCGTATGTCATTGAGCGCGCGCAGCCACACCTGCGCCTCGGACTGCGACAGGCTGATCCGCCCGCCGTGTTCCGGCAGTGTGTCAAGTACGGTCCTGGCTGCCGCGACCTTGCCGGCCCGCAGGTCTTTTTCCGTGTAGTGGCGGAACTCGCTCGACGCGTCGGGATCATCGGCGTAGGCGTCCGGCAGGAGCCGGGCCAGGGCCGGGTCGTCGGGCAGGGCAGCGTCCTCGGTCAGGCCGAGCGCGTCGGCGAGATCGCCACCCAGATCCCGGTCACCTGGCTCATCCCGCACAGGCGGCTCATCCTGCCCAGCGGTCCCGCTCATCCCAGCGGCATCTGCCGGATCACCGGCCTCTGCCGCACCATGGAGCCCGCCCGGGCCGCCGACGAGCTCGGCGACCTGGCTGACGAGCTCGCGCAACAGCAGCGCGTCGGCCGCCGAGAACCGCGCCACGAACCGGTAGCGCGGCTGTGCGGCCTCGCCGGCCGGCTGACGTGCGCGGTCCGCCACGCGCCTGAAGAGTGTCACGAGTCGTGGCGCAGCGTCGCCCAGAGCCCGTACCCGTGCAGGACCTCGACGTCCCGCTCCATCTCTTCACGCCCGCCCGCGGAGACGACGGCCCTGCCCTTGTGGTGCACGTCGAGCATGAGCTTGCGGGCCTTCGCCCGCGGGTAGCCGAACACCTGCTGGAACACATAAGTCACGTAGGACATCAGGTTGACCGGGTCATTCCATACGATCGTGACCCAGGGCCGGTCAACGGAACTGTCCTCACCCGTGGCTGGCCGCGACGCCTCGACGGGAGCCACGCTCACGCTGATCACCTCCCGGTGACGGTCATGCGTCTAGTCTTCCACCCGTGGCACCAGCTATCACCACCGCACTGCTGACCGACCACTACGAGCTCACGATGGTGCAGGCCGCGCTGCTCAGCCGCGCCGCGCACCGCCGCGCCGTCTTCGAGGTGTTCGCCAGGCACCTGCCACACGGCCGCCGTTACGGCATGGTCGGCGGCACCGGCAGGCTGCTCGACGCGCTCGAAAACTTCCGCTTCGACGACGAAACCCTGCAGTTCCTGCGCGACGAGCGGATCGTCGACAGCCGGACAGCCAGCTACCTGGCATCGTACCGGTTCACCGGGGACATCTGGGGTTACGGCGAAGGAGACTGTTACTTTCCCGGCTCGCCGATCCTGGTGGTCGACGCACCGTTCGCGGAGGCTGTCGTGCTCGAAACCATCACACTGTCGGTGCTGAACCACGACAGCGCGATCGGCTCGGCGGCGTCCCGGATGGCCAGCGCCGCGGGCGACCGCCCGATCATCGAGATGGGCTCGAGGCGCACCCACGAGCAGGCGGCGGTCGCCAGCGCACGGGCCGCCTACCTCGCTGGTTTCGCCTCTACGTCGAACTTGCAGGCCCGCAGGTCGTTCGGGATCCCGAGCGCCGGCACGAGCGCGCACGCGTTCACCCTCGTGCACGACAGCGAGCGCCAGGCGTTCGCGGTTCAGCTCGAGTCGCTCGGCACGGGCACGACCCTGCTCGTGGACACCTTCGACGTGGCGAGGGCCGTGCGCACCGCGGTTGAGCTCGCGGGCCCGGAGCTCGGCGCCGTCCGCATCGACAGCGGCGACCTGGCCGTGGTGGCGCGTGAGGTCCGCCAGTTGCTCGATTCGCTCGGCGCGCACACCACCCGGATCGTGGTTACCGGTGATCTGGACGAGCACGGGATCGCGGGGCTGGCGGCCGCACCGGTGGACGGTTACGGTGTCGGGACCGCGCTGGTCACGGGATCGGGCGCGCCAACCGCATCACTTGTCTACAAGCTGGTCGCCCGGGCGGACAGTGATCGCCAGGACGCGCCGCTGCGGCCGATGGCCAAGCGGTCGGTCGGCAAGCCGGGCCGCGGCGGGCGCAAGTGGGCGGTCCGCCACCGCGACGACCGCGGCATGGCCCTCGCCGAGGTGGTCACGCTGGCCCCGCCAGAGCCCGGGCCGCACGACCGGCTGCTGCTGCGCCCGCTCGTGCGCCGCGGCGAGATCGTGGGCCGCGAACCCGTCGAGGCGGCCCGCAAACGGCACACCCGCGCACTCGCCGAGCTGCCGCCGCAGGCGCTGCAACTGTCCCGCGGCGACCCGGCGATCCCGACGCGGTTCTGGCCGGGCAGCGAGTGACCGTCCCGGGGGTGGACGCCGGCGCTTGGATGCCGGGCAACAGCCGCGATACGGTCGGGCCGTGCGCGCTCTCATCATCGTCGATGTGCAGAACGACTTCTGCGAGGGCGGCTCGCTGCCGGTGACAGGCGGGGCGGAGGTCGCCCGCGACATCAGCGCCCACCTGGACGGCCGCGCCGCCGAATACCACCACGTGGTCGCCACCCGTGACTATCACGTCGATCCGGGCGCCCACTTCTCCGCGGCGCCTGACTACGTGAACTCGTGGCCGCCGCACTGTGTGGCCGGGACTCCGGGCGCCGCCTTCCACCCGGATCTGGACGTGGCGAGGATCGAGGCCGTGTTCAGCAAGGGGGCACACGCCGCGGCCTACTCGGGATTCGAAGGCGCCGCACCCGACGGCACGCCGCTCGCCACGTGGCTGCGCGAACGCGGCGTCACCGACGTCGATGTGGCCGGCCTCGCCACCGACTACTGCGTCCGCGCGACGGCGTCTGACGCGATGCGCGAAGGACTGCGGGCGCGCGTGCTGACGGGCCTGATCGCCGGCGTCGCACCCGGCACGAGCGAGAAGGCACTCGATGAGCTGCGCGCCGCGGGCGTGCAGCTCATCGCCTGAGGACCCCGGCACTCATCGGCCGGAGACCGCCCACCGGCGCAGGGCCGCGATCCGCTCCGTGATCTGCCCGGCCGTCGCCTGGGCCAGCGGCGGGCCGCCGCAGGTGCTGCGCAGCTGCGCATGGATCGCCGCATGTGGCTGGCCGGTGCGATGGTGCCAGGCGGTCACCAGACCATTCAGCTCCCTGCGCAGCGCCGCGAGGGCTTCGCGGTGCACCGGGGGACCGGTGCGGCCGCTGACGGCCGGCGAAGTGCCAGGCCCAGGACCGGAGCCAGGGCCGGAGCCAGCGGCAGGGCCGCGGTTGGGGGCAGGGAGTGGGGAACCGCCGCGCAGCCGTTCGGGATCAATCTGGGCCGCATCGCGCGCCCGCGCCCTCAACTGGCCCGCCTGGCGTTTGCGCAGCAGCAGCGCCACCTGCTCGGGCTCCAGCAGGCCGGGCAGGCCGAGAAAATCCTCCTCCTCCAGCGAGCCTGGCGCCGCCGCGGTGCCGAACTCGCCGCCGTCGAACACCACCCGGTCGAACTGGGCCGACGCGTGCAGGACCTGAACCGCGGGCCCGTCGGGCAGATCCTGGGTGTCCCTGCGGCGCTGCGCCGCCGCGACGAGCTCGCCCGGCGGCTCATCGCCGGTGCGGCGGGCGAGAACGTGATCGCGCTCGGCTTCCAGCTCGGCCGCGTGCGCGAGCAGCACGGGCACCGAGGGCACGAACACGGACGCGGTCTCACCGCGCCGCCGTGCGCGCGCGAACCGGCCCACCGCCTGGGCGAAGAAAAGCGCCGTGCTGACGGACGTGGCGTAGACGCCGACGGCCAGGCGCGGGATGTCCACACCCTCCGAGACCATCCGCACCGCGACCATCCACCGGTCGGCGGAGCTTGCGAACGCCGCGATGCGCCGGCTGGCGCCCTTGTCGTCGGACAGCACGACCACCGGCCGCTGCCCGGTGATGGCCCGCAGCAGCGCCGCGTACGCCCGCGCGCCGGAGTGATCGCTCGCGATCACCAGGCCTGCGGCGTCGGGCATGTCCCTGCGCACCTCCGCCAGGCGGCGGTCCGCGGCCGCGAGCACCTGCCCGACCCACTCACCTTCCGGGTCGAGCGCGGCCCGCCACGCCAGCGCGAGCTGGTCTTTGGCCAGCGGCTCGCCAAGCGTCGCGGTGACCTCACCGAGGTCACCCCCGGCGCGCGTGCGCCAGCGCATCTCACCTGAGTACGCGAGAAAGATCACAGGCCGAACGACTCCGTCGGCGAGCGCGGGCCCGTAACCGTACACATAGTCTGAGGCGCTGCGCCTGACGCCGTCGGCGCCGGGTGCGTAGGTGACGAACGGAATCGGGTTGGTGTCCGAGCGGAACGGTGTGCCCGTCAGGGCAAGCCGCCGCCTGGCCGGCTCGAAGGCCGCACGGATCGCCTCACCCCACGACAGCGCGTCGCCCGCATGGTGGATCTCGTCAAAGATCACGAGCGTGTGGCGAGCCTCGGTGCGCCGCAGGTGCAGCACCGGATGCGCGGCGACCTGCGCGTAGGTGACGGCCACCCCGTGGAAGTCGGCGCTCGCGGCGCCGTGGGCGTTGCGGAAACCCGGATCAAGGCCGATGCCAAAGGCCGCCGCCGCGGCGGCCCATTGGTGCTTGAGGTGCTCGGTCGGGGTGACGACGGTGATCCCCATGACCTCGCGGCGGGCGAGCAGCTCCGCCGCCACCGTCAGCGCGTACGCGGTCTTTCCCGCACCCGGGGTGGCGACGAGCAGGAAATCACGCCTCGCGGTGCGGAAGTACTCCTCGTACGCCGCCCGCTGCCAGGCCCTGAGGCTCGGTGAGTTGCCCACGAGCCAGAAAGGCTAGCGGACCGCTCGCGGCGTTTCAGGCAGGGCCCGGCCGGGCCCTCGATCATCGATGCGGCCCCGCTCGGTGCAGCCTGCTCAGTGCAGCCTGCTCAGCAGGTTGCTGCTGTAGACGAGCACCGTGTAGGGGCCGACGCGGTAGGTCCGCGCCGGCGGCCCGAAGGTCGCCCGCACGGGTGACATGGCGGGGTTGGGGGGATCGCCGACGAGCACGGCGAAGTTCGCGTCATGCCGCCGCGGGTCATACCAGGAGGCATTCGACTCCCACTCACTGCGGCCGATGCCGGCCGCCCGCCAGGCCATCGGCCGCAGCGCGACCTGTCCGCCGCTCGCGATGGTGACGTCGCTGCCCAGCCAGGACGCGGCGATGCCGTAGCGGAGGTGATGCGCGGCCAGCCAGCTCGCAAGCTGGTGGTCGCGCTGCGGCATGGGCGGGTGCGCCGCGACGTAACCCAGGTTCGCCAGATACGCGAGCGCCACCACCGACAAGGCGGCAAGCGGCCGGGCCGCGGCGAGCCGCGCGGCCGGCGGCACGGACTCGCGCTGGCCGGCCGGGGGCGGCGTGGGCACCGCGCGGTCAGCAGGCGCCCGCGCGGCTGCCAGGCGGCCGCTGAGCAACCGGCCGGCCAGCACGGCGCCATAGGGAAGCACCGCGGCTATCTCGCGCGCCATGGTGATGTCGCCCACCCGGTCCCACAGCAGGAAGGCGGCCAGATTGATCAAGATGCCGACGGTGAGGATCTGCACCACCAGGTCGCCGCCGCGGCGCAGCCGGGCCACCCCCGCGCAGGTTGCCCAAGCCGCGAGCCCGAAGCCGGCGAGGTGCACGAGCGCGAACGCCGGGGCGATCCCGATGCCGTGGCCGAAGAAATCCGCCCCGAAGAGCAGCAGCAGCGCTTCCAGCAGGAGCAGCAGGTGGTGCGGCAGCGCGGCGACGCTGGTGAGGACCGGCGCGACCGGCCAGACCACGAACCCGCCGTGGGCCGTGATCAGGGCGAGCGCCGCCGCGGCCAGCCCGGCGGCGGCCAGGCCCGCCGCGATCAGCGACATCTCATACCAGCACGCGCGCAGCGGCAGGCGCTCGCGGACCAGCCCCCGGTACACGCGCAGCGCGCACACCGCGACCAGCGGCGCCACCGCCACGAGCAGGACCACCCGGTCGGCCACCAGTGCCCAGGCGAGCACCGCCCCGGCCAGGACGGGCACGTACCACCGGGGCCGCAAACGGCCGACCGCCAGCCACGCGAGCAGCACCGGCACGCAGGTGCCCACGTGATCGGGGGCCAGGAGCAGCACGAATATGCCGTTGCCGAGTTGCGGCGAGAGCATGATCCCCATCGCGATCAGCGCCGCGAGCGTGCCCTGCCTGCCGCTCTCGTGCCCGCGGGCCAGCAGCCCCGCCAGCAGCACGAGCAGCGTGTAGGTAATCGCCGCGGCCACGTGCACGACGCCGGGGCTGAGCCCGCGGACCAGGTCCACCAGCATGTACTCGGGGAGTTCGGTGGTGTAGAACGACACGTCGGACAGCCACCAGCCGTGCAGCAGCAGGTTGCCGTGCAGCATGTCCCACGCCTGCAGCGTGAAGACCGCCCCGTAGGAGTCGCCCGGCTCGGTCTGCGACACCCGCACGTAGCAGAAGAAGAGGGCCACGCCCGCGGCCGCCCAGCCGAGCGGCACCAGCCACCGGCGCCCACGTGCCGGCCCCCCGTGCGGGCCGCCGCGGGGCGCGGGGGGCGCCCCGGCCAGATCCCCCCGGCCTCGCAGACCCACGGAATCACCTCGTCGAGCGTCCGGCCAGCCTGGCCGCCGCGGGGCGCAAAATTGGCGTGGGGCGTCAGGCCTGAGCCACCCGGTCAGCCGGCGTCGCCGCCGCCTGCGGGAAGGGACTCGTAGATCTTCTTGCACTCCGGGCAGACGGGGTAGCGGTTGGGATCCCGGTTGGGCACCCAGACCTTGCCGCACAGCGCGATGACCGGCGTCCCCGTCACCGCGCTCTCGAGAATCTTGTCCTTCTGGACGTAGTGGGCCAGCCGTTCGTGATCACCATCGCCGTGCGAAAGATCTGGCCTGGTGTCCGGTCTGGTATCGCTCTCGGGCAGGATCCGCGTGCTCACGTCCGCGATTCTACGCGCGACCCACCCAGCGCCGTGCCGACGGCCGCCACATGGGCGAGACCCCGCTTGGCAGGGTCGTGGCCGGGGCGCAGCCGTTCGGGATGAATGCCCGCCGCCGCTGCGGGATCCGGCGGCGCGCTCAGTTGGCCGAGGGGTCGTCGGGGAACGTCGCGACCATGGCGAGATCGCCGCCCTGGCGCCGCAGCACGCCCGGCCAGAGCCGTTCGGGCTGCGGGGCGAACGCATCGCCGGGTTCCGCGGCGAGCACGTACCACGCGCCCTCGTCGATCTCGGCCTGGAGCTGGCCGGTCCCCCAGCCCGCATAACCGGCGAAGATCCGGAAGCTGGCAATTTCCGGCGCGAGGAGCTCCGGCGGCGCGTCGAGGTCCACGAGCCCGATCCGCGACATGAGCGGAATGCCGTCGAGCGGCCGCCAGCCGAGCGGCTCGTCCTCGCCGGGGACCAGGGCGAGGGCGACCGCGCTCTCCGGCGCGACCGGGCCGCCGCGGAACACGACCGCGGGGCCCGTGACCAGCTCGTTCCACGGCCGGAGCACCTGGGCGACCGGTACTTCCGTGGGGCGGTTCAGGACAACGCCCAGCGTGCCTTCTTCCGGCTCGTGCTCCACGACAAGTACGACCGCACGCCGGAAGTTCGGGTCGCCAAGCAGTGGCGTGGCGACCAGCAGCCGGCCAACCAGCGTCGCGTCCTGCATTCCACCATCATGGTATGACCACAAGACCGTCGGGCCCGACATCCGCGGCCGTGGCGCCCGCGCCGGCCAGGTCCCTGGCCGCCGCGACGGCGCCGCGCACCGCGGCGGCCACCGTCGGCGCGACGTCCGGGTGGAAGACGCTTGGCACGATGTAGTTGGGCCCCAGCTCGTCCGGGGTGACGACCGCGGCAAGCGCCCGCGCCGCGGCGATCAGCATCGTCTCGGTGATCGTCCGGCTCTGCGCGTCGAGCAGGCCGCGGAACACGCCCGGGAACGCGAGCACGTTGTTGATCTGGTTCGGGTAGTCGCTGCGCCCGGTGGCGACGACGGCCGCGTGTTCGCGCGCCTCCTCCGGCTCGACCTCGGGATCTGGGTTGGCGAGCGCGAACACGATGGCTTCGGTGGCCATGCTCGCGATGTCGCCGCCGTCCAGGATGCCGGGGACGGACAGGCCGACGAACACGTCGCTGCCGCGAAGCGCGCCACGCAGGTCGCCGGTGTAGCTGCCCGGATTGGTGTGGTCCGCGATCCAGCGCAGGCCCTCGTCCATGCCCGGGCGCTGGCGGTGCACCGCGCCCAGGTTGTCGCAGACGATGATGTCGCTCGCACCCGAGGCGACGAGAAGGCGGAGCACGGCGTTGCCCGCGGCGCCCGCGCCTGCCATGACGATCCGCACCCCGGCCAGGTCCTTGCCGACGACGCGCAGCGCGTTGGCAAGCGCGGCGAGCACGACGATCGCCGTGCCGTGCTGGTCATCGTGGAATACCGGGATGTCGAGCAGTTCCCGCAGCCTGCGCTCCACGTCGAAGCACCGCGGTGCGCTGATGTCCTCGAGGTTGATACCGCCGAACGCGGGCGCGATCACCTGGACAGTCCTGACGATTTCGTCCGTGTCCTGCGTATCCAGGCAGATCGGCCAGGCGTCGATGCCCGCGAAACGCTTGAACAGGGCGGCCTTGCCCTCCATCACCGGGAGCGCGGCGTAGGGGCCGACATTGCCGATGCCGAGCACGGCCGAGCCGTCGGTCACCACCGCCACGCTGTTCCGCTTGACCGTGAGCCGGCGCACGTTCCCGGGGTGGGCCGCGATGTCGAGCGCGACTCTGGCCACTCCCGGGGTGTAGGCCATGGACAGCTCGTCCCTCGTGCGAAGCGGGATCTTCGACTGCATCTCGATCTTTCCGCCAAGGTGCAGCAGGAACGTGCGGTCGCTGACCGTGTGGACGGCGACGCCTTCGATGCCGCGGAGCGCCGAGACGAGAGCATCGGCGTGCGCGGTGTCGCGCGCTGCGCACGTGACGTCCACGCGCAGCCTCTGCGCGCCGGCCGGCCGCAGGTCAAGAGCGGTGACCAGACCGCCGGCCTGCTCCACGGCGCGGGTGAGCTCGCTGGCGGCACGGCCGTGCGAGGCCACCTCGAGCCGCACCGTGATCGAGTACGACACGCTCGGCGTCATCGCATCTCACCCCGCCCTCTCCCGGACGTGCCCGCGGCCGCACCCAGCCAGCCCATCCGCCCAACCGGTCAATGCTGCCACCACGCTGCGCGCAGTCGTGTCCATGCGTCAATGCCGCGCGGTTTGCACGTACCCTGCATGCATGTCCCAGGGGCGAACCACAGGCACCCCGGCGGCCCGCGGCAACGGCGCGGGCGCCGCGTCGCCGGCCCTGGCCGCGCCCACCATCGACGCGACCAGGCTGCGGGTGGCGATCGCCCGGTTGTCGCGGCGGCTGCGGCGGCATGAGCTCGCGGGCCTGACCCCGACGCAACTGTCGGCGCTCGCCACGGTCGAGAAGGCGGGCCCGCTGCGGCTCGGGGACCTCGCCGCCGCGGAAGGGATCGCACCGTCCACGCTGACCCGGCTGGTGACCGCGCTCGAGGACGCTGGTTATGTCCAGCGCTACGCGGTGCCAGACGACGCGCGGGCCAGCATGTTGCGGATCACTCCACAGGGCCGGGCGGTGCTTGACCGTGTCCGCCAGGAAACCACGATGGTGCTCACCCGCATGCTGCTCGATCTCACGCCGGAGGACCAGGCCGCCATCGCCGTCGCGCTGCCCGCCCTGGAACAACTAGCCGGACCCGACCCGCGCGAGCGCCGCAGCACCTAAGTGGTTAGCGCTGGAAGTTCGTCGGGGTTGATCATGCGGCTCTCAGCCTCAGTTCGCAACTCTGACAGCTTCACCATCGTGATCATTTCCTCTTCCAGCTCCGCGAGTCGTTGCTGCAGTGGCCGGGCACCAGGTGAGCGTTCCCTGAGCCGTTGGCCGGCGCAGGGAACACGGCGTGCCCCGACTTGTGGCGTGCGCCCAGTAGCGCAGCGCTCTAGAAGAGCAGGCCGGACAGCGTCGTACGGGCTTTCGCCACCCGCGGGTCGCGCGGCGGCAGCACGTCGAACAGGCCGACCAGATGGACCCGCGCGCGGTCCTTGTCCTCACCTGCCGTACGCCTGATGGTCCCGATGAGCCGGTCGAAGGCTTCCTCGATCCGGCCCATCGCCACATCGATGTCGGCGACCCGGATCTGCGCTTCGACGTCACCGGGCTGTTCCGCGGCCGCTCTTCTGGCCGCTGCCTGATCGTAGGAGTTGACCCGCTTGACGAGCCTCACCTGAGCAAGCCCGAGGGTGGCCACGGGATGGCCAGGCGATTTCGCCTGCAGTTTCTCGAACGCCGCCTCTGCCGCGTCCAGGTCGCCGCGCTCCATCGCATCCTGGGCCTCGGCCAGGTCGGGATCGCCGGCTGGCCCGCCAGCGGGCTGCTGACCGCCGGGCGCACCGGGCTGCGGCCGGCCGGCACCCGGGCCGGCACCCCGGTCGGCGGTAGCCGCGTCCTGTTGCTCGCCGCCTGGCCCCGGGCCCGCCCCGGTGCCGAACCCGAGCCGCTGCGCCTCGGCCATGACCTGATCGATCCACTGCCGGATCTGCGGCTCAGGCACCGCGCCGACGAATCCGGGCACAAGCTGGCCGCCGATCGCGACCAGCACCATCGGAATGCTCTCCACCCGCAACGCCGCACTCAGTTGCGGGTTGGCTTCCGTGTCGATCTTGGCGAGGATCCAGCTCCCGCCCGCCTCCATGGCGAGTTTCTCGAGCACCGGGCTGAGCTGCTTACACGGGCCGCACCACTCCGCCCAGAGATCGATGATCACTGGCACGGAAAGCGATCGTTCGAGCACCTCGGTGCCGAACGTCTCCTCGGTGACGTCGATGACGACACCTTGCCCGTCGGCTTCGCCGCCGCCTTCGCCGCCGCCCGCGCCGTCCGCGGGCGCTGTCCCTCGATCCGCCGTCTGCCGGCGCTTCAGTGCGGCCTGGCGTGCGCCGAGATCGACCGCGCCATATAGGGAGAAGTCCCTAGGTTGCTGCATGACTCCATCCTGCCTCATGGAAAGCGGGACCCGCGCCAGGGCCTGGCCACTGCAGCCCCTCGCGCCTGCCGGGCTCTGCGGCGGCCGCCGGGCGGGCGGGCCGGGCGCCCGAGCCGGGCGCCCGAGCGGGCGGGGCGGTCAGAACACGGCTGGCTCGGTGTAGCTTCCCCACTCGGCACGGAGCGCCGAGCAGATCTCGCCAAGCGTCGCCTCCGCGCGAGCGGCGTCGAGCATCGACGGGATCATGTTCTGGCCGGTTCGCGCCGCGCCCACCATCTGGGCCAGCGCGGCGTCGACCGCTGCCTGCGCCCGGCCTGCCCGGCGCTGCGCCAGATCACGGACCTGCACGCGCTCGACCTCATGGCTGACCCGCAAGATCTCCAGCGGCTGCTCGACGCTGTCGGTGTGACAGTTCACGCCGACGATCTTCTTTTCGCCCTTCTCCAGCTTCTGCTGGTAGGCGAAGGCCGCCTCGGCGATCTCGGCTGTGAACCAGCCGTCGTCGATGCCCCGCAGGATGCCGCCGGTCATCGTGCCGTCCGGGCTCATCGCCTTGATCCGCGCGAAGATCTCCTCCGCCTCGCTTTCCAGCCGGTCGGTGAGCGCCTCGACGAACCACGAACCGCCCAGAGGGTCGGCGACGCTGGTCACGCCGGTCTCCTCCATGATCACCTGCTGGGTGCGCACGGCTACCTCCGCCGCCTTCTCGCTCGGCAGCGCGAGAACCTCGTCGAGGGCGTTGGTGTGCAGGGAGTTCGTGCCGCCGAGCACGGCCGCCAGCGCCTCGATCGCGGTACGCACGACGTTGTTTTCCGGTTGCTGCGCCGTCAGCGAAACCCCAGCCGTCTGGGTGTGGAAGCGAAGCCACTGCGCCCGGTCGCCGCGCGCTCCGTACACCTCGCGCATCCAGCGCGCCCAGATCCGGCGGGCCGCGCGGAACTTGGCGATCTCCTCGAAGAAGTCGATGTGCGCGTCGAAGAAGAACGACAGCCCGGGCGCGAACGCGTCCACGTCCAGGCCGCGTGACAGCCCAAGCTCGACGTAACCGAAACCGTCCGCGAGGGTGAAGGCAAGCTCCTGCGCCGCGGTCGCGCCCGCCTCCCTGATGTGATACCCCGACACCGACAGCGGCTTGTAGGCGGGTATCTCCCGGGCGCAGAACTCCATCAGGTCACCGATCAGGCGAAGATGCGGCTCCGGCTCGAACAGCCATTCCTTCTGTGCGATGTACTCCTTGAAAATGTCGGTCTGGAGCGTCCCGTCGAGCCCATGGATGCTGGTGCCCTGGCGCTCCGCGGCCACCAGATACATGCAGAACACCGGCACGGCGGGGCCGCTGATGGTCATGGAGGTGCTGATCTCGCCAAGCGGGATCCCGGCGAAGAGCATGTCCATGTCGGCCGCTGAGTCGACCGCGACCCCGCAATGGCCGACCTCGCCGAGCGACCTGGGGTCGTCGGAGTCGCGGCCCATCAGCGTGGGCATGTCGAACGCTACGGACAGGCCGCTGCCGCCCGCGCGCAGCAGCATCTTGTACCGCTCGTTGGTCTGCTTCGGGTTGCCAAAGCCGGAGAACTGCCTGATGGTCCAGGTCCTGCCGCGGTAACCGGTCGGATATAGCCCGCGGGTGAACGGATACTCACCAGGCCAGCCGATCCGCTCGAAGCCCGGATAGCTCGTGCCGGGCGCGGGGCCGTACACCGGTTCCAGGGGCAGCCCGGACAGCGTGGCGAAATCGGCGTCCCGCTTGCGCGCCGCGTCGTAGCGCTGCTGCCAGTGGCGCCGGCCGGCTTCGACGGCATCATTTTCCGTGTCCATCACGGCTCCTGTTCAGCCAGGGTGGCCCGCAGACTGCGCGGCCAAGGTAGTAGGACGTCCTACTATCTTGCCTGGGGCCAGTCTACGGTGGCTTGCGGCTCACTGCTCCGTGCCCGCGTGGCCAGCGGCCGCTAGCCACACCAGCCGGGCAAGCCACACCGGCCGGGCAGATCAGGCAGGCTCGGCAAACTGCCACAACCACGTGGCAGCCAGCCCCGTCTACGGGAGTGTGCCCGGACGTTACGGGGGTGGTCCGTGCGCACGAGCCCGGCACGGCTCGCCGGCGCCGTTCGCCCCGACCCCTGCGGCTAGGGATGTGGTAGGCCTGTGCGATATCAGGTGAAGCAATTCTCCCCGCCATCCGGCCGCGGCCCCGCGGTCGCGCTGCCGCGCAATGTGGTGCCATTGGTTGTGGCGATACCCGAGCCAAGGGCTGCCGCAGATACCGGGAGCACCGGCGAGGCGAACGCGCACACTGACGGCGTTGCGGGTGAAGGAGGTGCACAGGTGCGGCTCCGGCGTGCCGACAACGTGGCCGCCGAAGCGCTGTTCAACAGCCAGTATCCCCGCCTGGCCGGCTGGGTGCGACGCCTGGTGGACGACGACGGGACCGCACACGAGATCGCGTCCGAGGCTTTTACGCGGCTGCTCGCCCGCTGGTCGCGGCTGGAGAATCCGCACAGCTACCTGTACATGATTGCCACCAATCTGGTTCGTGATCATTGGCGAAAGATGGAGAAAGAACGGCGGGCGATGCGCGCCGTGACCCCTTCCCGATCTGACCAGCAGACCTGTCTCCCGGACCAGGACGTGCACGTTCGCGCGCTCATCCAGGCACTTCCGCTGCGCCAGCGCAACGCGTTCCTCCTGCACTATTACGCGGGATTTGGTGTCCGCGAGGTCGCGGAAATGCTGGGGCGCGCGGAAGGAACGGTCAAGGCTGACCTGTTCCATGCGCGTGCCCGCCTGCGGTCTGCCCTGGGGACGAAGAATGACTGAACCGCGTGATGAACTCGGCGCCTGGCTCGGTGAGCCGGTCGAACCGCTGGCACCGCCACCGGGCACACACGAGCGGATAAGAAAGAACGCGCGCAAGCGCAAGCGAAATCAGGCGATCACGGCGACGGCCCTGACAGCGGCCGTGGTGGCCGGGCTGGTCGCGGCGCCACGGCTGGCGGGCGTGTTCTCCCCGGCCGGCCGCGGCCAGCGGGTCGAGGCCGCGGCGCAGCCGGCAAGGTCGCCCCAGGCTGCCTCGGGGTTTCGCAACAAGCTCACCCCCCAGCCGACCGTGATGGGCCGCGGCCAGCCTCTCCCGAACGGCTTCGAGCCGATCTCGGCCACGTTCGTGGGACTCGACACCGGATGGGCGCTCGGCACGCTGAGCACGCCATGCGTCACTCCGGGCTGCCTGGCCCTGGCGCGGACGGACGACACCGGCGCCTCCTGGTACGCCGTCCGGGCGCCGGCAACCGTCATCGCGACGGCAACCACGGGGGTGAGCCAGGTCCGCTTCCTCAACCGGGACGATGGGTGGATCTTCGGGCCAGAGCTGTGGTGGACGACGGACGGCGGCCAGGACTGGCAGCGGGCCGACACCGGCGGCATGCGTGTCGTCAGCCTCGAGGCCGTGCGCGATCGCGCGTTCGCCGTCTTCGCACGCTGCCCGGCGAGCCAGCCATTGATCCCTAACGGCGGTGCGAGCGGATGCCGCTCCTACCAGCTTTATTCGGCCGTCGCCGGAACCCCGGCGTGGCAGCGCGTGCCCGGCGCGACCTCGGGGCCAGGGACCGCCAGTGTCGTTCTCGGGCGCGACACCGGGTACCTGCTCGGTGTCAGCGGGTCCGGGGCGACCTTGTCGAGCGGGCCGACCGCCAGCGGCGATTGGGCCGCGGTGACCACGCCCTGTCAGGCCGGCCCGGACACCCGCCAGGCCAGCAGTGGCGCAGCTAGTGGCGCAGCCGCGCTGGGCGGTACGCTGCTCGCCACGGTGGCGCCTGACGGCCTCTTCGCCGCCTGCGCCGCCGCGGGGCCCGCCAGTCAGATCGTCACCTCGTCAGACGGTGGCAGGAGCTGGCACCGAAGTGGCACCGCGGCCCTTGCAGGCGCCGCCTTCTCCATGGCGGCGACGCCCGGCGGCACCATGCTCGTCATCGCGGCGAGCACCGGCCTTTACGTCTCCGCCGACGGCGGCGCAAGCTGGAGACTGGCGCTGACCGGGCCACCCGGCGGGTTCAGTTACGTGGGCATGACCGATGTCCTGCAGGGATTCGCGATTCCGGCGGACCACAGCAACGCGGGGATACTGTTCACCACCGACGGGGGCGGCTCCTGGCGCTGGTCCACCGTGCCAAGATCCGGCTGACCCGCGCCGGCCCACTGGGCCACTTCGCCGTCACGCACGATCGTCATCGCCCAGTTACCGGGAAGGCATGATCGCTCACGACATCCCTGGCCGGCAACATAGCCAGCGTCCTCAGCCGGCCTCCAGCCAGCCTGCTCAGCCAGCCTGCTCAGCCGGTCTCCAGCCAGCGTCCTCAGCCAGCCTCCAGCCAGCCTGCTCAGCCAGCCTCCAGCCAGCCTGCTCAGCCGGCCTCCTCGTCGGCGGCGGCACGCGCCTTGGGAGTGCCCGCGCCGCCCTCATCGGATGGCTCTGCCGGGGTGAAATCGCCCGCCGCCACGCGCAAGCCCCGCAGCAGCGCGAAGATCTCGCGCAACTGCTCCCGGTCGTAACCTGCCATGCCGAAGCCCGCCGCCATCAGGTCGGCGGTCGCCCGCTGCACGGCCTCGCGGCCCGGGCTGGTGATCTCAGCCAGCCGCCCCCTGCCATCGAGCGGATTGCGCCGTCGGGCGACGAGCCCCTGCTTTTCCAGCCGGTCGATGATATTGGTGACGCTTGTCGGATGCACCATCAGGCGTTCGCCGATCAAACCGAGTGGCAGCGCACCGCCGCGGCTGAAACTGAGCAGCACGAGAGCCTCGTAACGAGCGAACGTGAGGCCGTGCGGCCTGAGGATCGCGTCGAGCTGCCCCAGCAGGATCTGCTGTGCCCGCATGATCGAGGTGACCGCGGCCATCGCCCCGGCCCGGCCAAATCTCCGCTCCCAGATCTGCTCTGCCCGGGCAATCGGGTCGAAAGGCAACCGCAGCGGCTTGGCCACGCGCCCACCGTAGCGTGCCGCCGCACTACCCCCCACGCATGACGCGGCCCCACCCGGTGTCCCCGCCAGCGCAAAGCGCTCGCGGCCCCAGCCTCTCCCCGGAACCAGCCCCCCACGGGGACCGGCCCCAACGACCCAACCCCACGGATCCAGCCCCCACAGCCCCGCCCCACACGGGACCAACTCCACGGCCCCGCCCACAAGCCCAGCCCTGGCGCAGCCCACCGCCCCCACGACCACCCCCCACTCAACACGCCCAGCGCCGCCACAACCCAGCCCCTGCCACAGCTCAGCCTCCTTCCAGCCCACCTCCACCCGGGCCAGCTCCACTGCGCAGGACGAATAGGGAATGTCGCACATATGAATACATGCGTATATCTGGATTCTGTGGCCAGCCACATGGCCTTTACCTTGGCCTGGCTCATAGGTGCGGAGTGCAAAGTTAGCGGAATGCGGTGACAAGGAAAGCCAATCCGCGTTATTTTATCGCCGGGCAGAGGTACGCCTTGGTAAAGGCGCTGCCAGGCGCGTGGAATGGTTCGTGCGCGGAGCGCCGGCGGGCAGCTTGCCGTCGCCGGGCGCGCCGGTGGTGGCAAGCATTTGGGCCGCGATGGGACGGAGGTGCGTGGCAGGGGTGTCGTCAGTGCCCGCCGCCTGCGCGAATCCGTCTGCGGCTGTGGAAGCTTGCTGGCCGGCTGGTGCAGCGGCAATTGCCGCAAGCGGGCTGGGGTTGCGCCGCCGGGGCACGTGGCCGCTCTGGTCGGCGACCTTCGCGGCCGACGCCGCGGCCACGCCAGTGGGTATAGCGTGCGACCGCAGCGCGGCAGGAACCGCGTTGCTGACGCTTATCGCGGGCCTCGCCGCGCCGACGCGCGGAGAACTCACGATATTCGGCCAAGACATGGGCACTTGCCGCGGTCGTGCCGAGATCCGCCGCCGCGCCGTGCTTATTCCACCGCCCGGCCGACCTGGCGGTTTCACCGTGCGCGGGCTTGTCCTGCATTCCGCATGGCTGTGGCGGCTGCCCGCGGCTACGCACCGCTCCGCATGCGCACGAGCACTCGGCAGGCTCAACCTGGCAGGCTGGGCGGGCTGCCCGATGAGGGCGGTGCCAGAGGAGGTGGCACGGCGGGCGTGGCTCGCTGCCTGCACGGTGCACGAACCGGACCTGCTGCTCGTGGACGGCATGCTCGACAACATCATCGCCGATGACGCGGCAGCGCTCGCCGGCTGGCTGCGGGCACTGGGTGCCGGTACCGCGCTGCTTGTCGCCGGATGCGACGCCGCGCGGCTTGCCCTGTGCTGCACGCCACTGGTCACGCTCACCGACGGAATCGCTCACGTTGGCTGAAGCAGACGGCGGACCGCGTCGCGCGGGCCTCGCGCTGCTTTCTGCCGCGGTTCGCCACGAAGCGCCGGCCATGCTCGTGCCCGTCGTGGTCCTCGGCCTCGCGGGCGTCTGGCGGGCACTGGATCCGGGCATGGCGGGCTGGGAACTTGGTGGCGACGCGCTGCTCGATTCGGTTCGCGGGAGCGGCCCCGTGGCGGCCGGTGTTGCCGCCTGGCTCGTGGTCAGGAGTGAGCGCTCGGGCCTTTGCCGGCTCGAACGGCTCGGTCATCGGTCCGCCGCAACTGGGCCGCTGACCCGCATCGCGGTCGCCGCGGCCGCGGCGACCGCCGGATACGCGCTCACGGCAGGGGCAGTGGCTGCCTGGATTGGCGGACACGGCGCCGCCCCCCCAAGCATGCAGGCGCAGGAGGCGGCGGTGGGCGCTGCCGCGCTGCTGCTGCACGTAACCGCTGGTTTTCTCGTCGCGCTGGTCTGCTGCCGTCGGCGTCGCACCGCTCTTCGCTATCCTGGGCGGCACATCGACGCCTGGGTGCCCGCCGCCGTGCTCGCCGCCGGCTGGGCAGCGGCTGCGTGGTCAGGAACCGGCTGGCCCGCAGGCGCCCACTGGCCGGCGTTGCTGGCTTCGCCGGACGTGCACCACTCGGCCTTCGCTCAGTGGCGGCCTGGATTGTTCGGCGCCGCACTCACCTGGTTCTGCGGCCTGGTGGCCGCGTTCGTGCTCACATCGTGCTGGGTGCTGACCCGCCGCCGCCGTTATGCCATCGCGGTCGCGGCAGCGAGTGTCGTGGCCGGCGTGGGGGTCGGCCAATTGCGCTGCGACGCGGCACATCCGGTGACGGCTGTGCCGGCCATTGCGGTCTGCAGGACCTGGCCGCTCAAAGTCTGCGTGAACCCGGCATTCGCTGCTGCCCTGCCTCAGCTTGAGACCGCCTTCACGGCTGTGGCCGTCGAGGTTTCGGGCACCGGCGCGGCCGTCCGCTCGGTCACACAGCTACCACCAGGAACACACGTCGTCCCGGTTCCGGGCGGGTACGGCTTCCACCTCGACAACCTGGCACCGGGTTACGCACTCCGCGCCGAGTCCGATGTGGCTCGCCAAGTCGCCGCCGCCCTCAGCCGGCTGTCCGGCGGTGGTGCCCACCCGGCGGCCGTCATCGATCACCGTCCTGGTCTTGCACGGTCACGAGCGGTGCCGCCGGCCTGCCGGAGTCAAGTGCCATACGCTTTGGAGGATGGACTGGAGCTTGCTCACATGTGCGCGCAAGGGGCACGTCACCTTCGCCCCGGACGAGCCCAGGCTCCGTGACCGGCTCAGGTCGCCGACCGCGGCCGGCCATTCCTGGCGCTGCCTGCGATGCGGAACGTTCGTGCCCGGCGAGCCTGCACTCGCGGGTCCCGCGAGCGAGGCACCGCACGTGCGCCGCGACAAAGAACTACGCGGCGTGCTGATCCTGCGGTTCTTCGCGGTGGAACGCATGGTACGTGGCGTGATCGTGGCCGCGGCCGCCTACGCCGTCTGGCGGTTCCGTAACTCCGGCGCGCCCATCGAGCAGGCGTTCGAACGCGAGCTGCCACGGCTGCGCACCTTCTTCCGGCAGTTCGGTTACGACCTGGACCATTCCAAGCTGGTCGAGATGATCAGGCACGCCTTCACGCTGAGCCCGCGCACGCTCGGATGGTTCGCCGTCGGCCTAGCCACCTACGCGGTGATCGAGGTCATCGAGGCGGTCGGCCTGTGGCTGGCGAGGCGCTGGGGCGAGTACTTCGCCATGGTGGCGACGTCGGCAGGGCTGCCGTTCGAAATTTGGGAGCTTGCACACAAGATCACCTTTCTGCGCGCGGGCGCATTCCTGGTCAACTTGGCCCTGGTCGCCTACCTGGTCTACGCGAAGCGGCTGTTCGGGGCCAGGGGTGGCGGCAGGGCCTACGAGGCGAGGCTGCGCAGCGAATCGGTCATCGATGCCGAGCTGCAAGCGCTCGCCGAGCTCGAGAACCCGGACCTGTCATCGGGAACCGCGGGTCCCGGCGCGAGTGGAGTGCCGGCGATGCGGGGCGAGACCAGTACGCTGGCCGGGACCCGCGCGCCACATGGTGCCCACACACATGGCGCCCATACAACAGGTGGCGCGCACGCGACAGATGAGGCTGGTGGTCCAGCCGGGCACTCCGTGGTCGGCTCAGCGGCATCAGACGGGTCACAGGAAGTGCCGATCGAGCCCGAGGGCCCCGCGCGCGCCCATTGAGTCCGGCACGGGCACCGAGCGGGACCCCGCCAGAAGAACTGGCGGCACAGATACCAGCGTTTCTGGCGGCACAGATGCCTGCGTTTCTGGCGGCACAGATGCCTGCGTTTCTGGCGGCATCTGGAAAAAG
>WNGJ01008266.1_pt1 | contig 22726 bp, 25 predicted proteins | sample 5400611 | NCBI WGS metagenome assembly WNGJ01 (sample SAMN13153375, study PRJNA577476) | soil metagenome | isolation source: 40 cm soil or saprolite under Garry oak tree replicate 1 | place: USA:California | collected 2016-06-15
TGAGGCACTAGGCGCCTCGGTCGCGCTTCCCACTCTCGCACGACAAAACGCGCGAGATGGGCAGTCCGTACCTCTACTACCAGGACGGGGCTGCAGCGCTGGACTGGTTGACCCGCGCGTTTGGGTTTACCGAGCGGATGCGGATGGCCGGGGAGGACGGGCGGGTCATGCACGCTGAGATCGAGCTCGACGGTGGGGTCGTCATGCTCGCCAACCCGCCGAGCGAGTCGTTCAAGAGCCCGAAGAGCCTCGGGGCCAACACCTCGTCCGTCTACGTCTACGTGGACGACGTCGACGCTCACTTCGCTCGGGCCAAGGAGGCCGGGGCGGAGATTCTCCAGGAGCCCAAGACCCAGCCCTACGGCGACCGGCACTACGGGTGCAAGGATCCCGAGGGGCACGAGTGGTGGTTCGGGCAGCATCTCGAAGACGTCGCTCCCGAGGACTACGGCGCGACTGCGGGCTCGTCATGAGCGTCTTCGGCAAGCTCGCGAACTGGTGGCGGGCGCGAAAGGAAGAACAGCGAGAGATCGAGCAGTCGCAGGCCGACATGCGGCGCGCCGGCGACGAAGCTCCTCCGCCCGAGGGAGAGATTCTCGATGAGTACGACCTCGGTTCGCTGAAACAGTGACGCCTACACTTGGTTGCATGAACGCGAGCCGTCGTCGACTCGTAGTCCTAGGGGCATTGCTCCTCGCGTCCGCGGCGGCGTGCGCGCTCGTTTTCGTACGAGTCCTGCACACCGGAAGCCCGGACCTCTACCTGGTCTGGAACCTCTTCCTCGCCTGGGTGCCGTTCGTCTTCGCGCTCGTGGCCTACGGGTACGCACGCCGCGCGTGGACGATCGCGGCGCTCGGCCTCGGCTGGCTGCTCTTTTTCCCGAACGCCCCGTACATCGGGACGGACTTCGTCCACCTCCAGGACAATTCGCTCGCGCCGTTCTGGTACGACGTGCTCACGATCGGCGCGTTTGCGCTCACGGGGTTTGCGCTCGGCTTCGCGTCGCTGTACCTGATGCAGGCCGTCGTGCGCCGGGAGCTCGGCGTCCTCGCAAGTTGGGTCGTTGTCGTCGGCGCGAGCGCACTGGCAGGCGTGGGGATCTATCTCGGCCGCGTCCTGCGGGCAAACAGCTGGGACGTGCTCACCAATCCGCATCTTTTCGCCCGGCTCGCGCGGATTCGCCTGGCGGATCCGCTCGGGAATCCGAAGCTGCTCGCCGTGACGGCGCTGTTCACGTTTGTGATCGTCGTCGGATACGCAGCCGTGTACGCGGTCGCCAGGCCGCTGATCGAAGAGCGCTAACCGCCGAGCGGGAAGGTCTCGCGAATGCGCATGCGGTCGAGCGCGAACTCTTCCATCAGTGCGACCTCGGGGACGTCGCAGCGGGCCGGGAGGAGACCTTCCAGCCGCTCCCGAGCGGCCTCGAGCGACGTCGGGCTCGGGCCTGCCAGGCGGCCGAGCGTGGCGTGCGGCGGCGGGTCGCTACCCGGCTCTCGGTAGGGCGGGTACTCCGGATACAGCGCCCACAGGGCTCGCATCGTGGCTCTGAGCTCGTAGTCCGGCTCGGGGACTCGATCCGCTCCGGATACAGCTCCCGGTGCGCCTCGGCGAGGGCCTCGTCCTGATCTTCGAGCACCAGCGTGATGGCGGTTTCGAGCGGCCGCGAGCTCACGCGGACACGATACGCGGGGGAATCGACTTCCCGCGCCCCACGTTCTAGGGTCCCTCGACCCCTGCGTCTGGAGGACGCCATGACCAGCACTGCCGAGCCGGGAGCCGCCGGCACCATCGTCCTGATCCACGGTCTCTGGATGACCCCCCTCAGTTGGGAGAAGTGGATCGAGCACTACGAGGCGAAGGGGTACAAGGTGATCGCTCCGCCCTGGCCCGGCATCGACGGCGACCCCGCGGCCCTGCGACGCGATCCCTCGCCGCTCGCGAACGTCGGCGTCAAAGAGATCGCCGACCACTACGAGAAGATCATCCGCGAGCTCGACGAGCCGCCGATCATCATGGGGCACTCGTTCGGCGGCCTGATCACCCAGATCCTGCTCGACCGCGGCCTCGGCGCCGCCGGCGTGGGAATCGATTCGGCGCCGCCGAAGGGTGTCCTGAAGCTGCCGTTCTCGGCACTTCGCGTCGCGTCCGCTGCGCTCCGCAATCCCACGAACAGCCACAAGGCGGTTGCTCTGACGCCCAAGCAGTTCCACTACGCCTTCGGAAACACGCTCAGCGAGAAGGACTCGGAGGCCGTCTACGAGCGCTACGCGATCCCGGGCCCGGGCCGCCCGCTCTTCGAGGCCGCCTTCGCGGCGCTCAGCCCGAAGTCCCCGACGAAGGTGAACCTCCACAACGACAACCGCGCGCCGCTGCTACTGATCGCGGGAGGCAAGGACCACACGGTCCCGGCCTCGCTCACGCGGACGAACTTCAAGCTCCAGCACAAGTCGAAGGCCCCGACCGAGATCATGGAGTTCCCGGGTCGCTCGCACTACACGGTCGGCCAGGACGGGTGGGAAGAGGTCGCCGACTACGCACTCGACTGGGCGACGAAGCACGCGAAGGTGCCCTCCGCGGCCTGACCGAAGCGTTGATCAGCTAAGAGAGGACTTCGACTCGGCGTGGTGCTTTAGCCACGCCGTGCGGATCTCTCTCGTTCGCCGCTCGAGGCCGGCCGAGAGCGCGCGTGCTTCATCGAGCTGGCCGATCAGGGCGTCGACGCGGCGGAGCTCGGAGGCGATCTCGGTCAACGGGCTCGCCGGGTCAGCGTTCAGCTTCGCCAGGCGTTTCTCGCTCGCGTGTACCTGCGCATCGAGCGCGCGCTGCAGGCCGCTCGCGTGGTCGATCAGCTCGTGCAGCTCGCTCTCGGCCGCGGATTCGCCGCCGACCACCTCTCTGAGGCGGGCGGTGAGGACGAGGTCGAGCTTCTCAGGAGACTGCTTCACGGCGGCTGCCGGAGAGTGCCACATCCCGGGGCTGCGCGCAGTCGCCCCTAGTACTCGTTGTGACGGAGTGGCCAGTTCTCGAAGACCGTGCCGCGCCCCTTCGGCGCTCGGTCGAGCAGCTGCCAGGTGCCGTGCAACACGTCTGTGCCACGGTCGTAGCACGAGTAGGTGTGGTAGACGACGCCGTCCTCGAGTGCGAAGGCGCTCAGGCCGTGGAGCTCTTCCTCCTTGAGATTGAGCTCGGCTCGACGTGGCGAGCCGAAGTTGTAGCCCATACCGGTTCGTCGCTGCTCCTCGGTGAAGAGGGAGAAGTCGAGGTTGAAGTCGGTGCCATGGGACGACACCCACGGGAGGCCCCAGCCCATGCGGCGCTTGTAGGCGTCGAGCTTCTCGAGCGGGGCACGGGACGCGGCGACGAAGGTCACGTCGCGGTTGTTCAGGTGGCTGACCGCGCCGTCGACGTGATCCGCCATGAACGAGCAGCCCGGGCAGGCCGCGTCGTCGTCCGGGCCGTACATGAGATGAAACACAAGCAGTTGCGAGCGCCCACCGAAGAGCTCCGCGAGCGTCTTCGGCCCGTCGCCGGTCTGGAAGCTGTATGGCTCCTCGACGGGCACCCACGGCAGTTCCTGTCGCTCGCGCGCGAGCTCGTCGCTGCGGCGGGTCAGCTCCTTCTCGCCCTCGAGCAGCTCGACCCGGGCGGCAAGCCACTCTTCGCGCGTTCCGACTTTGTGCTTGGTCACCACAACTGCCTCCTTGGTCGTTGAGGCCTCATTCTGCAATTCCTGCGATCGAGCCGAGCTTGGCCGGATCTGCGATCAGGTCGATTGTGGCGATCCGGCCCTCGGCGACGGTGAAACCGACGACGGCGAACGGTCTGTTGCCGGGCACGATCACGAGCCCAGCGTTGCCGTTGACGATCGCCGGCCGCGCGAAGGGTGCGAACCGGGAGCCGCGCGACAGAACCTGCCGCGCAACCGCTTCGGCGCCTTCGACCGGGGGGCGGGCCCGCGGGGCGACGCCGCCGGCGTCGATGCGGAAGACGACGTCCGGGTCGAGCACTTCGAGCAGCGCCTCGAAGTCACCCGCGCGCGAGGCGGCGAGAAAGGCGTCGATGACCCTGCGCTGTTCACGGAGATCCGGGTCGGTGCGCGGCGTCGCACCGCGGACGCGTCTACGGGCGCGGCTCGCGAGCTGCCGTGTCGCGGCCTCCGAGCGGTCGACGATCGACGCGATCTCCTCGAACGGCATGCCGAACATGTCGTGCAAGACGAAGGCCAGCCGCTCTGCCGGGGAGAGCGTCTCCAGCACGACCAGCATCGCCAGGCCGACGGAGTCGGCGAGCACGGCCTCGTCTTCGGGCCCGTCCTCGACGCTGACGATCGGCTCCGGCAGCCACGTGTCGAGGTAGTCCTCGCGCCGCGACCTCCGCGCGCGCAGCATGTCGAGGCAGACGCGTGCCACCACCGTCGTGAGCCAGCCGCCGAGATTCTCGACGGCGCCGGTCTCGGACCGGCTCAGCCGCAACCAGGCCTCCTGCACTGCGTCCTCGGCCTCGCTCGTCGAGCCGAGCATCCGGTAGGCCACGGCGCGCAGTTGATCTCGCTGCCGTTCGAACTCCTCGGTCTGCCAGTCGCTTTCGGTCATGTCACATCTCCGTGTCGGGATCCGTCATCACCTTGACGAACGAAATGCGGCCGATGTGACAGCCGCCGAAAGGAGTGCTGATGAATCCAGCAATTGAAGTGAGTGCCTTGCGCAAGACCTACCCGGGTGGCGTGGAGGCTGTGAAAGGAATCGACTTCGAGGTCGCAGCCGGTGAGGTCTTCGGCCTGCTCGGCCCGAACGGCGCCGGGAAATCGACGACCGTCGGCATGCTGACGACAACAATCGCGCCGACCGCCGGTACCGCCCGGGTCGGAGGCTTCGACGTCGCCGTCGACCCGCTGGAAGCGCGCCGGATCAGCAGCGTCGTCTTCCAGGAGACGGTCGTCGACCGCGGCCTGACCGGCCGGCGCAACCTCGACGTCCACGTGCGGCTCTGGCGCGTCGAGGACCCGAAGATCGACGAGATCGCGGAGCCGCTCGGGCTCGCCGACCTCCTGGACCGGAACGTCGAGACATACAGCGGCGGCGAGTCCAGGCGGCTCGAGATCGCCCGGGCACTGGTGTCGCGGCCGACTGTGCTCTTCCTCGACGAGCCCACCGTGGGCCTCGATCCGCGTATCCGCCACGAGCTGCTCGACGTGATCGCCGGCCTGCGCGAGCAGACGGAGCTGACTGTGCTCATGACGACGCACTACCTCGACGAGGCCGAGCGCCTGTGCGATCGCGTCGCGATCATCCACTCCGGGCGGATCGTCGCACTCGACAGACCGCAAGCGCTGCTGGCTCAACTGGGCCGGGAGCTCGTTGAGCTTCGCGTCGACGGGAACGTCGACTCTGCGCTCGCATCGCTGCGCTCGCGCGGCGTAGCGGGAGACGACGCCTTTGCCGTCGGCTCGCGCGTGACAGTGCCGCTGCACAACGGGAGCACCGGCGAGGCGATCACCGCCATCCACGACCTCGGTCTCAGCGGGGCGATTAGCGCTCGGAGGCCGACTCTCGACGACGTCTACCTGCGGCTGACCGGCGACTCACTCGCCGCGGCCGCGTAAAGCGAAGGAGGATCCATGTCCACTTTCGATATCGCACTACCGGCGCGAACACGCCCTTCAGCACGGCCCTTCGGTCCGCTCATGACGCTCGTCGGCCGCCGCTTCCAGCTCACCGCCCGGACGCCACGCGAGCTCGTCGTTCCGCTGCTGACACCGATCATGTTCGCGCTCGTGATCGCGCCGGCGCTCAGGGCGGCGCTGCACACGAACGCCGCCTACGAGTCGTTCGTCGCCATCGGGACGATCGGCCTGCTGATTCCGCTGAACATGATGTTCTCGGGACTCGGCGTGATCGTCGACCGGGCCAGCGGCGCCCAGCGCGAGCTGCTCACGGCACCGATCTCGCGCGGGCTGCTGGTGGTCGGGAACCTCCTCGTCGCGCTGGCAACCACGGCCCTTCAGCTCACCGTGCTGATCGCAGTCGCCCGGGCACGGGGAATCCACTTCGACCCGACCGTGGCCGGTGTCGGCTGGTTCGTCGGTGCCGCCGTCCTGTTTGCAATCGGCATGTACGGGATGGCGGAGCTCCTCGCCAGCCGCGTGCCCAGGCAGGAGGAGTACATCGCCCGCCTGCCTGCGATCGCGATCCTGCCCTGGTTCCTCGCCGGGGCGCTCTTCCCGATCACGGCGCTGCCGGGCTTCCTGACCTGGCTTGCGAAGTTCCTGCCGCTCTCCCACGGCCTCGCGCTCATGCGCTACGGGCTCCTGCAGGACTCGAGCGGTCTGCACAACATCTGGGGCATGACGAGCCCGGGTCAGATGGCTTTGCTCAGTCTCGCAGTCGTGGCCGTGTTTGCGGTCGCGCTCGCGGCTATCTCGATCCGCGTCTTCACGCGGTCTGCCGTCCGCTAGTCGCGTCCTTCCGCCGCCGCGGGCCTCAGACGCTCGCGGCGGCCCGCCGGCGTGACGAGCACCGCGACGACCGTGCCGACGAGTGCGGCTACGGCGCTGGCCCCAAAGGCGATCTCGAACCCCGTCACCGCAGGCACGTGCGTGCCGCTGATCAAGTGCGCACTGAGTAGCGTCGCGCCCACCTGCCCGCCGACCACGCCGCCGACCGTGCGCATGACCGTGTTCATCCCGGTCGCGACGCCGGTCTCGGTCGGCTTCACGGCTTCGGTAATCAGGGTCGCCATCGCCGCGAAGGCGAAGCCGACTCCGGTGCCGAGGATCGGCATCGCCGCCAGGATCTCCCACGGATGCGAATGCCAGACGGCGAGCATCGCGGCTGAGATCGCGACCAGGAGCATCCCGGCCGCCAGCGGCCATTTCGAGCCGGTACGTCGTCCGATCAGGCCCGTGAGCGGCCCGGCGAAGAGCAGCGCGACCGAGCTCGGCAGCAGGTAGAGGCCGGCCTTCGTGGCCGAGGCTCCGAAGCCGTAGTGGACGAGGTGCGAGATCGAAGCCGGCACGCCACGCGGCGTCTCGACAAAGTTCGGGATGAGGACGAACGTCCCGAACATGGCGAACCCGGAGATCAGCGCGGCCAGGTTCGTGAACGCCACGTCGCGGCGAACGAACATCCGCATGTCGATCAGCGGCTCTGGCACGCGCAGCTCCGCCCAGACCCAAGCGGCGAAGGCGGCGACCGCACCGGCGAACAGGCCCAGGATCCGGCTCGATGCCCAACCCCAGCTCTCGCCCTCGGTCATCGCCAGCAAGAGACAGATGAGGCCGGTCGAGAGCAGCACTGCGCCGACGAAGTCCACTCGCGAAGGCGTCTTGATCGGCGACTCCGGCACGAATCGGTGCACGAGCGGAATCGCCACCGCCACCGGGATCGCGCCGAAGATGAAGAGCCAGCGCCAGGACAGGTGGTCGACGATCAGGCCCGAGAAGACGATTCCGAAGCCTCCGCCGATTCCGAACACCGCCGAGATCAGCCCGATCGCCACGCCGACCTTTTCGGGCGGGAACTCGTCGCGGATGATCGCGAAGGCGAGCGGGAAGACCGCCGCACCAAGTCCCTGCACCGCGCGGAAAGCGATCAGCGACCAGATGTTCCAGGCCGCCGCCGCACCGAGGCAGCCGACGAGAAAGATCGAGAGCGAGATCAGGAGCAACCGCTCCTTGCCGAACTGGTCGCCCAGCTTGCCCACGATCGGCGTCGCCACCGACGCAACCAGCAGCAGGACGGTTAGCACCCAGGTCACCCAGGTCGTCGTCGTATGCAGTTCGCGCTGGAACGCCGGCAGCGCGGGAATAACCATCGTCTGCTGGAGCGCGTATGCGGCGCCCGCGATCGTCAGGATCGCGAGCGTGAAGTTGTAATGCTGACGAGGGCCCCCGGACACCGACCCTCAGCGTAACGAGGCCCGCTCGTAGCGGGCCTCGTTAGCCGTTATGCGGTCCGGTGTTACTCGTCCGGGTGAGAAACCGTGACGGTCTTGATGACCTCGCAGTTCGTGACGACGTCGTGCTCGCTCGAGAGCACCCAGGCGACGTCGTGATTACCGGGGCCGCAGTCGAGCGTGTCAACCTGGTTGTCCGGGGCGAGGGCGAACAGCACATCGTTGCCGGGGCCGCCCTGGAGCTTGTCGGCGCCGTAACCGCCGTGCAGACGATCACGCCCAGCACCGCCGTCGAGCGAGTCGTCGCCCGAGCGGCCGCGCAGACGGTCGTTGCCGTCGCCGCCAACGATCGTGTCGTTCCCAGGACCGCCGACGACGTAGTCGTTGCCAGGACCGGCGTCGACCGAGTCGTTCCCCCAGCCGGCCCAGACCCGGTCGTTGCCCTCGAGGGCGTTGACCTGGTCGTCACCGCCGCGGGCGTTGATCTTGTCGTTGCCCGGCGTGCCGGTGATGACGTCGGGGCCGTTCGTGCCTCGGATGTGGACACGCCCGGCTGCGTATGCGCCGGCGACGAACACGAGAGCTCCGAGGATCGCGAAGAGAATGAGCCTGCCTTTCACGGGGTTACCTCCTAGTCGCATGACTCTCTGATGGTTTCCCCGGGCCGTCAGACGACGGTTCGGCAGAAGTAAAAGCGCCGTAAAACGGCAGGTGGACTGTAAAACGGGTGGCGCGGCCGGGCTCGCTCTCGACCTCGACACTGCCGCCCATGCCCTCGACGAGCTCCTTCACGATCGCAAGGCCGAGACCGGTTCCGACCGGACGCTCGTCGCCGTAGCGCGAGTGGAGGTAGAAGCGCTCGAAGGCGCGGGGGATGTCCTCGGGCGCGAGGCCGGGCCCGGTGTCTTCGACGGTGAGCTGCCCCGGTTCGGCCAGCACGCGGACGACGCCACCCGCGGGGGTGAGCCGGAGTGCGTTCTCGACCAGGTTCGAGGCGATCTGGAGCGTGCGATCGGCGTCGGCGGTTGCGGGCGCCGCGCCGGGCACGAAGGCCTCGAGCGTGACGTTGAACGAGCGCGCCTGCGCCTCGTAGCGCTGAACGGCTTCGCGCGCGATCGTGCCCAGATCGAACGGTTCCTTGTGCGCGCTGAACTCGGACTTGTTCATGCGTGCCAGGTCGAGCAGGTCACCAACGAGCCGCTCGAGCCGCGCCGCTTCGCCTTCGATCGTCTTGGCCACCTCCTCACCGGAGAAAGCGCCGTCGGTCACTCCCTCGGCGTAGCCACGGATCGCGGTCAGCGGCGTCTTCAGCTCGTGACTCACCGAGAGGAGGAAGGAGCGCTCGGCCGTGCGGGCCTTCTCGAGCTGCGCCGCCATCTCGTTGAAGCCGCGCGCGAGGTCGGCGAGCTCGGAGGCGCCTTCAACGGGGACAGGCTCGGGCGTCTTCGCCTCGCCGAGGCTGCGAGCGGCTTCGACCACGCGACGGACCGGCCGCGCGAGTCGTCGCGCGAGCAGGAAGGAGATGAGCGCGGCGAGCGCGGCTCCCGCAGCGCCCGCGATCAGCAGCCCGATCAGGAAGGGCCGGAAGGCTGTCGACCCGAGACTCTTCGGCCGCAAGAGCACAAACGCGGACCGGTTTCCGAGCGACCTGGCCGCGTAGAAGTAGGACGTACCCTTGATCGCCACGGTTCCGTTGAGTGCGCCTTTCTTCCGGAGCAGCGCGCGCCGGTCTCCGGGTAGATACAGGGCGAGCTTTTTAAGGGCGGCGCACTGAGGCTGCTCCTGTTGCCGCGCGAAGTACAGCTTCAGCGATCGCTCGTTGATTCGGGCGCACGGCACCAGAGCCACTCGCTCACGCTCGGCGAGCAGGTCGGCCTGGTGGCTGACGTCCCGCAGCGTCGCTCGCTCGACCTCGCGGCGGGTGACCGTGAGTCCGATCGCGAGCGTGAGCCCGACGGAGAGGACGACGACTGCCGCAGTTGCGGCGAAGAGGAGCGCCCGTAGCGACGGGCGGCGGAGCCTCACGGCTTGACGGCTTTGTAGCCCGACCCCCGGACCGTTCGAATCAGATCGGGGCGGCCGAGCTTGCGCCGCAGCTGGGCGACGTGGACGTCGACCGTCCGGGTCCCGCCCGGATAGCTCATGCCCCAGACCCGGTCGAGCAGCTGGTCGCGCGAGCAGACGATGCCGCCGTTCTCGATCAGGCAGGCCAACAGGTCGAACTCCTTGCTCGTCAGCTCGACCGGCTTGCCGGCGACGGTGACCTCGTGGCCGCGGCGGTCCAGGACGACGTCGCCGAGCTCGACCACGTCTTCGACGTCCGCGCGAGACTCGGTGCGACGCAGCACCGCCTTGATCCGAGCTGCGAGCTCGCGAGGCGAGAACGGCTTCGGGATGTAGTCGTCTGCGCCGAGCTCGAGCCCGGTAACGCGGTCGGCCTCCTCGTCGCGCGCGGTGAGCATCACGATCGGCACCGCCGACCGGGCTCGGACCGCGCGGCAGACGTCGAAGCCGTCCATGCCGGGCAGGCGGATGTCGAGCACGACGATCTTGACCGGATGGCGAGTGAGCTCGATCAGCGCATCCTCGCCGGTTCGCACCCAGACGACCTTGTACCCGAGTCGCTCGAGATACGTGCGGACGAGTCCTCCGATCGAGTGGTCGTCCTCGACGATGAGGACGGTGCCGGTGCTGATACCGGCGGCGGCAGTCTTTTCCGCCTCGGCCGGCCGGTTGTTCGCGCTCACTTGGTCGCGAGAACTTGCTCCGCGGGGCCGTCGCCGTCGCGGATCGTAGTGGCGTGCATGCCGCGCCGCAGTGCGGCGAAGCTCGAAGAGTTGCCGTTCACCTTGATGCGGGCGGTCGGCGAAACCAGGATCGGCTGCATCGTTCCGTCCTTTTCCTTGAGCGTGATCGTCTGAGTCTCGGCGTTCACAGACTGGATCCGTCCAGCGTCGATCAGGAAATCATGCAGCACGTTGTTCGTCTTAAGGTAAATCTCGGACCGGATCATCTTCGGCCCGAGATAGGAGGTCTGGAGCGCCCGGGGGAGCAAGAGCTTCGCGGCGGACCGTGTGGCGAACACTTGCTCGGCCGCTCCGTTGCCGTCCCGGATGGTCAACGCGTACATGCCCGGCCGGAGCGCCGCAAAGGTCGACAAGCCGCCGCTTACCTTGATGCGGGCGGTCGGCGAGATCTGGATCGGCTGCACTGTTCCGTCGCGTTCCTTGAGCGTGATCGTCTGCGTCGCGAGGGAGGCGGAGCGGATCCTGCCGACGTCGATGCGGAAATCATGCTTGCCGCCGCCGTTCCCCTTCAGCCAGATCTCGGCGCGGATCATCTTGGGTCCGAGATAGTAGGTCGCGAGGGTTCGCGGGAGCGAAAGGGCTGGCGCGGCAAGCCAAACGGAGACGTTCAGCGCCAACACCGCCGTCAGAGCGATGAGCCGTCTTCGGCGTTTCATTGGTTGGATTGTCGGTTTCAAACGTGTGAGCTTGGTGCTGCCGATGTAATGCCCGTGTAAAACCCCCACCTAACGCGGGAGGCGTGTGGTGGCGAAGATCGATTCGTGCAGACGGTTTCCGTCCGCCGGGAGGCCGACGGAGAAGACCGGGACCGGGTGGCCGCCTACGAACGACGTCGAGATGTAGTCACCGACCATGCTCCCGATCCCGCCGTCGGCGAGCCATTCGAGGCGCATCGTCTCCGCAGTCAGGCGCTGTGGCCGGTTCCAGCTTGCGCCTCCATCGGCTGAGGTGATCAGGTCGACGTCGGCGCCCGGGCACGAGACGAAGAAGTTGCAGTCCTGGGGGCGGGGGAGCGAGTAGTAGGCGATCGCCACACGTGTCCGCCCGCCGGGGCCGGCGGTTACGTCGAGGCCGGGGAGGAAGCTGTCGACTGCACCCTCGCCAGTGGGAATCCGCTGGAGCTCCCTCCAGGAGGTGCCGTTCGGCGAGGTGGCGAGCACGATGTCGTTCGCGTCGCATTCGGTGTGGAAGGCACAATCGCTCCAGGCGACGAACACGGTTCCGGCCGAGTCGACGGCAGCCGAGGGGAAGGCTGGCGCGCGCAGACCGAGGATCGGCTCGCTCTGAAGCCGCGAGATCGTGACGGGCGCGGAGAAGGTGGAGCCGCCGTCGTTGGAGCGGGAAGCCGCGACGAGGTCCACGCCTGGATCGGTGAAGACGTCGTAGAGGAGCACGAGCGACCCATCTGGCCGGCTCAGCGGCTGAACGCCCTGTGCGAACGAGACCAGGGGCAAGCCAGGCGTGACCACGACCGGCGCAGACCAGGTGCGCCCGCCGTTCCGGGAGGTCATCAGCTCGAGGTCGCCGCGCGGGAAGGCCGTGTAGCCGAGGTAGCAGCGGCCGCGAAACCGGCTGGCCGCGCCGTTGTCGCACGCGATCCAGGGCTTGTCGACTTCGACTGTTGTGCTGTTCACGGCGGCGATCGGGGCGGAGCCAGGTTCGGTGCCGTGCGTCGTAGGCGACAGTTGGATCGCTGACGGCCTCGTACCGCGCTCCTCGAGCCGGGAAGACCGACAGGTTCGGCAGCAACCCGTTCGTCCACGAGCGGCCGGCGTTTCCCGACGTGGCGAAGCCGATGCTGGAGGAGCCGCCGTTGGCGAAGCGGCCGACCTGGAAGACGGTGACGATCGTCGACCGGAACGCGAAGCTGTCGGGCTCGACCTGGGTCTCGTGCTGTCCGTGGACGTTCGTGAGCCTGTCACGCGAGAGCTGGCGGCTGACGACCTCGCAGCTGGTCCCGACCGAGTCGTTCAGGCCGGCGTTGACGATGTCACGACCCGCGCCGCAGGCGACCTGGTCGGGGACGCCATCGCCGGCGGAGACGATCCGGTCGGCTCCCGCGTTTCCGGCCAGGATGTCGCTACCGAGTCCTCCATCGAGCAGGTCGTTCCCGCCGAGGCCCACGATGCGGTCGTTTCCGCCCCGTCCCAGGAGCACGTCGGCCTGGGCGGTCCCACGCAGGCGGTCGGGCCCGTTCGTCCCGGAGATCGTCGCCGCCGAACCGAGCCCAGTAGCCGTCCCCGCCACGAGCAGAAGCGCTGGTACGAGCAGACGTCGCACCCCCGCAACGGTACTCCTGTGCCGAGGTTCTCACCAGAAGGATTCTGCTCCGGCGAAAACGGACACGGAATCTGCGATGAGACCCCGCCGGCGACCATCACAGCCCCCGTCAGACACGGCTCCGACCGAGGCCATCCCACCTGAAGTCGTCGAAGAAGAGTACGTCCCACCGCGGCGCCCGCCGCTTCCTCGGCTCTGGCCGTGGCTGCTCGCGCTGCTCCTTCTCGTGATCGGCGGCCTGGTGGCGTGGTTCCTGCTCTCGCGCGATAACGACCACAAACGGACGACGACGCCGGTCGTTGCGTCCACCGTCGCGGTTCCACGCGTGATCGGCCTGCAGGAGGCGACGGCGGTTCAGCGGCTTGCCAAGAAAGATCTCGTCCCCAAGCCTGTGTTCCGGGCGAGCAACTTCGCCCCGGGAATGGTCTTCGGCCAGACTCCTGCGGAGGGATCGAAGGTCGCGCGCCGCTCGGCAGTTACCCTGCTTGTCTCGAGCGGGAGGCCGAACGTGGCGGTCCCGAACGTCACCGGCCTGCGCACTGCGACGCCGTCGACCCAGCGGGCGGGGACCGTGCACAGGCAACAACCTCCTGCGGGAGCCAGGGTCTCCAAGGGCCAGACGGTGACGCTCACCGTCTCGAGCGGCAAGACGAAGCTGACCGTTCCGGACGTGGTCGGGAGGCCGCAGCCTAACGCGGAGGCGGCGGTGCTCGGGTCCGGGCTCGTCCCGATGACCGCGCAGGTCGACTCGACTCAACCCGCGGGCATTGTCGTGAGCGAGAGCCCCCCGGCGGGGACTAAGGTCGCCAAGGGCGCGAAGGTTCGCCTGAACATCTCCAGGGGCCCGCCGCCGACATCGCCCCCCGTCCCGACCAATCCGCCCCCGGGCAAGCGGGTGAAGGTGCCGAACGCGGTCGGCGAGGACCAGACAGCAGCTCAGAAGAGGTTGCAGCGGAACGGCCTCAAGTCGTCGGTCAGTTATGTGGCTTCGTCCAAGCCGGCGGGGACCGTCGTCTCGGAGCAGCCGCGGGCAGGGACGACGGTCAAGCGCGGCTCGCGCGTCGCGCTCAAGATCTCGAACGGCCCGAACCCGAAGCCTTTGAAGACCGTGCCGGACGTGACGGGTCAGGATCAGGCGACGGCGACTACGACGCTGCGCCAGGCCGGCTTTGTCGTCGTGACGATCGACGAGCCGACGAACGACCAGACGCAGAACGGGATCGTGGTCGACGAGCAACCGACACCGGGCTCCCGCATTCCGCAGGGATCGCAGGTCACGATCTACGTCGGCGTTTTTGGGTAGGAGGGTTGGCGAACTCCTAGCGCGGCGGGCGGATCCGTGCAGGGCGGTTGAACGCCAGATAGCGGTGGAACATGAAGTGCGCCGCCGTCGTCATTCGCATCTCCTGTGGATGGAAGGTCTTTCGGTCGATCACGAGCGTGAACCACGCGTAGAGCCGAGGGTCGAAGAACGAAACCACTTCGAAGCGAGGGCCGGCCTCCAACAGATAGGCGTTCGTCGGGCTCGGTCCCCAGGTCGTCTTCGGCTGCGGGAGCGGGGTCTGCGGTGAGGGCTGCCAGGGTCCGCCCGGGACTTTGTCCCAGCGGCGCGCGCCGATCACGATTCCGGCCGGGCCGCCGCGGATCGCGTAGGAGAACCGGTTCGGCGCCGCGAGCTTCCAGGTCGTGCGAATCAGAATGCCCGGCTGCGAGGAGAGCGTCTCGTCGAAGATGACCGAGCGTGCGCGCTCGAAGGCGTTCGTCGCCAGTCGGACGAGCTCCGGCGCCGGGCGCCACGATCGAGGAAGCGTGAAGATCGCAGTCGAGGGTGGGTACGACCCGCCGGCGAGCCCCACCGCGACCCGGCGCGGGTGGCCGCCTACGCTGGCGATGTAGCACCCGGCCCCGCACGGCTTCGCTGCAACGTTCTTCCCCGGCAGGCGGAACGAGACGCGGAGGCCCGCGAGGCCCTGCCCGTTGGGATCGAGGACGATCGCCTGCAGGCGGCCCGCCCGGACCGCGAGCGCGACCGCCAGCTTGCCGTCCTGCCGGGCGAGAACGAGGGCGCCGGGAAGCGGCTTCGGCAGGCTGGTTCGAGCCGTCGCCGCGCGGCGTGGAATGGCCGCCTGCGCGCGCCGGCCCGGAGGAAGCGCGGTCAGGAAGGCGACCGCGACCACGATCCCGGCCACGAGGACCGTCTCGGCACGGACACTCCTTCGCAGGGTGGCCTCGGCGTCTCCGGAACCGAGCCGAGGGAGGAGCCGGTAACGGTTCAGCCAGCCGAGCGCGACGAGGATCGCCAGCAGTGCGGTCTTGACGAGGAGCGCCCGCCCGTAGCCAGTGCTCCAGAGCTGGCTCACGGACGAGAGCTCGAAGACGGCCCGCGCTACCCCGGTTACGGAGAGCGCGGCCACAGAGCCGAAGGCGAGGACCGAGAACCGGCGCACGAGCTCCCGGTCGAACACGAGCGCAAGCGAGACGAGGCCGCCGATCCAGACTGCAGCTGCTCCGGTATGAACGATGTCGAGGGCCACCATCAGCGGCCGTGGGTTCCCGGCGTCCAGGGCATGACCGGCGAGCGAGGGGACGGGGAGGAGCGCAAGCGCGGCGAGCGGAGGAACGAACCGCGCTCGGCGATCGGCCACGCTCAGCGCGGCAGCCGCGCTCCCGACGAGCGCGACAACGGCGCCAATCTCGTAGAGCACGCCGAAGCGGGTCGCGCCGGCCTGGTGCGGGATCAGCGCCGACGCGCCGAGGAAGGCGGCGACGAAGCCGGCGAGGATCAGCATCGTCAGCCGCGCCGGATCACCCTGTCGCCAGACGAAGAGCTGGAAGGCAGCCGCGCCGACCGCGGTCAGAAGTCCGAACAGGAAGAGCCAGCGCGAGACGAGCGACCGCACGCTCGGGCCCGTCTCGCCTGCTTTCAGAACCGACCTCGGCGCCGCTCTTCCGGCGCCGACCGCAAAGGCGAGCACGCCCGCAACCGTGTGCCCATCATCCGAGATCGCACGCCAGGCGACGCTGTAGTCGCCGTCGCGAAGATCGCGCCGAAGCGGCACGAGGAGGACGCGGGAACCAAGGCGCCGCTCTTTTCCGCCCAGTACGGATCCGTCTCCGTTCCGCACGGCCTTCGCACCTTCGGCCGGCCGCACGGTGTCGTCGAAGACGAGCCGCACCTCCTTCGGCGCGCGGTCGAGAACGGCGCCGTCCGCGGGGTGCGAGCGAACGAGGTTCGCGTGCGCGGCAGCGGCGGAGGGCCAGGCGAGGGACGCGGCCGCGGCGAGCGCGAGCAGGGGGCGAGCGAGCTTCATCGGTTTCGGCCTTTCTATACCGGCCAACACGCCTGTCGGGTTGCGGGTGGCGGTGGCCCTACTCTGGCCCGGTCAGGTCTTGCACGCGCGACGACGGCCGCGGCGGCGGCCACGACCCTCGAGCAGATGGCGGTTCCAGAGCCGCCCTTGCTTCCGCGATCAGCTCGACGCTGCTCGCGTAACGCTCGTCCCTCGTTTTCGCCATCGCCCTGGCGATCACCGCGTCGGCCGCAGCGTTCATTCCGTCATCCACGGCTGGGCGGACGAGAACCCGGCCGCCTGCCCCTCACGCTGGCTCGTGAAGGAGCTGTCGAAGCTCGTCTCGGCCGCCCAGCCTCGCGAGCGGTGACCTAGACCGCCGAAGCCACAGCGTCCACCAGACGGTCGATGTCTTCCTGGCTGTTGTGAAGGTGCGGGGCGATGCGCAGTGAGGATCCGCGCACACTGGCGATGACACTCGTCTCTGCAAGTGCCGCGGCTACGCGGCGGGCGGCCTCTGGCGGGAACTCGAGGCCAACCATGTGGGGCGCGCGGGCCTCCAAGGAAGGAGCGATGAGGCCGAGCGTCTCGGTTCGGGCAACGATCTCGTCCGTTCGCCCTTTCAGCGTCGCCTCGATGTGCGGAACGGTCCAGTCCAGGAGCTGTTCGATCGCCGCCAGGGACATCGGCGTGAGCTGGAAGTTCGTTCGCTCACCGACGTCGAAGCGCCGCGCACCCGGCGCGTATTCGTCCCGATAGTCGACGAGCCGACTGAAGTCCTCCGAGCCGGCCCGCGCGATCCAGTTTTCCTCCAGCGGCTCCCCCTCGTGGAGACTGGAGTCGAGGTAGAGATAGCCGAGGCTGTACGGCCCGAGCAGCCATTTGTAGCCGACCGCCACGAGTGCGTCGGGGCGCAGTGTCGCCACGTCGAGCGGCATGGCGCCGAGGGACTGGCTCGCGTCGATGATGAACGCCGACCCTGCTTCGCGCAGAGCCGGCGCCACGCGCTGCAGATCGACGAGGGCGCCGTTCGTCCAGTGCACATTCGGGACCGACGCGATCCCCACTCGCTCGTCGATTGCGTCCAGGACCGCCTCAGTCCAGGTCTGCCCGGGCTCCCGTTCGACCACCAGCAGTTCCGCGCCGGTGCGTTCGGCGAAGCGGTTCCAGGTGTAGTAGTTCGACGGGAATTCCTCGTCCAGCACAAGCACGCGATCACCGGGCCCCGCCGTCAGGTTCCGCGCGACGGCCGCAAGCCCGTAGCTGGTCGCGGGTACGAGAGCGATGTCGTCACCCGTCGCGCCTATGAGCCGCCCGAAGCAGCCGCGAAGCGCCTCGACGTCGGGGAACCAGTCCGGCGGTGAGATCGTCCACGGCTTGCCGCGTCGGGCAAGCGCCTCCTCTCCAGCCGCGCGGACGCTGTCCAAGAGCGGCGAGAGGTTGGCGGTGTTGAAGTACGCGACCGAGTCGTCGACCTCGAACTTCGCCCGCTGATCGGTCAGCTGTCGCGCCCGCTCGGCCGTCTCTGCCACAACCCCCACTATCCCAGGATTGGCCGAGGCGGGCCGCCGGCCCCGGCTGGCATTTTGGAGTGCAACCCGCCCTAGCGGGTCAGCAGGTCAACGGATGCCGGTGTCGATCGAGAAGTCGACGCGCCGGAACCGCGCGAGGGCCACTCGCGCCCGGACCGGCTCGAGGCCACGGCCGACCCGCGGCTTGGCCGGAAGCCGCACTGTGTAGAGACCGACCGGAAGGCGGACCCGGTAGCGGCCCTTCACATTCGTGGTCGCCCGCCGGACGACCTTGCCGTTACGCACGAAGACGAGCGTCACGTTCTTCGCTGGAGCGCTGCACGGTTGCTCCGCCGTGCAGACCGGCGAGATCGGGCCGCGCATGACCACACCCCAGAGGCCGCTCGGCTTCGTTGTCCCGCCTGCGGACGCTGCAAGGGCAAGGACGGCGAGGAGAGTTACGAAGACCCGCATTCTCCCTCAGAGCGTAGCGCGCTTCAAAACGACGGGGCCGGCGTTGCCGCCGGCCCCGTTCGTCACACCGTCGCTTCAGCCGTTACGGCGTCAGCTTGCTGATCCGCGTCGACCAGTTGGCGAGCGCACTGCGCGTGCCCGGGCCGTGACTCGCGCCACCGCACGTGCCGAGCAGGTTGTCGCCGGTGCCGCCCGCGAAGAACGGGCCGCCCCAGTCGGTGTAGTTGCAGGCGCCGCCGATGTACTCGCTGGCGATCCAGACCGAGTTGCCGTCCACGGCAGCTGCGCCGTAGTCACCCCAGCGGGTGCGCGGCGGGTTGCCGACCTGCGACTTGTAGCTCGTGAAGCCGTCGTCCTGCGCGGCTCCCGTGCCACCGTTCACGATGTTCCACGCACCGACACCCGCGTTTGCGTCGATGGCCGCGTAGGCGGCGCTCGGGTTGAGCGTGTCGCCCGTCGCGGTGAACGCCATCACGCCGCGGCCGCTGGCAGTCACGCCGATTGCCGGATACGTGAAGTCGTAGCCGGCCGCACCGAGGTAGCCCTGCTTCACGATACTCCCCGCGGACGGGTTGACGATGTACCACGCGATGCCGGCGCGCTGCGGGCCGCTGTCCGGGTTAATCGCCGTGTCGAGCGCGCCCCACAGCTTGCCGTTCGCGTACATGACCTGCTGCATGCGGGTGTCGTTCGAGTCCGGCCTCGAGATGACCTCGTTGTGCGCCGGCTCGCCGACGAACAGGAGCCGCCAGCAACCAAATCCCGCGATCGTCGAGGTCGTCGTGTCGTTGATGCAGTAGCCCTGCGGCACGTCCGTGGTCGGGAGCGTGCCCGAGCCGGGCTGCTGCTGCTTCGGCGGAACCCCGTACTGGCCAACGGTCAGGATCTTGTTGCTAAGGCTGGCCGCCGGGCTCGCAGTGTTCAGCGACGCCGTGTTGCTCAGCGTCCACACGATGAGCTGGTTCGACGTGCGGGTGCCGGCCGCGCCTGAGACGGGCTTCTGCGCCTCGTCAGCGGCGTTCGAGCTCAGGAAGTACTCGGTTCCCTTGTTCGCGAGGTTGAACTGTGACGTCCCGGGCGACTGCGCGGGCCAGAGCGTGAAGCCCGGCTGTGTGGAGCCGGCCTCGCTCGGAGCATTCACCATGCCGGACGTGTCGATGTGCTGCATCGTCACGCTGGCGGCCCCTGCGGCGAGTTGCGCCTTCGAGAAGGCGTAGATCTGCGCACCGGAGAAGCCGTTGCAGCACCACGGGTACGCGTTGGTCGTGATGTAGAACCCGTTCGCGTCGGCCCCGATGTGCGGGTAGTCGCCGAGATAAGGACCCGGATTCACGCCGCCGGTGTTTGTCCCGTCGTTCGTGACGTCGACCTTGTAGATGTTCCAACCACCAGTCGGGTTCGCCGTCTGGCTAACTGCGATGTCCAGGTGGTTGACGAGTGTGAACGACCCGTTCGGGTTCGTGTTCAGCGTCAGTTCGACGACGAACCAGCGCTGCGTCTGGGCGTCGTAGATGCAGCTCGGGTCCGTGAGGAACGGCCCACGGACACCTGTCGTCCGGTTGATCGCGGGCGCGTAGCCATAGAAGGAGTTCAGGTCGACGGTGTGGTTCACGTTCCTCGGAAAGCCGCCGACGATGTTCGTGGCGGTGTTGTCCGGGAGCGCGGAGGCACCCGTCGCGGCGCTGTAGACGTTGAGGACCTGATTGACGGTCTCGACCACGTACCCATTGCCGGCGCACATGCCCTGGTCGGGCGGCTCGACCGAGAATTGGTTCCCGCCGCGTGAATACCGCTGCTGGTAGTGGTTCAGGCCTTCGAAGCCGAAGTTGAACGTTGCGTTCGACTTCGCCTTCTTGCCGCTGTTCACGGACACGCCGTTGCCGGCGCCCGTCGAGAGGCTGCGATCGACGATCGACCCCGGATAGGCGCCAGGGCCTTCGTCGCTGTCCATCTGCCCCGGGAACTCCACCTGGGTGGCGTCGCCGGCACCGGACGGCGTGAAGGCGCCGGTCTGGGCCGAGCCCGTGCCGCCGAACGGAATCTGCCGCGACTCCGCCATGGCAGTCGAAGCGAGCCAGGCGCAAACGGCGGCGATGGCTACGACCGCAAGAGCAAGCCGTCGGACGATGGTTATGCTCAAAATCTCCCTCCCCCTTTTATGCAAGACGGGAGCCCATTGCTCCCTCATGTACGGGGCGGTATTAGTCCAGTGTCGACTCGCATTGTCAAGCTGGGGGCGCGAGGCCGGCAAGGAGGGCTTGTATTTCGCCAAACATTGGATCGTTCGCAGAGCTGCGTTAAGCGAGGTCAGCCAGCCGCCGCTCGAGCAAGCGCCGCTCGGCGTCGTCGTGAACCAGCGCCAGCGCATGGCGGTAAGCGTCGCGGGCCTCTGTAGTGCGACCGAGGCGGCGGAGCAGATCGCCCCGCGTCGAGTGCAGGTAGCGGTAGTCCTCGAGTTCGAGGCGATCGACGATGTCGAGCCCAGCCTGGGGACCCTGTTCCTCGGCGACCGCGACGGCCCTGGTCAGCTCGACGACCGGCGAGTCGGTGAGGCGGGCAAGCTCGCCATAGAGAGCGGCGATCTGGGGCCAGTCGCGCGGCTCGTCGGAGTGCAGGGAGGCGATCGCCGCCTGCACGACGTAGGGACCGCGGCCGCGCAGAGCGAGGGCCCGGTCGAGCACCGCCCGCCCAGCGGCGATCTGCGCTTCGTCCCAGAGTGAACGGTCCTGGTCGGCGAGCAATACCAGGTCGCCACGCCGAAACCGCGCCTCCCGGCGGGCGTCGTGCAGCAGCATCATCGCCAGCAGACCGTGGACCTCCGGCTCGTCGGGCATCAGCTCGGCGAGCGCCCGCCCGAGCCGGAGCGCCTCGGCCGCCAGCAGGTCGCGGCCGCCGTAGCCCTCGTTGAAGATCAGGTAGACGACGGCAAGTACGGCGGCAAGCCGATCGGGCAGCAGGTGGTCAGGAGGCACCCGAAACGGGATCCCGGCGGCCTTGATCTTGCGCTTCGCCCGCACCAGCCGCTGGGCCATCGTCGACTCAGGGACGAGGAAGGCGCGGGCGATCTCGCCCGTGGTCAGGCCGCCGAGCGTCCGCAGGGTGAGTGCGACCTGAGCGTCGGTGGCGAGCGCCGGATGGCAGCAGGTGAAAACAAGCTCGAGTCGCTCGTCTGGAAACGTAGTCGGGCTCACCATATGGTCCGCCTCCTCGGGCGGCTGGAGCAGGCGAGTTTTCGCGGCCAGCGTGCGATCTCGGCGAATGCGATCGATGGCTCGGTTGCGCGCCGTCGTCACCAGCCAGTCGCCCGGGCTGGCGGGGGCTCCGTCGCGAGGCCAGCGCTCCGCGGCGATCGCGAAGGCTTCCTGGGCGGCTTCCTCGGCGAGGTCGAAGTCGCCGAGGAAGCCGATCAGCGCGGCGAGGACGCGTCCCCACTGGTCGCGGAAGACCTGCTCGAGGATCGCTACCACTCCACAATCGGTCGCACCTCGATCGCGCCGCCCATGCGGGCCGCCGGGATCCGCGAGGCCAGCTCGATCGCAGCGTCGAGGTCTTCGGCCTCGAACAGGAGGTAGCCGCCGACCGCCTCCTTGATCTCGACGAACGGGCCGTCGGTGGTCAGCGTCTTGCCGTCCTGCACCCGCACGGTGGTTGCCGTCTCGGGGGGCTGCAGCTGGAGGCCGGGGCTGACGCCGGGGGTCTCGTTGATCGCCTTGTACGCACGATAGACCTCCCCTTTCTCGTCCTCCGAAAGCCTCTCCCACTCGTCCGACGGCGGTGTCGGGGTGGAGCCTTGATGGATCAGCAGCATGTACTTCATCGCTTCCTCCTGCTCGGAATGGTCGCCTATAAGACGAACGGGGTGCGACGAAATCGACAGCACCGCGCCAAAAATCCACGCACCCTGCCGCCGCCGGGGCCGACATGGGCAGACGCGGCGGACCTCGGGTTCGGATCCAAAGTTATGCGGGTCGCTCCACAATGCTTGTAGCTTCGGGCTGTGTGAGAACGGGCGCAGCGGGTAGACCGCGGGACCCGAGCCCATAAGGAGTGACTGAGCCGCAATGGCGAAACGAAAGTTCGGCGTCGTTCACCAACTTCGCCCCGACGAATATCGGCCAGTCTGGGAAATCGAGACTCCCGACGGCCGCCGCCTCGAGGTCGAGTTCGACCGTCTCAGGTCGCTCTGGCGCGTCACGCCGGGCGAGTATGTTCGGCGAGAGCTTGCAGATGCGCTTGCCCAGGCGACAGGGGCGGCGCCAGCGACGCCCTGGGTTGAGGCGCTGGTCGCCGATATCAAACGGGGCGCTGGCGCGGTACGAGATGGTTAGGAGGGTTTGGCGAAATACAGTCTGTGCCGTCCGGCCACGCTGCTCGCCACCGGCTCCGCCCTGGTTACGCAGTCGCGCCGATAGCTAGAGCGATCGACACTCCCTGCGTCCTTGCCTCGGAACGAGCATCGCGCCCGGACGAC
>WNGJ01006304.1_pt1 | contig 22719 bp, 20 predicted proteins | sample 5400611 | NCBI WGS metagenome assembly WNGJ01 (sample SAMN13153375, study PRJNA577476) | soil metagenome | isolation source: 40 cm soil or saprolite under Garry oak tree replicate 1 | place: USA:California | collected 2016-06-15
GTACGCTCACAAGCCAAGTCATAACAACGCGTGTTAGTCCCGTGACACGTTATCAATAAGAATCAGCCAATTAGATCAACGTAATTCACTATATACATTATTTAGATTTAGTGTTCTGCATGGACTGCTTGCTCTGTGGACGCTAGTGGGTTAAGGGATACCTTACATTTGCCTTCTACGAGCCTTCAATTATAGAACGTCGTTACAGTCGCCTAGCTGGCTCTACAGCTAACTCTACAAATAAACGTCGCATCAATATCTTAACTTGTCGCAAGCCCTTAGCATTTAAGCGAAATACTAAATACACTACCTGTGGGCGTAGGCATAGGCGTGCCCGCGGAGGCAGTTTGTAGACGGTAGGTATTACAGCTCAAACAAATGCCTCTGAACCGAAGCTTAAACAAATGCTGTATTACGAAAATACTAAGCTAAGGAGAAGGAAAAGGGGTCACCAGGACCAATGTAAACAAATATATAGAGTTGACCGCCAAGGCCCTAGTAGTAGGCGAGCCAATTGTAGGGTATGGCAGAATTTGGCAGAATTTGGCAGGTAACACGCCCTAATACTGTTACACCTCCACGTGATTCAGTCAAGGCCTCGTCTCGTGATGCCTTTGTCCTATCCTATTAATGCGTCCTCAAATATAGTTAATTATTCTTAGTAGTCGTGACGCTTCTTTTATAAAGTCTATAATATGCACACTGTCCTAATTGCTAATGTAGACATTAACAGTCGCAATACCCATTAAGGTGTATTATACTTGTAGAAATTTTTGCCCAGTTTTGATATATTCAGCTATTTATTTTGGCATGTGAACATGCCAAAATCAACCTTTTTCGATATATTAACTATTACGGCACTGTTACAGACCCTAGGCAGGGGCTCAGCTAAAGACTTAGCGCTGTATATATAGACGTGTCCTTTCCTCGACCTTCTTTTAGTCTTTGGCTTGATATCCTCGTTTATAGACTACCAATTGTACAGGCTTGCGCGCGTTATATTGCTGTGCTAGTGCCTTGATTGACTGAGTCGCTAACATTAACATACTAAAATTACTTTTTCCAATATATTAATATACTAAAATCAGGTTCTTTTAGCATGTTAACATACCAAAATCAACTTCTTTCAGCATGTTAATATGCTAAAATCGGCCCCTTTACACGTTACCATATTGAAATTAGCTTTTTCCGTAAGCTATTTAGTTAAACAATATTAATATATATCAATTTACTTTATAAATATAATATCTCCGTTATAATACATCGCTTCCCTAAATATAAAACCAGTGTGACCGCTCAAACAAATGCCTTTAAACAGAAGTTTAAACAAATGCTATATTACGAAAATACTAAGCTAAGGAGCAAGAAAAGGTAAAGGAAAGGACACGTTTATATACATGGTGCCAAGTCATTAGCCGAACCCCTAACTAGGCCCCCTGTCTAGGTTATATATAACAGTGCCGTAACAGTGCTGTAATAGCCAGTATATTAATGCTAGGTATTATTAGAGCCTTAGAGTTACTATATCATGGAGTGAGTACAAGCGACAATAATATATAGCGAAGTAGATATTATTAAGCTACGTACATGAACTGGGTGGTAAAGTCAAGACATTGTATAAGGAAAGAAGATTAGGAAACGGGAGGAAAAAGGTATATATTATTGACTTGGTTGCTAGGTGTTGCAACTCTTGCACATAGGGGCAATTGTTTTGCAGCTTTTGTACTGTTTTACAGCTTTTGCACGCAGGGGCAACTCTCTTGCAGCCCTTGTACCCGGGGGCAGCTGTTTTGCAACGTTTACACTGGCTTACGGCTCTTGCACGCAGGGGCAACTATGCAGGGGTACAAATTAGTTAAGTGCAGCGTAGACACTGTGCGCTTACAAGAGAGATTGTCGGTATATATTCGTTTCACGTGTCACGTGCTCTATGCACGTGACCTACACGAGACGTATATATATATCAACACTGCATTAGAGTAGAACAATCAAGAATCCACCAACAACACCGCATAGTACATATCATTGTGATATATGTATTCTGCACGTTGTTAAAGCATACCGACAGAGATAAAGTCTCTAATTTTTAAGCTTAATCATAAGAGTTAAACTTGAAGTTCTCTAATGTGCAAGAAAGCGAAATTGCGTGTGTACCGCTGCGCGCGCTTGGGGGGGGAAGCCGAAGCTCGTACAGGCTGTAGCAGCTTTTGCACTGTTTTACAGCTTTTGCACGCAGGGGCAACTATCTTGCAGCTCTTGCACCTAGGGGCAACTATCTTGCAACTTTTGTACTGTCTTGTAGCTTTTGCACTGGCTTACAGCTCTTGCACCCGGGGGCAGTTGTCCTGCAGGTCCTGCACCTGGGGGCAGGTCTTGCACCTGGGGGCAACTGTTTTGCAGCGCTTGCACCTAGGGGCAGCTGTCTCGCAGCGCTTGCACCTGGGGGCAACTGTCTTACAGCTTTTGCACTATATTGCAGCTCTTGCACCTGGGGGCAACTGTTTTGCAGCTTTTGTACTATCTTGCAGCTCTTGCACCCGGGGGCAACTGTCTTGTAGCTATTGCACTGGCTTACAGCTCTTGCACCCGGGGGCAGCTGTCCCGCAGGTCCTGCACCTTGGGGAAGGTCTTGCACCTGGGGGCAACTGTCTTATAGCTTTTGCACTGTTTCGCAGGTCTTGCACCTGGGGGCAACTGTCTTATAGCTTTTGCACTATTTCGCAGCTCTTGCACCTGGGGGCAACTGTTCTGCAGCTCTTGCACCCGGGGGCAACTGTCTTGTAGCTTTTGCACTAGCTTACAGCTCTCGCACCCGGGGGCAGCTATCCGGCAGGTCCTGCACCTTGGGGGCAACTGTTTTACAGCCCTTGCACCTGGGGGCAACTGTCTTGTAGCTTTTGCACTGGCTTGCAGCTCTTACGCCTAGGGGCGGCTGTCTTGCAGCTTTTGCACCTGGGGGCAAGCGAGTCGCGCCAGTGGCCTCGCCAAAAATAGCACCAACTCAAAAAGTCCAAGCAACCCCCTTACCATACCTCCTATTTAATAAATAGAACCTTTCGCTCTTCCACTTTACAACTAACTCATCCACAATTCCTAAAGCCGGATATCACCAATATGAAGCGCCGAAACCCACCTACCCCTAATATAACGGACAAGAAGCAGCGGCTTCAGGGCCCTAAGTCGAAAGCTTCCCACCTAAAAGAGGTGGATTCGATACATGACCAGGCCGGGCCATATCGGCTGGTAACAGCGAAGTTCCCAATCGATTCTCTCACGCCAGTATGGACCGTTGGCGCAAATAGGCCGATTGACGACGCCCATAAGCGAAGGCTTTGTGAAATATTTGAGGAACAGGGTGTCCTTCGAAAAGACTTGGGGTATCGATTGCGAGTGGCCTCCACCAAAGCCCAAGTGCAGAAGATGCTGGACCATATCAACCGCGGGCGGGCACACAATGTTGATTCAGAGAGTGCCGATACGTCAGGAGATGAATTGGAATATCCATCGTTTGAAGGCTGGGATATGATAATTGGAGAGAAGGCAGAGCTTATGGCGGGCAATCACAGAGTAGAGGCATTAAAAGAATATTTGCGCCGTTCAAAATCGTCAGAGAATGAGCGATGGTGGATTTGTGATGTGTATGACAAAGGTATTGCGCCCCTGAACTAGCTAACCGAAATTAGCTAACACCCATACAGATAAACTACCACCCCATCTACACATTAAGCTCCGCGCCAATCGAGAAGATTTGGTTTTACCTGATAACCATGGCCAGATATGGGCAGAGCTGGCTACTTTATCATCTACGGACAGTAATCTTTTCCAAGGATCAAACACGGTAGTGGAACGGCAAATGCTGGATCTCCTGGGACTTAGCGGTCGGGTTAAATTCCCAGTTAGACGGCTAGGCACTATTTGGAGAAACAAAAATTGGAGGCCAATGATTACAAAATGGTGCGAGTTCTCAGTGGGCCAAGCAACATTTAACATTTCAACATTTGAATGGATGGCTAGCTGTAGGATTGATGACGTAAGTGAATTATATAATAGAACTCCCTAGAAAATGCTGACGATGGGTGTTTATAGTTCTGGTTTAATACTTTTAACCAAGTAATTAATTCAGTATCTCAAATCCGCAGTCAAGTTAAAATTGACGTCCAACTAAATGACTGGGTCAAGTTGGCGAGTCTTCCGCATGACCGCACCCCGGAGGATATTCAAAAGTTATTCTATCCTGAATCTGAAAGTAATACAGAGATAAATATACCGGAACTTCGTCCACGGGATTTCTTTCCAATGGCAGACAACAAAACATATAAAAAGCTGTATGAATTTATGCTTTCAAGACCAGATCTGAGCTTTCCCAACATTCACTCCCTTCTCAAGACCACGAAACAGGAAGGGAAGGTAATGAGCATAGTACTGTCTCATGTCGGCCAATGGCTAAATCGTAATCCCGCAAAGGTCGCCGAGCGTGACAGTAATAAGCCTCCGCTCCGAAATGATTTAGTACCGGCTTTACAACAGAGGCACGGTGAAAAAGCAGATGAGCAGTCATTGGAACTTCAAAACCGGGTCCTAGAATACGTCAGAGATAATATTGGCGAGTTTGCCTGCCCAATGATAGAACATTATCTACAAGAATACCCATATGGCGATGGCACGGCTTATACCAAACGATTTGAGCACGAGAGCTGGAAAGGTGTATTAATTATCGTTCTCGACATTGCCGGGCCACATCTCCAGCATGACGCATTGCTGCGATATAACACCGAGGACCCAAAAGAGATATGCTCTAAACCTGCATCTGCAATTGCTCAAGCCGTATGCAAAATTGTTGGCCGTATACCGGAAGTATTGCAAAATCCTGCTCTCAATGAAACCAAGGCTATGGACGACTTGCGCGAAACAATTGAACCATTAATTGTAAGATGGGTAGCAAAGCAATGCGCCAGAGCGTTGGAGAGCCCCACTGAACATTGGCAGCCGTCAGCAATTAAGACGATAGAGGCACAGCACGCAAAATATGTGGCACTAATAAAAGAAGACGTGCCTTTGCCAGCCTCTCCTCAGCTCCCAAACGCGCCAGTAGACAAACGGCCAATGTTTGACGGGGAACTGTGGGGAGGCAGTGCGCATAGTGCCGGATCTAGTGCGCACGAGTCAGGAGTGGAACAGCCCAACACAGAAGGGCTTAAGGACGGGCCCACAGCTGGTCACATCGGTGCACTGGCTTCTGCATATCGCCGACAAGCTGAAGATCCGTTTCAGCTGACGCCGGAGGGCTTGCAAGAACTTCGAAGCTTGCACCGCGAGCGGACGCTGTCCCGGTCAAAACCGCAGAATAACAGGCTAGATACTCGAAGAGTAGGGGAGAAAGAAGGGAGCGGAAGCAGTAATATATCAGGCTACGCTCGCGGTCTCCAGCCAACACAACCACAATCGTCAACTAGGGCTAGGGGTTCTCGGGCTTGGAGGAATCGCATTGCGGCTCAATCTGGAATTTGAACATATGATTATTAAGTTTGCGTATTTAAAGTTAGCTTTGCCACAAATAATACTAAATACTAAAAAGGTATTGATTGGCACAGTAAAATTGGCACGCTAACTGTTGATATGCTATTGATATTCCAGCTGAGTATGTAGCTTGCCCCTGGGGGATACACCATGTTCCCTATCCCCTTTACTTCACATCCCCTTTACTTCACTGAGCCCATTAACAGTAACACTTGAAAGCCTAGCAACGACCAGCAATTCGTTCTCTTCTATTTTAAATATGACTACTGAAGTTTTTGATGAAGCATATCACCCACCTAGTGCTCTTGATGGCAAGTTTTTTTTTCTATAGGCTTATAGATTAACAATAGATACTGACATGGTATTTTTTAATAGAACTCGACGATGACTCACTCGACAACATCTCACCCGACAATGTCTCACTCAATAGGGAGTCACGTATCAGCGAGGTCAGCGACAGCGACTTTGATAGGGACTCAGATGAAGATGACGGCCTGTATTATAGAAGGACAAATATAGATGACAAACGAGACCCTGAAAATGGCAGCTTTGGGGACGACGAGCAGGTAGATGTGGCATGTGAATCATATTCCTGGAAGATTGATCACTCAAAGGGCGAGCATAAACTCAAAGGTATAGACCCTCTCAATGTATAAAGATAGAGAGCTGAGCAATTATAGCGCAGGATCTAATTAAGAAGACAAACTCTCCCCGTTTCGACGGAAGTCAAGCAATAGAGATGCTGCAGCAGCCCTATACAATCGACTATGGAAGCAGGAAAACCGGATCAAAGGCGGCGGCAGTAGGCGATAATTACTACCCTACCTTTTTCCTTGATCTATTGATAATTATCGGTCGACCACTTCAACCCATCACGCAGTCAAACGACCGGTTTTTCGACAACGTCACCGTAACTTTCAAGAACTGGCGGGCCTCATACAGCAGCAAGCATGTACACGGTCTACCGTTTGACCTAGACCACCGCACCTTTCGACTAGCCACGGCAGCAACAAGGGAGGCATGGTATATCGTAATGCATCCAACTGCATCTACAATAACCGATTTACCTTCCTCGAGGCGGGAGCGCCGGAAGCGGCTTGAGAAGTCGTCTCAGTCTAGTGCATTACAGCTTCACCATGCACATTTCCTTGCCGGATATATCAAGTGGGTCTTCCTTATCGACGACCTTCTCGGAGAGGGGGTTGAGCCTTCATGGACGATTAATGGACCACATTCGACGAAGATTACGTTTAATAAGTGGACCGCTTTCCAAAACAGGTTTATGGAGGAATGGGACAGCTACGTGCAAGAATACTCATGCGATAATTTTTGGATGGAGAACCAACCGGCATTTCATGCTTACGACTACGGCGCGAATATAGAGATTGAAATACGCGAGGAGAGTGAATTAAGTAAGCAGCTTAAATCCCTACCTAAAGAAACCCGTCTTCGCCGAAACAATGAAGAGTCTGAGTCAGAGGAGGAGGATACCAATATATTGGAGGATGGCACTCAGTTGATGTCTAGCCGCAGTAATTCAAGAGAAGTGTCAGAAGCGCCAGAAGAGATTAATTACCAAAGCTTGTATACTGAGGGCCTCCGTCAGCTTCGCACCGAATTGGAACGGAAGTATATACTCAACAATATCAGCAGCATATCATATGCTTTAGCGGTTGACATTGGCTGCCAGGATTCAAATTCCCCCGACCCTGAAGATAAGCAGGTATACTGTCTTTTGGCTGACCGGAATAAGGTCTTAGGAGACTTTCGGGGGCCGCGGGACTTTACATTCTATCCACTGGCCTTCCACCCAGCATATGGTAACTTCTCATCACCTGGGCCACCTTCCTTCCTAATAGACAACGTTCTTGCGGTTATGAGAGATAATATGAGTTACCAAAACGACGGGGCTGACACGCTTAGCTATGGGTATTTCCAGGCATACTCCAACATCAAGCGTAGCATCCGTCACAAACCAGAGGATCTTCTTGCTACCAAGGGCATCGCAACGGCGGCGCTTGCCCTCCCTGAAAGTGAAGCGAATGCCTCTAGCCATATAAAGGCGAAACGTCAACGGCTTTTACAACGCCTACAGGGGCAGGCTACGCCGGAGGACCCTGATTCGTCTAAGCCGTTCGAGCGCGAGCGGCAGCTCATTGAAGCGGCAATCGTAGCAGAAAAATTTGACTTTCGAATGGAGCAAGTGCTGACCATCCAAGTGTCCAGGCTGATAGATAGCCGGCGTAATTTTTCAACAGTCCTGAATCCAATCTTTCAGCTGGTCCGTTTCTACCTTATGGAGTCTCATCGCTACACACATCTGCTCCGGTGGTTCCCACCGTCAGTCTTCCCTGGTATACTTGGATCTTTTGCTAGAATATTTGGGCTTGCGATTGATGAAATATACGCCAGGTTCAAGGCTGGGGGCTCAAAAGGACTAAGTATTGCTTTGGCGGAAGGTGTATCAGCACTCGACCGGTTAGGGAGTTACTGCTTTACTGGTTTCCCCAAATCCCTTATGGGTTCAGTGCTTAGCCCTCTAGGAACAATAGATGGCATAGAGCAAGGAGCGTGGCCATATATTAACCCTCGAATGCTGGACCTCCAAGATGGCGGAGGTAGTCTCTGCCTTAGTCAGTGGCCGAGAGGTGAAAACAAGCGACCATTGCTTATGCACGTGGCTTCTATCGGCTTTTATTATGGTCCAGAGGTTGCAGCAAGTCGGCACAGTAACGTCTGGTTTAAAGAGTTTGGTGGCATGTCAATCAAAGGACCAAGCGGAGCGGCTAAATTCTTAGAAGACTTGTTCCAGGATTTATGGATACCGCAAACAGTCGCGTTTGTTGATCACCAATTAAATCGTGGGCTAAGACAGGGTAGTGGGAGTGCGGACAAGACAAAAGAGGAACTGCTGCTGCTAGAGCATCAACAGGCATTAATACGGCAATGGTTGCAATCTGAGCATCCATTTTCCTGGGCGTATGTTAATGATCGGCGAGCTGTTAAGTGTTGCAGCTAACGTTTAGCATAGAGAGTACGAACCCCTTGTATCATACTTTGCACCGAAAAACGTCGCATCCTCAACTATTATATCAACCAAAGTCCGGCAGGACTTCTCTCTCGAGCTCTATGACAGCTGCGTTAAGAACGACAAGTCAGCAACCAAATCATTCTCCTCGCTACATGCCACATGGGTCTCTGTGCTTCGTGCAGCCATTAGGTATACAGCAAAAGGGATAATGGATAAGGAACAATGGATTGGTGCATTGTCGGTAGCGATGCTCTCAAACCAAATTGAATGCGTTCCTGGGACATATCAATCCAGGCTCAGCTATCGGAGGGTTATTAGGCTAGTCGGGTACACACCACCGGCGTTGGCGCTTACGGTAAGACCTGACAGTGTAAAACGGGCAGCTATTGAGGCTGAAGATAAGATGAAACGGCCGATAAAGAGGAGAAGGATCGACTTTGGCTGCGCTATCCCTTTTACTAATATTCCCAAGTTAGTTGAGGATGGTTTCAAGCAGCAAGAAAAGAATTTTCGAAACCAGGATCAAAAGGTGTTGGAGCACTATCAAGCTGCTCGGCTTTGCCTAGCGGGATGTCTCGGCGACCCACTCTGCGACCTAATGCTAATGCTGGCATTAACGCTTGCCTCGTCATCTGTAACACCTACAGTAGCACCAAAGACACGGCATTTCAGCATAGGGGCCAAAAAAGACGCGCCATTATTTGCAGCAAATTTAGTAACCAAAATGCTTTGGTTTCTTCGGCCGCAAGCATTTCCATGGAAAACGGATGCTGGGTCAGTGCTACGAATTCCGGAAATGACGAAGAAGTTAGGTACGTATTAAGATGAGGTTTAAATGGAAGGGGCTAATAAATACAACACGTAGAGCATAAAGGAGTAAGTAACCGGTTGCTGCGAGATCTAGGATGGGTTGAAGTGGTAAATGGAAAGCGAGACAGTCCTCGAAATAGTGATATCGTTCTTCGTAGCAGGGATGAATTACTACGAACTCATAAAGAGCTCCTCTCTCTACGAAAGGATGCAGCAGGATTTATTGGTAGAGTATTTCATTGTCATGATAGTATTTGGGTGGATCGATGTTCGCAAATTATTGCAGAAAAAGTATAAATAAATTGGGGGGTTTGGCGTTGTGGATAGAAATTTAATTTGGGGACAGCCCTACCACGATATTTTGCTGATCGCGGTCGCCTTTCTGTGATTCCAGCAATTGCTTTATACCGCGGACCTCCTAGGTATGTGTTAGTAGGGATGCGTAAAGGTGCAGTACTGTGTCTCATACGTGTAACGCCTCACTCCAGGCAGCTGGTGATGGCGGCACCTCCAATGGCTTTTGCCAATTCTTTGGGGTGGGCAGATATTCCATATTGGAAGGCCAGCACTATTAAGGCAATTAATGGATCTAGAATGATAAAGTGGCTTGCAATTGGTTGAGCGAACAAAGACAAGGGGCAGAGAAAAGTGGGCAATATTGTTGCTTTGGTTTTTGGCATAACAACATGCCAAAACCTTTTCTATTGTTGCAGCAGCAACCCCGCCACCGCTCTTCTACATCAAAACAATTCACCCGCCACTGCTCTTTTGCATCATAATAATTCACCCGCCTTTTTCTATAGCCTTGTCGCTTCTGTTCAAAGGTTACTTTTCTGAAAACTTCTCCCTTAAGCCATATCAGTCCTTCCAAACCAGCCCACCAGTCTTAACAGCCACCAGCCACCAGCCATAATAGCAGATCCATCTACCCCGAAGAAGCGATCTATCTCTTCTGAGATGCTACCGACTCCGGCCGTCAGGCAGGCGATGGTGGAGGTAAGGCATTGCAAGGCCATGCAACCAAGTAGCTGCTAACCCACGCCTAGCCACTCGAAAGTATTGTTAGATTGTTACAGCAATTCCTCAACGACCCAGTCCAGCACGCCTACTGCATCCGTCTTCTCCAGAAATTCCTCGACATTTTATCAACTGATCTTGGAGAGGGAGTCGAAGAAGCCTTTTTCAAATGGGCTGTAGGCGATGGCGAACAAGAACAAGAAATTGTAGATAAGAATAACGATGCGGCCGCAAACAACAGAAAAAGGAGGGCAAACGGCGAAGAAGAAACTGAACAGAACCCAGCCAAAAAACTGAAGCGGGAGGACAATGAGGATAGCGAGGATAGCGAGGATAGCGAGCATAGTGAAGATAGCGAAGATAGCGATGCTAACCAGCTGAGGTTGGCATTGATGCTAATTCCTGACATGCTAACCAGCTGAGGTTGGCATTGCTGCTGATGCCTGACTAGATAAACTACCCATTACCAAATACCGACTAAGTGGCAATGTAGATCAAGTGGCAATTACGAATTATTGTCGTCAGCGATTCACCACCCAACTCATGTATATATAGTCTCTTCTCTTCGTAGATTAGTCTACGCATGAATTCTACCGCTGAACAATTACTAATAATGGCAAGGAGTGTGAGTTTGGACAGTAGGTTCAATCACGTAAAGCGTACTATTGTAAATGCACTATCTGATAAACAACCCTTCAATATGACCAGATAGTACACAATATAATGAGGCCAGCACGATTAAGACGCTGTAAAGCTAAAAGCAATAAAAAAACGCACAGGCAGACAAACAATCCGAGTGCAACTAACATCAGCCGTTCGCTCTAACCCGTTCGTAGAATATAGCGACAACAGCGTGCTTTGCTCCAATATCCTCCCACCAATTTTTGGTCTTGCAACATACGATACCGCTTCCCTTTAGGTCATCGTAATGGACAAGCCTGCCTTTATTAAGGCCTTTGCCAATCCAATGAGCCGTGAAATGATTCCCGCCAGGAAAGAAGACACACCCGAAAGCTCGTAAACCATAGACTGTATGCCTTTGGTAGTATGATATTGAACATTTATAGTGTTGAATACCCTCCGATCCCTATCCTGTGCCTTTGTGATACCCGTACCGAAGAGGACTCCCATGACTGGTGGCATCCGATCCAGTACCAATTGCATCCTAACGGCCACCCTGTCGCACTCTAGACCACTGCTACACCTCGGATGGTCTTTCTTTGATTTCAAGTCTTTCGTGTGGAGCATTTTGTTGACCATCTGGCAAACAGAATGTTTTGAGTCCCCAAGTGGAGGGTTTAGGGTTGTGTGTCGAATGGGATTGGTGCCTTCTATAAAAGTATATATGCCGTCACAGCACCTGAAGCGTGTATTGTTGTGAAAGAGAGCTGCGGTAGTCCATAATAACACTCTTCAAGGATAGATATAGCGCATTTATAATTACCCTTCGTAAGTTGGGGTATCTCCTTTGCAGCTAGCTCGACAAATATCTCCCGAGCCTTGTTTCAATCTTTGTCGGTAAGTAAGCCCCAGGGTGGAGAAATGATATGCCGGGTTAGCAAGGCAAGTGGCTTAATATTGACTTGTCTTGACGACAGTTGGTCGATTTAAAGGCGACCGGCATCTAACATGATTGAAACGAATATGGCAGCACCCTTAGCGCATGAGTTATTCTCCCATTTCAAGCATTTGGTGTATCTGTTGGCCTTGTCCTGCTCGCCTCGTGGGATTGTTCCATCTATTTTTCGCCAGTCCGGCTTCACACTCCTAAGGAGATGCACGAGGCGATTCTCACATATCATGTGCTGCTTTTCAGTTACATCCCGACTGACACCAATCTGACTTGCTTGATTCCCAAGAATAAGCAGGTCTGCCTTTGTTATTCCCGTACATTGACAGAATGACTGGACAGCATCATTGTCTGTGGCTATTTCTACAGGGTCGATATCATCTATAGATATTCCATATTCCCTAGCTCTGCGGAAGTTAGTTAAAGCCCGGACAGATCTGGTCGGAGAGGAGATACCTACTGTGACTTATTTTGATTGAAGCCATCTTAGTATTCCCAGTTCCATATCGGTCCTCATAGTTGCTGACGTGATTGCAAATGACGGCAGAGGGTGATTTTGGTATCTTTTAGTGACTGAGCGTAGCGCACACTCCAAATCCACGCCATATGTATAAAGACATTGTATGGTTGGTTTGGAGTACGATGGATGATAAGTGAGTGGCGGATGGCTGGTTTTGGCATATTATCATGCCAAAACCATCAAAACACGCTAACACGGACCAAGGAGAAGCACTGATAGAAGTCACCCCACCAACCATTTGACACAACCATAATCTCTATATACCCCCTCTGTTAACACTACGGTCTCAAGCGACGTCTCTCTCCAGGTTCGAAAATGCCACCCGAAGATGTAGGAAAAAATACTGTTACTGCTCTAAATACCGAATATGACTTAGTATATACCCAGAATCGTATTACAGATATGATATGATGGCCTGCTAACGAGTACCAGATGAAAGCCGCAATGAAGCGCGTGCACGAACTATCTCAGTCTGGAAAGCTAATTCACAAGGCTGCCCTCAGAGGTGGGGAGCTTCCCACTACTCTGCTTATGGACGCGTTTTAATTAAAATACAGTTCTGCACGGAAACACGAAGGAAACCGCCATAGTCACCCAAGAGCCTATCACGGTCAATATAGGCGACGATGATCCTGTTCACACCTTGACAGGCGACCTCAGCAACCCGCATTCCGAAGACATACCCGAAGACACAGAGTTGAGCGCCGAACGTTATGACAACATCACAGATAAATATTTCGAAGAGACTGTTCGCAGCCTAGCAGTCGCGGTGGCTAAAACCATGACACCAAATAAAAGCAAAGCTATAACTAAAAAGGGACATGATAGTGTTAGAAGGAAGCTCATTACAGAATCTGGAGGCAAGAACCGCAGTGACGCAGTTGTTACACTAAGCACCAGCCAGAACACTAGAGGTGAAAGGAAGAGAAAGCGAGATGAAAAGAAGGCACTAAAGAAATAAGCTAAAGAGCTTATAGGGGACATTTTGGCAGCTAAAGGAATGGCGGTTGGGATAATAGGTCTATGCCATTAGCTTATATTAGGTGTATAGGTTTAACGGGCTAAATCGACTAAAATATTTTTCCCCCCGTTAATAATGCCAAATAAATATATTCTGGGTATTCACCCTACTTCTGCGTCTTCTCCTTAGGATTTCCTAAATAACTTAGTGTCGAGCACGATTGGCTACGGTTACTTTACTATCTTACCTACCCCTTGACTCGGTCACCGACTCGGTTATCGACTCGGTCATCGACCCGGTCAACGACTTGGTTGACTACCCGTTCCTTATGTATATTTTCCTCATGTATATATAGAGGCCCTAGAGCCATACAAAATAAACAGAGTCCTTATCCTTTACTGTCGGGTTCGACACTTAGTATAATGATGCCAAAACCTTATAGCTAAATTGGATTCTCTATCATTTGTGTTAGCGACTCAGTCAATCGAGACATGAGCACGGCAAAGAGGATTCATGCAAGCCTGTACGATTAGATTGTCTATAAACGAAGATCCAAAGCCAAGGAAAAGGAAAGGAGAGGACAAGCAGCGCCGCTCGAAGTTTTATACGATCTTCGCGTCACGTGACCGCAATCTGCGGCAATCTGTGGCAATTTGCCAGTACCGTAACACTATTAGGGGTGGCAGTTTGGCCTAATTATCCTGGAAGTAGTTAGCGAAGGGCCGAAGCCTCTAGTCTAAGTATTAATTTATAATCTCCGTCTGGCCGTCTAGGTAAACTTATTTAAGAAGGCTAGTATAAACTACGGCCCGCGATCGGATATAATAGTATCTAGTAGTCCGTAAATTCGGTAGATATAGTGTTACGGCATCGTTACGGACCTTAGTCAGGGGCTCGGCTGGAGACTTGGCGCTGTGTATATAGACGTGTCCTTTCCTTGACCTTCTTCTAGTCCTCGGCTTGATATCCTCGTTAATAGACTACCAATTGCACAGGCTTGCGCGTCCCTTGTGCCGTGCTAGTGCCTCGATTGACTGAGTCGCTAACACATAGTAGATATACAGTCGGGCTGCCTCTTTAGCATCGATATTCTTAAATTTTAATTTTAAAACTAATTTAGGCGCCTACATATTATGACGGCGCTAGGGCATATTACCTGCCATATCGCCACATTCTGCCAAAATACTGGGGGAAGTTGATTTCGGCATGTTAACATGCCAAACATAGCGTCTTAGCGGCGCCCGCCTTTAGCTGTTTACTTATACTCTTCCCCAGATTCTTCTTCTTTTACTTAGCTTAGTATCCTTAGGCGATAGAGCCCCCATAACATTGGCGACCTTATGAGGGGTATTTACTAGTCCCAAAAAGGAAGGGGAAATTCAATTTTGCGTCGTCCTCCGTACTTTCAATAAAGTCCAGAATTTCCCTAACCCGGCCGGCTTTGATGGAATGCGACCGTGCGGGGTGTCGCGCGACATTTTTACCAGTGTAGCAGCCGCCATGTTCAATGTAGAGGGTCACGCCAAGGGGACGCAATGCTTTTTAAATATTGAGACAGGGCGTCTAATAAAGCTTTACTTAAGGATAGCATTATAGGGGAACCTTCCATAGCGCTTCTATGTTGTTGGCGGGTGAAAATGCAGGTCTATAGTTGCACTAATTGCTGGGCTGCTTATTGTACGGCGCACACCTCGCTTACCGTACTGTAGTTTTGTATGGGAAATTTGCTTATTGCTCAGCAAAAAGTCAGTCAGCTTGCGGGCCGATTGAAAACCCGCCCACGGAATCACGTCCGGGCTTGCTGAGGTAACGCGTCCTGTCACTACAAAACAAAGTGGCGCGATAATTAACATTACATCGCCATCAGTTGCGTAACTACCTCTCAGTACGGTGCAATTATTCTAGTAATCAGTTGCTGCAAGCTCTTCTACATGGACTCATCATGCCGCAGCGGAAACTAGCAAAGGCAAGAATACAATAAAACACTCTGGTGCGTTCAACATACTGACCAGAGTATAGAAATGTAAAGGCCGAAATGACGACCAATCGAGGTGCAAGAAAAGAACTAAAAGTTCAACTGGTTTCTGCCAAAAGCATAAATCGCAAGCAACACCAACGACGACGACCCTGCCACTTAGGCCACGACTAGAAGCCACTCCAGCATCTGCCGAGCAGTCGGATGTTTCGCATGACTTGCCAAACTCACTTCTCAGCCAACACACGGATGAGCCATCTCCAGAAGAGCCCCTCGTAGGCAACATCAGCAATCTCAATCAATACACCAATAAACAATCCACGGGAGAGACCTCTGTGGATCCGCATGGCAGTATTGGGGAGGAGGGCAACATCATCAATCCGACCATACCTGTAAGAATGCCCTGCCGCTCTAAAAACGTAGCTGAATGTATAGGCTACACCAACAAAAAATACAATCACATCACCTCCTCACTCGACGCCATTTAATGCAGTGAGTGGCTCATTAATCAGCGAAAATGCCGAGCTTCGCCGGTTTCCCATGGTCGCTGACCTCGCCCACCGGTCCTATATCTCGTCGACACTATTAGATACATTCATAGAAGACATTCCAAAAGTTACACAGAAGCACGTGGACGATCTTTGCGAGAAGGACGAGTGGAAAACCTTCATAGGAAGCTGCACAGGTGGAAAGAAGAGTAATTCATCTACATATAAATCGTCTTCTGACTCAAACGAGGAGGAATTCAAGGCAGTTATACAATGTATCGCGAATTTGGACGGCCTAGGGGAGTACTTTGGAAAGCCCAAAGCCAACAATCCCCGTCGGGGTCATATTAGAATATCTCACCAGGGAAATTCCCCAATGAAGACTTGGAACACCGAAGCAAGATGGCTAAAAGGGAATTACGGCAGTACAGCGAGGCAGAAGGAGTTGAAGCCAGATCTCATGACTATAGTTGTTGAGGATGCAGAATTGCAGCGACCTCGCGAAACTCAACCGAAATTTGTCCGACTCGCCAAGCCGCAGACGATATTGCCCCCTCCTAACAACTGGAAACCCGCGCCAATGGACGACAAGTGTTTTCCTATAGTAGAGTGCAGAGAGCCGGTTTGGGAATGCCTTGATGTGCTTTGGGAATGTAAACGCAATTCCCAGGATCTGAAGAATGCCAAGGTATATATCGACTGTGCTTTAAAAGCTGCTGAGGCGCTTCGCTATCAATGGAGCCGAAGATACATTTACTGTTTTCTACACTGTGGATCAATAATGCGGCTTTTGCATTTTGATCGGTCAGGTCTTATGGCAAGTGAGCCACTTAATATCAAGGCAGATACGGCTAAGTTTATACAATGCTTGCTTGGAGCATTTTATCACAAACCTAGTAGGCTTGGATACCCTGCTGGGAAGGAGGCGCCATTCCATAAATATGATCCAGACAACAGACTGTTTCAAGTGGTTACTGTAGATGGTCGACAACTATATATCGACGATCAGGAGGCAGGTCCATCTAGAGATCACCTTGTTAGTCGCGCGACTGTGGCCTTTAAAGCAAAACTCGTTAACCCTAAAGAAAAGGAAAAAACAGGCTGGGACTGGTGTTATAAGAGTAGCTGGCCTCAAGAGCTTCGGAAACATGAAGGGCACTACCTCTCAAGTCTCCAGGACCAGCCTAATATAGTGGAGTTGCTTGCCTACGGTGTTGTTAAGGTTGAGAACGAGAACGACACTACGGTTTTTGGGCGACAGTGTTCTTCTGGGCAACCAATGACCCTTCTTGAAACTTTCTACGATAGGGCCAAGGGCCAAAGACTCAACTTTACCCAGCACACTGGGAGTGCAACTTCTGCCTCAGAAGATCCGACGGCTTTGCTATACGATCCAAGACGACCTGAAGGTGGATCACAGCAGGACTGCGATAATAGGGAACATAGAGACATTGTCACTGCTTGGGTCAGTTCGTCCTTTAGTAATGCTGTTTCTTCGTTGGATTCCTTGCCAACAATATCCTCGATCTGGCAACAGGCCTTCTCAGCTATTAAAGTAATGGCTGAGAGGGGCATAGTCCATAGGGACATTTCATTCACAAACATTAGGATCGATAATCAATACATGTTAAAGGTTTGCGATTTAGACATGGCGGCGTCTACCGACAATCAAGGTACAGGAGCACAGGATAGAACGGGCACAGTTGCTTTTATGGCTACTTCGTTGTTAAGCAAATCGTCTGCACCATCTACACATCGACCAATCCACGATTGTGAATCCATCTTCTGGCTCTGTACCATTGACCTGCTGAGCAGAGTTGGTATTGGAGATGTTAAAGAGGGCCTTGCAACTATCACAAACCCTGGCGCGGGTATTAACCTGGTGAGGAGTGCGAAGTTGGAGGTTATCACACGGTTGGGCAATTTCAAGAGAGAAACACAGCGGCTTAAGGCTTACGCTTCTTTAAATACGCTAAGGGATTCGTCGTTGTTCTTTTGTCTCACCGAGCTTATGAGGGAATTCGTTGGCAACGACTACATTAATGACTATGAAGGTGCGGAAGAGGGAACTGAAAATGTGTGCTTCGACCGCTGTATTGAAATCATTAAACGAGCTCTTGATTCAGGCGTTGAACAAGCCACAGAGGGAATTGCTAAAACATCACTCTCCCTTTAAGCATCTGGCTAGTGTGTATTTATAATCACTTGACCAATAGTTTAATAAAGAGCCAAGGAGTTCAGAGGCTTTTTACAGTATACCACGTCCGCTATTGTATTATTATAAGGTGCTTGTATTATAGATATATACTTTAAAAAACAGGGTTCAATATATAGTAAAGAGCATATTTGTTAATCAATATCATTTATTTCTAAAACAGAATGGTGTGCCTTAATTATACACAACCAAATAAAGCAATGAATTTTCCTACTGTTGCGGACCCAGTCAGTCAAGGCACCAGCACAATATGGCACGCATACAGCCTGTACAATTGGCTGTCTATTAACGGGGATCTAAAGCTAAGGACTAAAAGAAGGCTAAGGAAGGGACATGTCTATATACATGATCTAAGGCTCCAGCCAAGCCCCTGACTAGGGTCTGTAACAATGCCGTAACAGTAGTGTTGTGACGGTGCTAGAGCATATCGCCCGACTTGGTGCTGAGCAATAAGCGAATTCCCCAAGTTCCACCGCAGCTTTCCACCGTTTTCCACCTGTTCCGTAACAGCGGGGCTATTACCATTCGGCAAATTAAGACAGGCATCGAACAACCTCATCTAGAAAGGACTAACGAGGCGGCAGGGAAAGGTAAAGTGCTCTATACTGACTTGGAAAGTACATGTGGTGAAGATTTGCAAAATACTGCTGCGACTAATCAGGTCATGTCTGATTAGGATTTCAGAAGCAGTAGGCCTCTATATCATGGAAGGTGATTAAATGGGTAGCAATTTTGGATAGTAGCATGTAATGCAACCTAACGATAACATTTGTATTTTCTAACTCTAGTTTTGGCAAGGCTGTACACGGTTATGCTTGGTATGGCAAGTTGGTCCACATCGATTACCTGCTTTTACACAAACGCATCTGTTTGAACGGCAACCTGATTGACAATTACATCCCCGTAGTCCGTATAGCTTACTATTCCACTCCTTAACGTTTATATTAGAACATATTCCGGACTATACAAAATAAATAAAGAGGGATAGCGACATTGGGAAATAAGGACTATGCTGAACATACCTCTAGTAAGGCCGAGAACTTAACTAGCTCCTCTGCGGATCCCCATGGCCAAGCTTGGTGCTGTAAACTCCATAGCCGTTCAACGTTTTGAAGCTTTGCCCCAAACTCTTTTGCTGGATCTTCGTTTGTTATCTTTGGATAATGTAATTCGAGAATTGATTGACGTATAACCTGTACCATGTTTCTAGAATCCCAGCTCATAGTGCCTGACATAAGTACGTCACTAATAGAGTACGGAGCGTGAACGATCCCTGCGGGCTGAACCATGTCGTCACCTTGCTCTAGGTATAATGCAAACGGAGCTGGTTGTGGCGCGTCGCTGTCGTTATTCGCCCATTCCTCCAGTTCTGTTTCCTGTAACTTCGGCCATGTGATCCATAGCTTCCGTCCTTCTTCAGCCGTTATGGTTGTCATCACTCCGTGATGGTCCATATGTGGTAGTGAGAATACATCTGCCTTACCGCAGATCTGGAAAGCCACACAGGAAGATAGGTCTGCCGGCTGGAACTCTGTGCGTTTTCCGCTTTGGTCCAACTCCTTCAAGTCCCTCAATATAGTATACGCCGGTATATTCGCTAGGCATTCAGGTACCTCATTCTGTTTTCGTGCTTCAAGATTTAAGAAGTTGACTGGACCGGCATGTTCATCGCGAAACATTGAAATGGCCTCTTCCGAAGAGAGAGATCTAGGTTTTAGGTATTCTCCTTCCTCATCTATCGGTTGATTATAGGTATGTACGTCGATGCCAGGCTTAGTCGAGAGGTACATCAGATATTCTTCAATTAGCATTGTCGGTATTTTTGGCCTTGACGCGGCTGGTATAACTAGTGGCACTGCAGGACTTCCAGTTTCCAGTATTTTACGTGCTTCGATGGTGGAACAAACAACATATTTTCGACGGTGCAAGTCATCGTGCTCATGGTCCTTCCAGTTTGTGCGCACGTACTCATTGTAGGATATCGGCTCTCCTGGCTTACAGCGCTCCAATATCTCCTTGTAGCGAGGTAGCTCATATCCTAGCCTAGACTTTGCGTGTCGTAGGCTCTCTACCTGCTCATGCACGCGTGCATATACTTCATTCTTTGCTGCTTCAGTCGCAAGTTTGCGTGCTTCCAGCGAATCAACTACACTGCTGCCGGAGGTTGTGTTCTGCTGGTGATCTGCATGTGTATTTGAACTAAGCTGTGCGACTTGGCTTGGGGGGCTCGTAGTAGCTGGCACGACTGCAGAGCCATGGCGCAAGCGATTGTGTCGGGCTTTCTGACTTCGAGACACCAACTGGTCGCACTTGTTGCATAGGTATTGTTCGCCTTTGATTGTCCGTGCGACAACGCTTTCAGGATGAAGTTTTCGCATATGCCGAGCCCAATTTGCTATCGTAATATCCCTCTCGCAACTTTCACAGTATCTACTCACAGTAGAAGTGGCTTTTGGCATAGTTTTTGTGCAACGAAGAGTGTAGATAACTGGAAGCCGATGACGCCGGTTATGAAGGTCGAGCCTCGTGCGGTTCTGGCACGACAATGCGCCAGAATCCTGGTCGCAGACACTGAGACTAATTGATCTGGTGAAGAGCAGGAATCAGCAAGATAGGACTCGTAAACGTAGCCACTGGATGGGTGTACCAGTTAATGGGGTTAAATCGTGCCACGCGGTTTATTTTGGCATGCCAACATGCCAAAATCAGATTTGCGAAAATGGAGAATAGTCGGTCCCAGATGAGTATTAAGATGAGTGTCAAGATGAGTGTCAAGAAAAGTGTTGAGATAAGTGTCGGGATAAGTGTTAGGATGAGTTTTGAGATAAGTATCGGGATGAGTGTTAGGATGAGTTTTGAGATGAGTATCGGGATAAGTGTCGGGATGAGTGTCGGGATGAGTGTCGTGAGAAGTGTCAAGATGAATGTCGAGATAAATGTTGAGATAAATGTCGAGATAAATGTGGAGATAAATATCGAGGTGAATGTTAAGGTGAATGTTAGGCGTTAAGATGGGCGTCGGTATAGCAATTGTTAATATAGCCATGGCGCGAGGCCGGTTAGGTTGATCAATAACTGACTACTTATTAGGACTAGATTACAATGTTTCGTAGATTGTCGCGTATTGTGCTTGTGTCAGCTTGTGTTATGGGGTATTTAAGCATAACAACATGCCAAAACCACATTGCGGAAATTACCGATATCTGCCCTAAAGTTTTCATTTGCATCTTTAGCGAGCTTCCGCTCGTAAACTCCTCAAAATACACCAAAATAACTTTTTTCACTGCCGTATTTCAGCCCTTTTACAACATCTAATTATTATAAAAATATTATAAGGTGAAAGCTCTTTAGTTTCTCTATTTATTGCATTAAATAATAATGGTGTGGCTATATTATATAAATTATTAAATATGGGCAGTCAGTCGCATTTTATAAAAATGTACCCAAAATTAACTTTTTCACTGCTATATTTTAACCCTTTTATAATATTTAATTATTATAAAAATATTGCAAGGTAAGACCTCTTTTGCTTCTCTATATATTGCATTAAAAAAATATTATTATAGCTATATTATATGGGATATTAGATATGGGCAGTCAGTCGCATTTTATCCAAATTTGTCGCTCTAAATCTCACGAGTTGACCCAAAAACGTCACTTTATATTTTTCAACCTATAAGTTTAACAACTTGCTTTTATACTACAGGGGTTTCATATAAATATTCTTAAAAAGTAGCTTTAGTTATACAATCGATTAGATTTTTAAAAATACATTATTTAGGGTAAAAGCAGGGCATTAAAAAAAGTGGTAGAAAGGTACCAGTCTTGAATCGACCCTCCTATGTTTTGCACCAAAGGCCCTCAGACGGCAAACGAGACAGCAATCATAAATATAGGGGTTATATAACGCTAGCAGGGGTTTAATAAAGCTAGTAGGGGTTATTATAAAGCTATACTAGTTAAGTACTAATGAGATTTACTATCTTGTTTATTATACTGAGATAAATTAAGCGACATATTTAAGATGTTACGGCACTGTTACGGAACTATTACGGACCCTAGTCAGGGGTTCGGCTGGAGACTTGGCGCTGTGTATATAGACGCGTCCTTTCCTTGACCTTCTTCTAGTCCTCGTCTTGATATCCTCGTTTATAGACAATCCAATCGTATAGGCTTGCAGGTGTCCTCTTTGCCGTGCTTATGCCTCGATTGACTGAGTCGCTAACATAAGATATGCTGCATAAAAACCAGCTGCTGTTTCGCAACCTGTCTAGGCGGGCAACTAAATATTTAATGGAGAGTAAGTGGGTATACCAAGATTCTCTTTAGCATAATGCTAATAGTAATAATAAAAACATATTTTTGGTATAAGACGGCAAGAGTCTTGCATGTTGCGGTTACCGAAATCCAGCATTCATTTAAAGCGTGCGAACGCGAGGCGAATATCTTTGTAATGCATGATGTTCTTCCAGATAGAGATAAGAATGCAATCGTGCTTCACGAGGCAAGGGCGGAGATGGAAAGTTTATGTAAATAGGTCACCCCGAAATCTTATTAAAGATACTGGTTCAGTACTATGAGTTAACTAGCGATCTCTTAAGTCTGGGATAATACT
>WNGJ01002095.1_pt1 | contig 22714 bp, 33 predicted proteins | sample 5400611 | NCBI WGS metagenome assembly WNGJ01 (sample SAMN13153375, study PRJNA577476) | soil metagenome | isolation source: 40 cm soil or saprolite under Garry oak tree replicate 1 | place: USA:California | collected 2016-06-15
CTCGTGCACGATGATGCGGCCGTGGAAGACGCCGTGTGCGTGGCCATCGAGGATGCCGTTGTAGAACTGCCGGCTGCCGCAGCGCGGACTGGCATGTTCTACCAGCATGTAGTTGTCCAGGTGCTGGTGGCCATTGCCGCGTGGTCGAGCAGCGCAAGTGCATTTGATTCGTTATGCGGATGACTTCATCATTACCGGCCACTCAGAGGAGTTGCTGAGAATGAGGGTCAAACCGCTAGTCGAATCCTTCCTGACCGAGCGGGGTTTGGTCCTTTCTTCCGAAAAGACCTTAATCACGCACGTAGAAGAAGGTTTCGGGCAGAACATTCGGCGCTATCCGAACGGGAAGCTGTTCATCAAGCCCGCTCGGAAAAGTGTTGCCTCTGTTCTCGCCAAAGTGAAGCAGATCGTCCGGGAGCACTTGGGTAGAGCCACCCATCTCCTTATTAGTCGGCTAAATCCGATCATACGGGGATGGACCAACTAGCACCGCCATGTCGTCTCCAAGCGGGTCTTCGCCCGACTCGATGCTGCGATATTCAGGATGCTATGGCACTGGGCGCAAGCCCGTCATCCCCGAAAAGGGGCTGGTTGGATTAAGCAGAAGTACTTCGATCGGGTGAAAACACGCGATTGGTGGTTCTTCGGTGACACCGTGGACGCGCAGGGCTCGCCTCTTCGTGTCCGCTTGTTTCATGCAGCTTCTGTGCGAATCGTAAGGCATGTTAAGGTTCTGTCCGGCCTGAATCCTTACGACCCGAGTTGGACCCCGTATCTGTCCAGACGCTACGCCGTCGCTCCGCATCGTGCGCGTTCATGATTTGAGCGTTCCCGGAAACTTGAGCCGTGTGAGTTGGAAACTCTCACGCACGGTTCTTAGAGGGGGGACCACCAGCAATGTTGGTCCCCTACTCGACTCGACCAGTGGCTTGCGTGCGTTCAAGCGGCAGTCTTGAGTTGGCCCAGTTTCGCGTTTAGTTCGTGGATGCGGTCATGCCTTGCGTCGTATTCATACCGCTCTACGTCCGTTAGGCCGACAAAAGTGTCTCGTTCGAGAGCTTCGACCTGCTTTTCGATTAGCACAAGAAGTTCGGCACGAATTTGTTCGAGGTCTTCCACTGGCCGCACCGGTGGACGAAGCGGCTGGTCCTTTTCACACGCAGACGGCAATCAGCAGTATGTCACAACAGGGCGGTTATGTTCGATACAGTACATACCGTATTTCCAGAATACCTGCTTCTGAGAAAACTGACCGCCTTGGGCTGGCCGACAATCTGTAGATGTCTACGCCATAGCACTCACAGGCTGCCTCTTCCAAACCTTTTCTATTGATAATCCTCACAGTGCCACGGGCGTACTGAATTAAGCCTGCCCTCTGCAACACGGCGGCGGCTAGGCTCACACTCGGCCTCCCGCTTCCTAGCATTTCCGCAAAGAACTCGTGAGTCATTGGCAGTTAGTCAGAAACAATCTTATCCTGGCACATGAGCAGCCAGCGTGCCAGCCGCTGATCAATCTCGTGTAGCGGATTGCAGGCCGCCAACTGCGCCACCTGAACTTCCAGCACTTCAGCTTTAATTCTGAATCCGTTTCCATTTGCCTGTACCACAGCACCGTACGGAGTCCTGTTCAAGCCTGCGGCGATGGGTGTACCCACAAAACCCTCCCGGCCAACAATCCCCACTTCCACAGTCCTACCATCGTTGGTCACGATCACTAAGGAGGTCAGTCCAAAGCTAAGGAAGTATCCATATTCAAGTCCGTCCGGGGATTCGTGTAGGCTTTGGTGCAACCGAAGCTCAACAAATTCCAAGTGGGGAAGCAGGGCATCGTATTCGTCATCTGGAAGGGCCAACAGAATGCGGTTGTACACCACGTTCTCGTGAGTATCCGTACGCCCCATCGACGTCGGTGAGTGTGGAACAACTCTGAGCTTCAGTGTGCTTGGCTTTCGGTCTTGTCGCGTCGCCATATTCACCTTCTCTTCAAAGCGTGTTTCGAATGCGCAAAAAGAGCAGAAAGACCAAAAGCCGTCTCGATTTCAGTGTTGCACTAGCTGCTCATCGATCTCGGGCTCAGCAGCTTCCGCTCGACGGTGCTGGCAACCGCCCTTGTGCGCGGGCAAGCGCACCCTTCGAGATAAATCAGCTCTAAGCCAAACGCCCAGTACTCGAATCGCGACGTAGTTGGGCTGGGACGTCTCTTGCGCTGTACGCAGCACTGGCTTGCTCTTGTTAGTCGGATGAAACTCGATCCACCCCTCCCACGTGCCGTCTGTTCTCTGCTCTCCGTAGATGCGCGCGATGTAGGTCGCGTCCTCCTCTTTGATCTGTGTAAAGTGTTCGCGAATGAGTTTAGCCACGATTCACCTCTCTCGATTAGAGTCCCGGTAGGAAGCGTGACTCAAGCAGCGTTGAACCAGCGGTTTCGAATCAGGTTGCGGAGAGCGACATTAGCTACGGCTCCAGCCAGACGCCGCTCGGAAGAATGCTTCAGCATTTGAGAGCGCCGGGAATGTCAAGCCGCAACGGACGGTTCCGCAGGCTTTGAAATCTCTGCGACCGTTTTCGATACTCTGTCGGACTTATCTTTTAGCGCCAAATCAGCCTGCGCAACGATTCCGATGACGCCGTCCTTTGCATCCACGATTGGAATGCTGCTGATCTGGTGTTCTTGCATCAAACGTTCACAATTCTCCAGATCCTCTTCCTCTCGGCAAGTGTTCAGCCGTCAAAGGTGCAGGCGAAGTCTGGCTGGTGGGCCTTGCGGCGGACGCGGTAGGCGTTACCTCGGCTCGCCGGGAAGTCACTATCCAATCAGACTGGGATAGGACAACGGCGGTACATCCATTGGCCATTCTGTCAAAGAAGTGGTGGTTGAGCGTGCGGCTCCCGTCGAGGTCGTCGTCGAACAGGTAGTTCCTGAGAAGAGAAGAATAATTACGAAGGCGCGGAAAGTTCGCCCCAGAAACGAACAGCTTGAGGATGCAAAGGTTACGATTCGCGCACTTCCTCTACTGAATCGAGCTGGCCGCAGAAGAGAACACAGTGTTCGCGTTCGACCCGATCAGACGAATCGTACCAACGACTATTACCAAGATCACAGCCAACATCACGGCGTATTCCGCGATGTCTTGGCCTTTGTCGTCTGTCCAGAATTTAGAAATAAGATCGGTCATGGAAGTCCCTCCGTATGAATTTTCCTGCACGGCTGGAGCGTTGACGCTGGGCGGCGAGCCTGATCAGGCGACGGTTGCTAATCGGACTACAGACTTTAACCCTGACCGCATTGGTATCATTGTGTTCCTCGAGTCTCAGCTTGTCAAATTGGGAGTCATAGTTGAATAAAATCCTCAGGTTAGCGGCGCTTGCCCGAGCGGCTCATCCGTGCTATCCCTTGGCGCTTTCCGCTGCGACGCACACACGCAAGCCACCATCGTAGTTCGGGCGGCAGATCGGGTGTTTGGGTCGCGATCTGAAGAGGCTCACGAGTCTCGCGGCCAAGCCACTGGTTCAACTTGTCAGGGAATGCTTGCACCATCTGCCCACTGCGTTCAACAGGCATTCCCTCCTTAGCCCATCCCTGAACCGTGGACGGGGGTTGTCCCAGGAATTGAGCGACTGCTTTCCACCCTTTTAGCACCGCGGATTGGGGTTTGGCCTTTGCCATCAGGACTAGGCCGGGCCAGAGCTGCTTTCTTTAGCAGCAACCTGTTCGGTCGGCGCACGACGGCTTCCTCTGGTCTTTAAAGGGGCCACCTACGTTTGACCTAACCGGCAAAAAGAGCTGGGCGCATGCGGAGCCCAGCTCGTACACGTGCCTTACACACAAACCGTATCTTTTGCCCTTCTACACATCAACCCGACGCGCTGCATTTATTGTGCTATCCCGCGATAGCTAATGATCGCGGTTGTCGGGGGCAAAGTACATGTGTAGAAGCGATAAGTGAATGTCCCGCTCACGTCAGGTCCGGTGAAGCTAAGTACCATGGAGGAGCTGCTATTTCCGGTTGTTGACTTTGTTTGCGTACCACTGCCGGAGAGAGGGTTCCTCGCATTAGCACTGCAAGTGACATTGGCGGTGGTACTGTTGTCAAGAACCCACACATTTCCGGTGAAATTGGTCCCATTGTCATACATTGGACACTGGACAACCATGGTCGAAGCGGTAGTGTTGACCAGCCATCCATTACTATTGAAGGTAGGCGTACCGCCAGCTGCTCTGACACAGTTTGATCCGGGGTACACCAACAGCTCGTCTATTACAGCGGCCGCACGGTTCGGTAGGCTCAGAAACAACATCGCACTGAGCATACAAGCTACAATGCTAAATATCTTAGTTGGCATAGATATTTCTCCTTCCAGACGTGCTCTAACCACACGCCGTGGGTCGTGATAGTAAACGTTGTGTTTTACTGCAACTGTAACTGAGGGGGCCTTTCGCTCGATATAACTGACAAGCAGATGTCGGTCAAGGTTTGTTCGCAGTTAGCGTATGACCGCCGGATAATCTCGTGCTTGCCGAAGTGTTAGTTAACTTACCAAATCATGATCCATGCGCACTATCGGTCTTAATGATCAGAGATGTCAAGAGGAAGATTCGCACAAGGATGAAGAGCAACGCCATTGTTGGTGCAAATGTGCAATACGTCCGCTTTTGGTGCAAATGTGCAAAACTCCGCGTAAGAACCTTTAGCTGGCTCACATCATTCCAAGAATCACGAATCAGACATTCCGGCAGGCCGCTTCGAGCAGGATCGCCTGCCCGGCATCCCGGATGCGAGAATTTGCGCATGGCGGTTGAGGATTTCGATCTTCTCCAGAAGGCGGCTGACAATCTCTGGCCATCCTCTCGAAGAGCGCCATTATCCTAGGACTGGCCAAGATTGCCGCCGAAGAGGCTGTCCGAAGTGCCCGGAAGCGGCGCTGAGGATCAGAAGGAAAGTTGTTTGCTTGGGGCGAACCGCGTCGCGTCGGTGTCCAGCAGCATCGGCGCGGCGCGTTGGTTAAATCTACTCCTGAAGGTTTTCACAAATCCGGTTCGGCTTTATCTCACGATCATCAATTGACACGGACGGTAATCTTTACCCACCTTCTTTACATTGAACGTGTATTTCCCGTCGGGTCCATTGATCTTCTTACCCTGTAATTTGAACCGCTCACCAGTCTTGGGGAGAGCGACGTGATCGCTAACTAGGACATAGGTCCGGTTGTCCTTTTCATCTATCAAGCTGCTTGTGCCTTTCGACGACTCAACGCAGCCGACAATCGAGGGCTTGCGGAGGGTGAAATAGAGAAAACCCGTGCCAGTTACGGCAGCCAGTCCCGCGACCCCCCTGCCGCCGCCCGCTCCTGCAACCTGCGGACCGCTGGGACCGATTCCGCTGATGCCAGTCTATCCGAACGCAACGGTCGGACAACAGCGAGGAAGATGATCAAAGCGAACCGGACGGTTCTAGTTATTGGTACTCTCCAATCGGTGCGGCGCGCTTGTAAATCTACCCTTCCCAACTCGCGCGTTCAATAGCCAAATTAGGCGTGAAAGCAGGAGTCGAGTGGGGAAAAAGGAAAACGCCCCAAGAACCCCTGGCTCGGCGGGTTCTGCGGCGTTTCCTTCGAGGCAGCCTCCCCTCTGACTGCGCTCAGTCATCAGATTAAAAGGATATTGTGGCCCGGCAATGGCACTCGCGAGGAGCAAGGGGCACGATGGGCTGATTACCGCCGGTTACTGAAGTTCCTCTGGTCCGCGGTTACCCCGTTATGTCTGAGGCAGCGCCCGAACGTTCGCCTCGAAATAGGAATATAGGACGAACAGAAGACCAACGATGGAAGTCATCGCGAGTAAGTCGGCGATGACACGAAATACATGTTGGACTACCGTAATTGTCACAAGGTTCCGCTCACCACCAAACTGTGACTATACACCGCACTCCGCACACCGTATGGCACGAATAGGTGAACTGCAAAGATCGCGAAATCATCGTTGGTTGGCTTGGCCGCAACGATACATTTGGTCTCAGGAGGAAGGATAAGGGGATTACACGCTAAATGTGCGCTTGACGATCACCATGCCCCAATACCTTCCTCCCGCTGGAGGTCTAAAGACTTGAAAACTTGAAAAAGCGTTTCTATAGCATCTCCTATCGGCGTGTCGAAACTACATGGTTTCTACAGGCTGAAGTTCAGATTCCGGATAACCCTCTCCGCCCAAGTGGTCAGGCAAGTGAATAACATTGCAGCTCTCACCAGTCCTATGGTCAGCCTCGAAAAAACCGATGTAGAAGGTTTGTCATATTTTGATTGCGTTCAAGAAAGCACATTTCGGAGTGCCACTCGTCTGGTTCAGAGCTTCTCTGAAAGAAGTTGGCCTCGGCTTTAGACAGCCAGCCTTGCAAAGGCATGACCACAAAATGACATCTTGTTGACATTTCCGAATTGCTGCTGCGTTACAATTTCCCCGATTTTGGGCAGGCCGTCCTTGGGAGATGTGTCATGAAAATCACCTCGGTCCTTCTCTTAGCACTCTTCACACTCTTCGTTTTCGGATGCGGCGGCTACAGTTCAAATACCAGCACGGGTGGTGGTGGAACGACTGCTACCCACATCGACGCCCTCGTGCCTAACACTGCGACTGCCGGCAGCGCGGCATTCACTTTGACCGTCAACGGCAGCGGCTTTGCCGCTAGCTCCACAGTTTACTGGAACGCCGCAACCCGTCCTACCACTTTCGCGACGGCGAAGCAGCTGACGGCCCAAATCTCTGCAGCCGACATCGCGACTGCCGGGGCGATACAGGTATACGTCCGCACCAGCGGTGGAGCATATGGCGGTGGCGTTAACTCAAACACCGTGAACTTTACCGTGAATTAAATTTACGCACCGGACATTTGTCTGAATACCAAAAGCGGCCCCCTTTCGAGGGCACCTTGTATGCGTACGGATAGCGCGTTACAGGCATCTAATTCGCTAACCTTCTGGGGAGGCGACGGTGTCAGGTCGCAGCGGCGCCCGCAACCCGCCAATTGCGATGCGCTCCCTGCCTCTCACAAATCCAGTTGAAGGAGGGTACGCGATGGACAGTTCTCGGTTTAATGCCTGCTTGCATGCTGCACGCTTTACCACGGGGCTCATGATTTGCGGTTTGTTGCTGCCGGCTGTGCCGGCTGTTGCTCAGCACGGCGCCACGGAAGTCAGCATTGGTGATCATGCGGTTTCACTTCCAGTGCGCGACCTTCCCACTAACACCGAGTCGCGTGGCCATCGCCTCAAGCCTCTGCACATTATTCCTCCGTCGTCTCCTGCGAGTGCGCGAAATGATGGTGCCCTGCAAACATCCTCAACAGCAGCGGTGGCTACAACTGCCGGCCTCAACTTCGCCGGTGTGGGCAATGGAGACTATGGATTTACTCCCAATGCTGCGCCACCGGATACCAATGGCGCGGTCGGTGCCACCCAGTACGTGCAGTGGGTAAATGAGTCCTTTGCGGTTTTCAGCAAGAGCACAGGTTCCCTGATCAAAGGTCCCGTTGCCGGCAATCAGCTGTTTCAGGCGCTGGGCGGCACTCACCCGTGTGCGGTCAATAATGATGGAGACCCAATTGCTCAATATGATAAGCAGGGCGGCCGCTGGGTGCTCACCCAGTTTTCGGTTACCGGAGGTCCCCCGTTCTATCAGTGCATCGCTGTGTCAACGACTTCCGACGCTACGGGTACGTTCAATGTTTATGCGTTTCAGCAACCCAACTTTAATGATTATCCAAAAGTTGGAGTTTGGCCGGATGCGTACTACGCCACGTTCAATATGTTTTCCGGGAACACCTTCGTCGGCGCCAGGGCATGCGCATTTGATCGCAGCGCGATGTTGAGTGGGGCAGTCGCCACACAGGTTTGCTTCCAGCTGAGTTCCAGCTTCGGTTCACTGTTACCAGCTGACCTTGATGGAGCAAGCGGAGGAACCGGAACCACTTCCCCTCCACCGGCCGGAACCCCGAATTTTCTCCTCAACTTTGCAACTAATTCGCTGAACTTTTGGACCTTTCACGTAGATTTCATTACGCCGGCGAACAGTACGCTCACCGGTCCCACGAATATTCCAGTGGCAGCTTTCAGAGCGGCGTGTAATGGCGGAAGCTGCGTTCAGCAACCCAGCACCAAACAGAAGCTTGATTCGCTGGGTGACCGGCTGATGTATCGCCTGGCGTACCGGAACTTCGCTGATAACCATGAATCGCTGGTAGTCAACCATTCCGTGGGAGTGGGCACGACTAAGCGAAATCCCTTTACCGGAGTGCGCTGGTATGAGCTTAGGAGGACCCCCTCCGGTTCCGGCACCTTCTCTGTTTTTCAACAGGGGACGTTTTCCCCGGATACCACCTTCCGCTGGATGGGCAGTGTCGGTATGGACAAAACTGGAGACATCGCGGTCGGATATAGCGCTTCCAGTTCGAGCGTATTTCCCAGCATTCGCTATACCGGCAGAGTGCCGACCGATGCCTCGGGAACGTTGGAAGCAGAAACCAGTCTGCTAGCGGGCAGCGGATCGCAGTTGTCGAACCTGAATCGCTGGGGGGACTACAGCAGCATCACCATCGATCCGGGCGATGATTGCACTTTCTTTTACACGACCGAATATCTGAAGAGCAGCGGGACTTTCAACTGGAGCACACGAATCGGCAGTTTTAAGTTCCCTGGCTGTCAGTAAAGACCGCCGAGTTCCAAGAACTGCTCACTTGTCGTTAGATATTGCTTTCCCGGAATGTTCAGCTTTTGCGGTTTGGCGCCGGTTGCAACCAAGATATAACGGCTGTCGAATGCGCGTTCTCCAACTTGAACCTTGGTTGGGCCTATGAAGCGTGCTAGACCCTGGAAAGTCGCGATTCCCTGCCAGGACGCATTGTGTTCATAGGTGGAGGCTACATCTCCTTTGAATTCGCTCACGTCTCTCTTCGCTGCGGAGCTAATGTCACAATTTTGCATCGCGCAGAACGTCCATTGGAGCGTTTTGATCCCGATCTTGTTGAGCAGCTTTCAGATAAGACGCGGCAGCTTGGTGCGGACATTCACCTCCTAACCGAAGTGCAAGCGGTTGAAAAGAGGAACGACCATCTTGTAGTGTGCGCTACCAGCAGAAGCCGCAAACGTGAATTTCAGGCCAAAATGGTTGTACACGGCGCTGGCCGCGAGCGTGAGATGGGAAGGATAGAGCCCAACGCCGAGTTCCGGTGACTGCGTTAAACGCCTGGCGCCCAACTTCCATCCTCGAAATGGAACACAAGGTCGATAAACAGGTGGCAGCACTGGCTGAAACGAGAACACCCAACTTGCACCGAGCGAAGAATCGCTCACACAAGAGTGCGGATGGAAGGGTGGCGACAGTGGCGACTCGGCTGGGAGAAACAACGGACTAACAAAAACCAAGAAGAACCCACTTGACTCCGACCGGCCTTCTCATGGAAGGCGTTTACGCTCACAACCCGGTTGTTGGTGAAATGGCGATCAGGGTGGGTTGCGGCGGCGCGGCAAGAATGTCTCCAACAGGTCTGCAAACTCTACGCCGAGGGTCTGAGTGTGCTCTGATAATCAGCCACAAATTTCTGGATACCTCTATTTGTGAGTTCGTGTGCGATGTCGAAGCTCTGCCAGGGAAGGTTTAGATCGAGCTCTTTGTATGGGATCGCCTTCTTTGGCTTGCCACTCGCATCGACCCCTCGGTAACTGAAATTTCGATCTGGCATGGGAAAGCTTTTTGCTGCCCATTCCTGCAAAACTTTGCCGGGCACAGTGGCAAGCTCGGCGCTTAGGGCAAAGGAACAAAGCAGGTGGTTGACGCCGCGTATGCTGGCGGCTAAGACGTGCACATGGCCGTCTCCGTGTTCATACATCTTCTTGATGTTTCTGACGAGATCCATGCCGTCTTCGCCGTGATCGTCGAGCCTGCCGACAAAAGGCGATACATAGACCGGCTGTTTTGATCCACTGGTTGCGGCATACACTGCAGCCGCCTGCTCCTGCGAGAAACACAGCGTCATGTTGACCCGCATACTGTTTTGGACCGATATCTGTGCGGCTCGCAAACCCTCGTGCGTACACGGGTACTTGATGTAGGCATTTGGAATCCAGGAGAACATTTCCTGGCCCTGGGCAAGCATCTCCTCAGCTGTCGTATTGAGATCCGCAAACACTTCGATGGAAACCCCAGCGTCTCCCACGAGCGGCGAAATGCTCTGGACAATCTTCCTGTATTCGTTTTTTTCTTCTTCGGCGCTCAACGTGTGACCGGATGCGATGAGCTGTTGAATCTCCGGATTCTTGGCAATCAAAGATGGATTCGTGGTCTGGCCATCCACAAACCCGAGCAAGCTCTTGATCCGGAGCGTCTCATCGGGGTCGCCACCGTCGACCAGAATTTTCGTTTTAGGCCTGTTTGTAAGCATGCTGTTCACCTCGAAAGATTCTTCTTTCTGTTCGACCCGCCATCCCACCGCCGACTACGCGCTTCAATATCCGGCAAAATCTTCCGTTCGGATGTCGTCCTCGTCAACGTTCGCGGCTACAAGCATCTTCCTCAAGCCCGCGACCATGGCGGGAGGCCCGGCGATGTAATAGATGGGTCCCTGCAGGTTAGTGAGATGTCTTGACAACATCTCCCGGTTGATCAGACCTGTCTCTCCCTTCCATTCCTTCTTCGATTTCGACATTTCGGTCATGGTACATACCAACTGGAAATTCGGGTTGGTCTTTTCGAGCATCCGAAGAACATCGAGAAAAGGAGCGTCTTCGGGCCGCCGGTTGGAATAGAAGAGATGCAGCTTGTGTGGGATCCGGTCGTGATCGGCTTGCCGCACGATGCTGAGAAAAGGTGTGATTCCGATTCCGCGGGCCATGAGCACAGCCGCCTTGGCTGAATTCTTATGCAGCGTGAAGGAACCCATGGGCGGGTCAATCTTTACCTGGGTACCCAGGGGCTCTTTTTTCAGCGAGCCCTTAAACGCTGTGCCGCGCATGCGGGTGGCGAACATCAACTGGTTTTCAAAGGGAGAACTGGCGATCGAAAAAGTACGCGTGTTTCCCTCAGAGTCAGTTTCTGGAGGATTGGAGAGTGTCAGGTCGGCCGACTGCCCGGGTTTGAAATCGAATCGCGATGGTTTCTCGAAATAGAAGCCCATGGTGCCTTCCGCAACCTCGACTCGGTTCAACAATTTGCATTGGTAACTAGCTATCGGAATTTCGTTAGCAGCCATGCGCACTTCCTCGACTTTTGGTGAATGCCGACTCTCGGCGTAATACGGCAGCCTACCCTTCCGACAGGCTCGTGGAAGATTGTTACTGGGTCTTCACCGCGGAGCTTTCGGTCTTCAAGAGCAGCTGCTGAATTCTTTCAAAGACATTATGAACCACTCGATCGCAGCGCAGGGCATGAAAATTGAATGCTTCTTTCCGTTCCATTCCAGCACGCGCGAAAAGACTTTTGCGTAACAACGCCCGCGCCCGGTGGAGGCGGACCTTAACATTTTCTTCGCTGATCTCGAGGACATCGGCGGCATCGGCCGTGCTCATTTCCTCCACGTCGCGCAGCACGAAAATGGTGCGGTAAGCGTCCGGCAGCCTTTCGACCGCTTCTTCCAGCAGCCTGCGAACCTGCGAGTTCGACGCTTGCTGTTCTGGATTCAGTGCCAAAGAGGCAAACCTATCCATGGGATCTCCCTCCAGTTCTGACATGGGTTCCAACTCCTGATATCGGTTTCCGCGACGCTGTCGCGCCAAGGCTTCATGCACTGCGATGCGGGTCAGCCAGGTGGAGAACTTCGCTCTCCCGGCAAACCGGCCCAGATGTTCGTAGGCGCGCACGTAGGCGTCCTGCATGACATCCTCGGCTTCGTTGTCATTCCGAAGAATAGACCGGGCCACGCGGTAAAGGCGCTGGTTGTGACGGCGCATGACGATTTCAAACATCGCCGTCTCACCCGCCAACACTCGGGCCACAACTTCTTCATCACTCAAGGGCTCTTGCGAAGTAGCCACTTCCGCGGGGCTGACCATACAAACCCTCCATAGGATGGAGTCACGACAGCAATAAACGTTACAGATCACACCGCGGCAGCTCGGGAAGAAAATATGGAGGTATCGACCTGTAACCGATTTCCTCCTGCCCACTCTATTCTCGTGAAGGAGGCCAACATGCACAAGGGATTTGATTCACGATTGGACCAGGCTTGGTGGGCACTGCGGATCGGGCTTGGGTTCGGGCCGTTCCTGGCGGGCCTGGATAAATACTTCAACCTCTTGACCAACTGGACCACATACATCAGTCCGCTGGTCTTGAAAATACTGCCGTTCAGCGGACAAACCTTCATGCACATCGTCGGCGTCATTGAGATGATCGTGGGACTGGCGATTCTGACCAAGTGGACGCGACTGGGCGCGTATGTTGCTTCAGCATGGCTGCTAGCAATCGCTATCAACCTGGTCTCGATGGGAATGCTCTTTGATGTCGCAGTGCGAGATGTAGAGATGGCTCTGGCTGCCTTTGTGCTTGCGCGCCTTACTGAAGTTCGCAGCGATGCTCTACAGAGTGACATCCCACACGAACGGACTACAATAGGGGTTATTGCTGCTTGATGCGAACAACGGTGGGCAATTCAATTTGAGGCGATTCCATGAAAGCATAAAGATCCTGGTCGGTCGTTCTTTTTACAGGGTTGGCTGTCGGCTCATATCACCTGATTGGAGCACAAGGAGCGTCAGCCCAGACTCAGAAAAAGGGGGCATCGCCCTCGGGATTCGACGCTGTGGTTCGTGCCAACTCGGAACGGATGCTGCAGGAAGGGCAACAGACATTTCGCTTCGACACTTTCGGCAGTGAGGCTTTTTGGGGTGAAGCTCTGCACGGAGCGCTATATGGTTTCTTGAGACTCTTTGAAAATTCCACTTGAAAAGCGAACTAAAAGCCAATTGTTCCGCGGGACCTGAACGCCAGGTTCAACGGAATATCGGCATGACTAACGATCCACACTGCTAGTCACGGAGAAGTTGCGAAGTCCTCGTCGTACTCGTCCTCGTTGATGTCTGAGTGTGACACCTCGCTCATCTGCTCTTCATATGCAGCCCTTTCCTTCTTGCTTTCCCTCACCGGCAATAATTCTGCGTGGCTTGGCGGGAACACGAAGTCTTTGACAAAGTCCAGCCGGTCGATTCGCCCTACAGCTTCTCTGCTGTGTCCCTTGCAGAACTCCGAGAAGTCATCTGCATCGACGATTTCCCGCTGTAGCTTTCCGGACTGCACCAGTCGACATTTCAACCAGCCGAGCTTTATCCACCGCTCCACCTCTTCCGCCCGGATGTGCAGGGCCTCGGCGAGCGTGTATTTCGTAAACCAATCTTGCCCCTTCCTCGCACTTGCACGAAGCCGATACAGCATAGAGCGGATGGAGCCAGGCGACCGACGCATCGCAATGGCAACTTCGGGCAAGGGTTGGACAGCAATCAGGTCCAATAGCCTCTGTCGTGCCCGTTCGGGCCACTGGAGATAGGCTCGTTTGCCCACAATTCCGGGCTGTCGGAGAAATCTCCAACACGCATCTCTCGGGTTGCCGGAGGCTTCTGCCAACTTCGTAACCATCACTCTTAGGTCATTGTTAGAACCCAGCCCCTGCGGCCGCAATCGCTGTGCGTTCAGGTGGATTCTCACCAGTTCTCGGGCTTCTTTTGGCCAGCGAAAGGTGCGGCGCCTCCTGCCGGCCTGTTCTTCATTCATATTGCAAACGCTCTCGGCTGAGAGAGCGCTCCTTTATCTGTATATGGCAGGGAAGTAAGAAAGTATCGCGACCGCAAAAACAGTTTTTTGTCAGATTCACGAATTCAGATAGCTTTCGTCCAACAGAAAGCCGTATAAAAAAGTGATGCGGTCGGTCGCAATTGAGACCAAGTTTGAACGACTAGTGAGGAGTCGATGGTGGGTCGTAAGGAAGATCTGGAGGATCTGATCGCCGCATTCGGTCGCCGAATACATGAGGAGCATCCCAATGCCGAACGCCTCGGTTGCCCAGGGCGGACTGCATTGACCAGGCTGGCAACGGAGCCAGAAGATGCGGGGCCCGACTCCATTCTCGATCACGTCCGACAGTGCGCAGCTTGCCTCGATGAGCTCCGAGATCTACGAATGTCGGTTAAACGACCACGACAATGGCGACTGATTTAGGAGGTGGATCAGAGATCAGCGTTGACTTCGAATCCAAATGCTTTAAGCAATTCTGAGGGAACATACTTTCGATCTTTGTTCCGAAAAACCCAGTCTCGTAGCCTCGGAGAAGTCGCATACTCTGAAGGCGAGAGCCTGAGCTCTTCGACAACTCTCTCGAAGGAGATCTGCGAAGCAAGCGGGGTTCGATAGCAGCGGGATTCGTGAATTGTGGGTTGCCGCGTCGCAAGAACATTCTCCCGCCACAAGATACATTCAACTAAGCTACTTCGCAACCACCTCCCCGTCCGAAATCATCGCATCACGAACAGGGAGGTGGTTGGGTGGGTGGGTTACGCAGACAGGTGAGACAGGAAAGCGCCCAGTTTCGCCGTGGCCTTGAACTGGGGAATCGGATCCAGTTCCTTGAACGCGCTAGTGAACGCGTTCGACGGGCTCCACATCGTCCGTGGCGAGAATTCCTCGTACTCCGGCTGGAAGTAGAGCCGGTGGACTTCGGGGAGCAGAGTCCTTGGCGCTTCCAGTTTGCCATCAATAAACGCGGCGTACGGGATCAGCTTCGCTCGCTCGTCTGTGATTTGCGCCTGCCGCCACTCTTCCACCTGGCGTCGCATCGGTTCGAAGCCCCCTTTGGATCCGGTCCACACCCACTGCAAGCGTGTCGATCAGGTTGAAGCTCTTCGTATGCTTCGCCAGGACAGGAGTGAATTCGCCACTGAACGCCATGTTCGAACAGACGAACACGCGTAGGCCGGCGGTCAGGCCCAAACGCAAAGACTTGTCATGCGAGTTGCGGATGCCAATCGAGAACCGGCATCCTTCCATTTGGGTCTCAAAGGTCAAGCACCCCAAACATCTTCATGCCGTCGAAAGAGACTGCATACTCTTCGTTCACCACACGGATATGGCGAAAGCTGAGGGTTTCGGCCAGCGCCTCAACGATGACGTGATGGGGCACTGGCTTGTGGGTTGATGTTGCTTCGGGGACGGGAATTTGAGCCAGTTGCGACCGCCCGATTTTGGGCAGTGGACCAGCCACACAAGTGCTCCACTACTCATGGGATATCCTCCTTGTCAGGCTGTAAGTTTGGAAAGTTGAAACTGGGAGAAGGGAGACGCGAGTTGGGATCTAAGCGGCCGAGACGACAGCTTTAGGATCTACAGCCACTAAGCCCCAACGGCATCGATTCCTGGAAGCGTGCGCTCCGGCAGCGGCGGAACCGGTTCATGGTGGTAGCGCAGGTTCCAATAATTCCATGAGCGCAGATCAAAGATTCCGGCGGGGGGATCTCTCAAGACTCGGTCGAAATCGGCATCGGAGTAATGCTTCATCGCAGTAACGATATCTTCCAGAGTGCCGTAGGTCATCACATGAGCGAGAAACAGCTTGGTCTCATTCAATGCTTCCTCTGGTGGCTTGAACCAAACAACACGCTTGGCAACTCTCCGGAGATCCTCGGGATAATTCATCATTTCCCTTCCTGCTGACTGAGACCAGCTCTCGCTGTGATAAATGGAAGCTCCTTTAAGTTGACCGAAGTTGCCGCCCCGAGCAATTTCCTTCGCGTCTCTGGTGTAAGGCCCGGGAGGTCCCCATCCTCGAAAAACGTTAGTGCCTTAAGGCTCAGCGCTCCATTGAATTCGTTCCCATAGATTGCGCCAGCAGCTGCTAGACCTTCAGCCAAAGTCAAACCCGCGCCGAGTGTGGCAACAACGTCACGATAGTCCTTCGCTTCGGCCCTCAACTGAACCGTCTTCAGCTTGGACGCAAGGAGATCGAGCATCGAAGCGATCTGAACCCCATTCTCTTCGATGATATCGGGGTCCTGCACGCGGTTGATTTCCAGAGATCCAAAGAACGAGAGCTTCACCGGGCCATTCCGATCGACAATCGCCGTGAGCGTGTTGTCTTGGAACTGGGTCATTTCGGCTTGCTTCAAGTAGGGGATACTCTCGCGCAGCGAAATGGGCTGAAAGGACTTGTTGGAAAAGAAGTCAAAGTCCTCCGATTGTCGGTGCCCGAGACGCAATGCAAGAGCTGTACCTCCATAAAGCACGAATGTTTTCGGAGTGTCTCTTAATTCAGCCCAGAGTTGTCTCTGAGGTCGTGGAAGAATGCTCAAATCCGGTCTGAACATTTCCAACTCCTTCAGTCTGGCCCCGCACTTTTATAACTTAAAGGTCGCCCTTACTAGGACCGGCCAGTGGCGTCGAGACATCTTGCTTATTGTGCCTGATTTAGCTCAAGCTGAATAGCGACGCTTGTTCAGGGACGACGCGCCTTGCTCGCCGCCTTCTTCCTGACAGGGATTCAGGTCGTTGTCCGAAGGCGACGGTAAATGTGTTCGCAAGGGCGGAGTCGATGAGGCAAGGTGGGTCGAACTGGCTCTCAATCAGGGCGCCAGGCGCGTTGGCTACAGGAGTATCATCGTTGGAACCGTTGTTCGTTGGGAATAGCTTTTGCTTTTCTGAATTCAGAGCTTTCCAGATAGCATCGGCGGTTTCGCCAATTCCATTTCGTTCGACCAGTTCACGCGCCATCGCCGATAGCATGTCGTCATCTTCATCGATACTTTGCAGCCCTTCGCCGGCAAATTTGCCCTCCATGGTGAGCGCGACCAGGAGCTTCTTGCCCATGAGCCGTAAACAGGCCGTCTGCATGGTCCCTTCTCGAACGTCTCAACGCCTCCGTTAAGGCCAATGACATCCTCTATTTCCTTGGGGATTTCTGCATCGGGAGCAAGGTGAGGGCTCTGGAGCACCGCAAGCAGATTCGCTGCAGGAAGATCTTTGCGGTGCCGGGCAATCACGACAAACAAATTCGCAAGCTGACCGAGGAGTTCTGCTGGCTCAGCAACCTTGCGGAAATCTCCATACATGGCCAACCCATCGTGATCTGTCACTATGCGATGCGCGTCTGAAATCGCTCCCATCATGGAGCGTGGCACCTGTACGGACATTCTCATGGGAACCTCCCTGACACACCTACTTCCCTTTCCATGGATGTCGGCGTCGATACACATGATTTCCGCCCGTGGCATTTCGACGAAATCAGCACCCTTATGGCTGAGAGGGTGAAAAGGCGGGCCGCACCGGAGCATCCCTCCCAGTCAAGCATTCACGACTGAGCCGTTCTCTCCGGCGCAGCAGGTTTACGCATGTTGCGTAGGCTCTTATGCAAATTGCGCAAAATATGGGGTGGATTCTCTGACGGACATGGTCAGGGGTCAGCCTGCATCCAACAACATGTGTGGCATCTGTCTCGACACACACCAATTTCTAGTATTGAGTAATCTAAAGTACTAGTTTATATTTCTCACATGCAATATATCCAAAGGAGATTGGCAGGCGTGCTGCTGGACGCAGCTCGACACTTTCCCGCAGTTGTTGTGACAGGGCCTCGGCGTGCCGGCAAAACCACTCTTCTGCGCAGGCTGTTCCCGAAAGCCCGCTACGTACTGCTCGAAGACCCCGACATTCAGGCACGCGTACGCAGCGATCCCCGCGCATTCCTTGACGCGCTGCGCCCTCCAGTCGTCTTCGACGAGATCCAGAATACCCCCGAATTACTTGCCTACGTCCGTACGGTTATCGACACGGGCCCACGGCGGATGGGGCAATGGCTGTTCACGGGGTCCCAGGAAGCTCCGCTGATGCAGGGCATCAGCGAATCGATGGCGGGCCGGGCTGCCATCCTCCAGCTCCTGCCTTTCAGCCTCGCAGAAACCAAGAAAGTGAACCTGTTACACGGGGGATTCCCAGAGGTGCTCGCCCGGCCCAAGGCTCGTAGCCTTTGGTTTGCCTCCTACTTGCAAACGTACTTGGAGAGAGATGTCCGGGCGATTACAAACGTGCGGGACTTGGCGACATTTCGCCGTTTTCTCGCTCTTCTGGCGAGTCGTCACGGCCAGATCCTGAACAAGACCGACCTTGCTGCACCGCTCGGGGTCACCGTTCCAACGATTGGCGACTGGCTGCACATCCTCGAAATAACAGGCCAGGTCATTCTGGTGCCGCCGTATTTCGAAAATTTCGGAAAGAGACTAATTAAGTCACCGAAAGTATACCTGGGTGATTCCGGCCTCGCCTGTTACCTGCTGGGCCTGACATCATCGGCTGAGCTTGAGCGGTCGCCATTCCTAGGGCCCTTGTTCGAAGGCTTCGTCGCAGCAGAAATACTCAAAAGCCAAGCCGACCGTGGGATGCGCAAGGAACTCTACTATTTTCGCGATCAGCAGGGTCTGGAAGTAGACTTCCTTGTTCCACGCCCAAACGCCAAGCTGTGGCTGGTAGAAGCGAAATCCGCGAAGACTGTTCGTCCCGCGATGGCGTCGCCCTTGACCTCCCTTCAGCGCGCGCTGCAAAAACGAGCAGCAAGATTGATTGTGGTCCATCGAAAATCCAGGCTTCAGGCGCCTACGACGGCGATCGCGAGCGGGGTCGAGGCACAGGATCTAGAACAATTTGTCTCGGCGCTCCTGCAGACTAGGTGAGTTACAGGGTAATGCTGGCAACTCACTGGTAACAGCCAGCGATGGTCACTGCCTGTGCTCCTGGTCCGTGTTAGCATCGCTGCCATATGGCTTCCTCGGAGGCGGCCTTGATGTGCCACTTATCGTCGCGTCGCTTCCTCATTTTCTTCCTAAGCGCACTCATTGTTGTCCTCGCATTTGGCGAACGCGGCAATAGCCAGTCCAGACTGAATCGGCGGTCGGGAACACCTGCAGCGCCCGTGCAATTGAAGGCGACTAAAGATGACCTGACATTGACGGTACCACTCGCCCAATCCATTGAGAGGCCGATTCACGCCAACGTGCGGCTCGTACTCGTGAGCCCGGAAGATATCGTTCGGGCACAACTCAGCCAAGATGTGCAATTAGTGCGCCACCAGAAGCAGTTGATGCTCAGGCTAGCGAAGCCCTTCGAGAGAGTGCCGGCACAGGAAATGGAGATGCTGCACTGGCTTCGGGTCAAGTATGAGGTAACGAGCAACGGGGAAATACTCGCGTCGGGAATCGAAGCGCTGCGGGCCGCCACAACAGATCCATTTGTGCTAACGGCAGCCGCGAGTCGGGTGGCCTCGCCAGGCCTTCCTTATCGTGTGCAGGTTCACGTGAAGAGCAACATCGGCCAGCCGCTAGCGGGTGTTCAGGTAAACGGGGATCTGGTCTGGGACGAAGACGAAAGCGGCGACAAAAATAAAAAGATAATCGCAACAGGGGTCACCAACACCAGTGGCAACGCGACTCTCGAATTTCCAATTCCGCGAGAAGTTCAGGCAGAAGAAGGTGATTTGACCGTTAGCGTGAAGAGCGGCGTTACGAAATCTGGTGCGATGAGCACCCCTCGCTTGCGGCAGGATTTCCCCGAAACCATGCTCTGGGAACCCACTCTCATTACCGACCGGCGCGGGCATGCAAGGCTTGATTTTAAGCTTGCAGACAACATTACAACGTGGAAGTTGACGGCGGTCGGTTCTACGAGGAGTGGAGAGTTGGGCCGAGCGGAAAAAGACTTGCGGGCGTTTCAACCGTTTTTCGTTGAGCATGATCCTCCCCGCATTTTGACTCAGGGAGACGAGATTTCGTATCCCCTTGTGCTGCGGAACTACCTCAACAAACTCAATTACTGAAAGCGTCGATGAAGCCTGAGGCATGGTTCTCATTGCTAGGTCCGGCAGAGGTGCCGGTACACGTTGAAGCAGGCGATGCCGCTCATGCTCTATTCCGCTTTCGCGCCGTTTCATCGGTCACAGATGGCAAGCAGCAGGTGAGTGCAGCAAATTCCGACGTCAGCGACGCCGCACAGAAACCCGTAGACGTTCATCCCTTCGGTCGCCCGCTTTCGGTAACCGCCGCCGACGTTCATCGATCAGAATGGAATGCTCACCGCGCGGATTCCTGAAAATGTGACTCCCGGTTCCTTGCACGCGCGAGTGAAGATTTATCCGAACTTGCTCGCTCATGTGGTGGAGAACCTGGAGGCCGGGCTTGAGAAGCCGAATGGGTGCGGCGAGCAGACAATTTCATCGACCTACCCGAGCTTGCTGGCGCGGAACTCTACGCGAAGAGAGCGGCTTGTACTCACGGCGCGAATATGTGTAGTTGGTTCCCGAGTCGCCGTAATACGCCTCGTCGCGAGGCACAGCATATTTGAATGAAGATTTGCGTCGTTCCCAGGCGCACTTTGTCCGCAGCACGTTGAAAAGGCTCGTCGCTTCCTCAGGCGAGAGGAAATTCTTGTCGTAGTAGATTTCCGCTCCTGGGATGAGAATCGTTTCCATGTTCGTGTCACTCGAAAAGAGCAGGTTGTGCAGCAGTCTCTTCGGCTTCTATAAAGTTGCTCAAACCGACCCCGCCGAGCCGATATCGTTGCTCTCGTTGCGGTTGAGCAATGGCTTAAGACGCTTGTGACGAGCAAATTTGGTAAGCCCAAACCTCTCGCAGGCGGCAGCAAAGAGAAGATCCGGGACGCAATGAGCAGCGTTTTCAACCATGCTATACGGTGGGAGTTCACTGACCGGAATCCAATCACTGGCCCGACCAAACGCTCAGGGGTGCGCGTCTCTGCAAAACGTGAACGCACACCTGACATTCTCGATGTCCAAGAAATGCAATTGCTTCTTGCGGCCCTTGGGGTTCGGGAAAAGGCCATGGTGTTTCTCGACATGCCATCCGGGCTGCGTCGAGGCGAACTGGCCGGGCTGAAATGGGAGGACTTCGATTTCAAGAACCTCCATGTGAGCGTGACCCGGTCGCTGGTTGACCAGCACGTGGGCCCGGTCAAAACGGAAACGTCGAGAAAGCTGATGCCTATCGACGAATACGTGGCTCGGGACCTGTTGGCCTGGTACGAAGTGACCCCATACAAAAAGCCTTCCGATTATGTATGGGCGACCGATGCCAACCGCGCTGGAACCAAGCGCGGGAAACAACCAGTCTGGCTGAGCACCGTGATGCGGGACTACATCCAACCGGTAGCCCGACAGATAGGCATCAACAAGAAGATGTCGTGGCACACGTTTCGCCACACGTTTTCTTCGATCCTGAAGAGCAATGGTGAGGATGTGAAAGTAGTGCAGGAGCTGTTGCGGCACTCCACATCAAGGATGACGCTGGACACTTACACCCAAGCTCTCAGTCCGCACAAGCGGGCAGCCCAGAGCAAGGTTGTGGGTATGATACGGCCGAAGGAGAGTGTATTTTCTGTGTATCGCGATAAACAAGCGGTTTCCGAGGTAACCTCTTGAAAATCTTTGGCGTCCCCGACGGGATTTGAACCCGTGTTACCGCCGTGAAAGTAACTAAACGGAACTTCAACAAACTAGAGGTACACGGACGCACTGGATCGCGTTCTAGGGAAACTCTGAATAAGCCCGTTACCTCGGGGTAGTAAGTGTTCGGCCATGCTAGTACGAGTGCTTGGAATCGGTTTTTCCGCGGTCTTCCGCCCGCTTCGGCGGCCCGCTCGTTATCTGCAACCATCGCTCCCGGGCTAAGCGGGTGACAGAAGCAACAGTTTTTTCCGCAGCAGATACAGGTTCACCAGCGCACAAACCGCGAACAGTTGGGTGGCGTTCTTCTTCAGTCCTCGATAGCGCAGCTTCACAAACCCGAACTTCAGCTTCATCACCCCAAACACGTGCTCCACTTTCGAGCGCACCGTCGACTTGGTCCGGTTCTTCGCCCGCTCCACTTCGTCAATACGATCCTTGTAGCGGTAGCGCCGATGGGTGCAGTCCTGGGCCTGAGGCGCGCACTCCCGGATCACTTCGGTCTGTCCGCGATAGGCCTGATCGCCCCACACGCGCGTTTCTTCGCCGTGTAATAGATCGGGCAGTACCGTCGAGTCGGCTACGTTGGCCGCCGTCGCCACCGCCGTGTGGATGATCTTCGTCTTGCTATCTACTCCCACGTGCGCCTTCATCCCGAAGTACCATTGTTTGCCCTTCCTCGTCTGGTGCATCTCCGGATCACGCTGCTGCTCCCGGTTCTTGGTCGAAGTGGGGGCGTGTAGGATGGTCGCGTCCACGATCGTGCCCGTCGTGATTCGCACCCCCTGCGCTTGCAAGTGTAGATTTACCTGCCCCAGAATCTGTTCCCCCAGTTGGTGTTCTTCCAGCAAGTGCCGGAACTTGCACACCGTGGTCTCGTCCGGCGCCGGCTCGCAGCCTAAATCAATGCCCACGAACTGCCGCATCACCGCCGAGTCGTACAGCGCCTCTTCGACCCCCGGGTCCGACAGGTTGAACCACTGCTGCAAAAAGTAAATCCGCAGCATGCGCTCCACTCCCATCGGCGGCCGCCCGTTCCCAGGCTTCGGATAATGCGGTTCCACCAGCGCGCACAACTCGCGCCATGGAACCACCTGCTCCATCTCCTCCAGAAATATCGCGCGCCGTGTCTTCCTCGTGTACTGCTCAAAGCCAGTCATCATCGCTAGAGTCCTCTGCTTCATTTCTCAGACACTCTAACTTGTCCGACTGTGGAAAGCAGAGAGCTTAATCAGAGTCTCCCTA
>WNGJ01001548.1_pt1 | contig 22707 bp, 24 predicted proteins | sample 5400611 | NCBI WGS metagenome assembly WNGJ01 (sample SAMN13153375, study PRJNA577476) | soil metagenome | isolation source: 40 cm soil or saprolite under Garry oak tree replicate 1 | place: USA:California | collected 2016-06-15
GATCGCGAGGCGGCCGCCGCCGATCCCGACCGCATCCGGTTCTCTCCGTCGATCCTGCCGCCCTACATGCGCCGCTCGAAGTCGATCGAGACGCTGCTGCCGATCCTTTACCTGAAGGGAATTTCGACTGGCGACTTCTCCGAGGCGCTGGCGGCGCTGCCAGACCAAGGATGCTGCCGGGTTGTCGGCATCCGCCATCGGCCGACTGAAGGACGGCTGGCTCGACGAGCACGCCGCCTGGCAGAAGCGCGATCTGTCGGCCAAGCGCTACGTCTACATCTGGGCTGATGGCATCCATCTCGAAGCACGGCTCGAAGACGAAAAGCAGTGCATCCTCGTGCTGATCGGCGCGACGCCGGAAGGCCGCAAGGAACTGGTCGGCTTCACCGATGGCGCCCGGGAGAGCGCGCACGATTGGCGCGATCTGCTGCTCGACCTGAAGCGGCGCGGGCTCGACGTGCCGCCGCAGCTCGTCATCGCCGATGGCGCACTCGGGTTCTGGAAGGCCGCCGGTGAGGTCTGGCCGAAAACGCGCGAGCAGCGCTGCTGGGTGCACAAGACGCCCAACGTGCTCGCCAAGCTGCCGAAGAGCCAGCAGGCTCGCTCGCGCTCAGATTTAGGGATAAATCGAATAACCTCGCCCATATTAGCTCCAAACTTCAGTTAGAAAATCAGTCCGGCATCACATGACGAACATCATTCCATGCCGAGTTAGGACCTCAGCGCCAACTTAGAAGCTCTGCAGGCGGTAACGAAGGAATAAAAATCTCGTGACTGGGCCGGGCGCCGGGCATCCCAACGTCCCTAACCGAAATGTTCGAATGGCTCTGGTCGCTAGCCGCGCCCTTCACGTAGCCGCACGCCGGGTTCAAACCGGGGACTCGCAACCCGACCTGCCAAGGAAGATCGGTGCGCTCTCTTGTGATCGAAGACGAACCGCAGATCAGAGCCTATCGCCGCCATTTGCTCGGGCAGTTGAACGGGATTGTTGACATCGTCGGATCCGTTTCGGATGCCCAGCAAGCCCTCGGCAGCGTCCGGTACGATGCCTTGACGGCGTTTTGCGCCCGCTTCGTCAAAACATTCTCTGCAGTGACGAGCGTACCGTCCACGTCCGCCAGCACGAGGGAAATCTTCCGCTTTTCTCTACCATCACGCACCTCCGTGGTACTCGAAGACGTTGGCATTCGGATCAATGGATAGCAGGCTTCGGGGGAAGAACTAACGGCTTTGTCTCCGGCATGAACACCAAAGGGATCGCGACGGCGACCAGACCCACTGCGGTCACGCTCAAGAAGCCTGCCATATCTCCGAATTTGTCAAGAACGAGGCCCGATATTGACGTGCTGAGCGAAGCCCCAACCGCGGAAAGAGAACCGACGACGGCTTGAGCCAGATTAAACCGGCCGGTTCCCTTGGTGAGGTCCGCGATGACCAGCGTCGTCAGCACGCCGAGCGTCGCTCCGCTGAGGCCGTCCAGCACCTGGATCAAGACGACCAGTGTCGGATCAGCCGTCAACGCAAAAAGGGCCGAACGAATCGGTACGACACCAAGTCCGATGAGAAGAAGTGGTCGCCGTCCCCAGCTGGCAGCTGTCCGACCTACCCACGGCGCCAATGCGGCGACAATGATTTGTGGGACGAGGATCAACGCTGACAGGACGGGCGAGGACCAACGCCCTTCGGCGTGCGCCAACCTTTCTCCTAGCAGCGGGAGAATAGAGGCATTCGCCAGTTGGAAGAGAAAGAGGCAGGTGGCAAAGGTAATCAGGCGGCGATCTTTGAATAGAACGATGCGGCTGGCTCTCTCAGGGCGTGTCGGGTGGGATTCGGCAGCTCCACAAGATCGGGCGAAGTGAATATCGGCAGCGTGGATCCTGATCAGGGCGAAAAGCGTCGGGAACGCCAATGCAGCGCTCGCGAAAAAGATAGCTCGGGTCGACAGACTGTAGCCTGTGAGACCTAAGATCCCGGCCGCTATAAAACCCCCCATAGAGGCGAAGCGCTGATTACGACCGAGTTGCTCAGCGAGTGCGTCGTGCCCAACCAGACCCAAACTGATAGCGGCGATCCCCGGCCCGAGGACACTGCCAGCCGTGCCTTGCATGATGGCTGCAACGAAGACGGCTGGCAAATCCGGCCGAAGCCCGACGATCAATAACCCTAAGGCGACAGCAACAATTCCCGTTCCAACTATTGCCCGTTTGGGTTCGGCTATGTCGATGAGTTCGCCAGCGGGTACCTGTGTCAACAAACCAGCGAGTGCGGCGACAGTCAGCACGAAACCAACATCCGCGGGCGCCCACCTGCGATCCGCCAGGTAGACTGCAAGAAATGGTCCAAAGCCCGTCAGCAGAGCCGCAAGGAAGAAGTTCAGCGAATCGAGCGCATTCAGGCTTTCAAGCGGCGATTTGGCGCGTCGCCTTTCGAGTGACGCGATGAGCGTCGCGGGGCCTGCGCTACGCACGCGCGACCCGCTCGAGTTGCGCACCGAAGCGGCTGCGTTCGACCGCCTTTGGATCGCCCCGCAGCACCTCCAACTGTGTCTCCGCGCCGTCACGCCAGAACCGGATGTCGAGTCGGTGTTTGCCGAGACGAAGGTCGAGCACAGTCAAGTCAGGCAGCCACTCCGGCAGTAACGGATCGACGTGCAGCTTTCCCCGTGGCGCGTCGGGCATGAACCCCAGGATCGCCTGCATCAGTGCGAAGACCGAGCCTGCCGCCCACGCCTGCGGTATGTTGGCGCCGAGATATTGGATCGGGAAGCTTTTTTCATCGCGCTCGACTGTCGTATAGAGCTCAGGTAGCTGGTTGGACAGGAAGTGGCTTCCAGCGTCACTAATATCGCGGGCGATTTTTGCCGCCTCGGCGCCGAAGCCATAACGTTTGAACCCAAGCGCAATGGTGGCGTTGTCGTGCGGCCAGACCGAGCCGGTCTGGTAATTGTATGGGTTGTACGCCGGATTCAGGGTCGACAGCGTGCGGATGCCCCAACCGCTCCACATGTCCGGCGCCATGAGGCGCTTCACAACCTTCCCCGCCCGCTCCGGCGGCACGATGCCGGACCACAGGCAATGCCCGACGTTGGAGGCAACAGTGAGCACCTTGCTCTTCTCGCCGTCCAGCGCGGAGGCATAGAAGCCTGATTGCTCATCCCAGAAGACCTCGTTGAACCGTTCGAACAGCGCCGCCGCTTTCCCCCGCAATTCCCTGGCCCGCTTTGCCTTGCCAAGCTCATCGAATACTTCGGACATGCGCAGCCAGGCGTCATAGACATAGCCCTGCAATTCGCAGAGGGCCTTCGGCCCCCTGACCGGCGAACCGTCAGGATAGACCACACTGTCTCCTGAATCCTTCCAGCCCATGTTCTCGTAACCGACCGGTGAGCGGGTCTGATATTCCTGAAACCCATCACCGTCGCGGTCACCGTAATCGTCGATCCAGGACAGGCATCCCTCGGCGGTCTCAAGATGCCGTTCCAATAGTGTCTTGTCGCCGGTTGCCCGCCAGGCGGCATGAAGGGTGATTAGATAGAGCGGCGTGGCATCGGCCGTGCCGTAGTACGGCGTGTGCGGGATCAGTTTGAAATGGGCGAGCTCGCCGTAGCGGATCTCGTGTAGAATCTTGCCAGGCTCTGCGTCACGATAGTCGTCCAGTTCCTTCGCCTGGAGCGAGCCCAGGATGTCGAGGGAGCCACGGGCGAAATCTGGATAGATCAGCATGTTCTGGAGTGAAACGATCAGGCTGTCCCGGCCGAACGGAGCCACAAACCACGGCAAGCCGGCGGCAGGTAGGAAGACCATGTGATCCGTACCGGCGATCGGCAGTCGGAGCGCGGCCATGTCCTCAAGCGCCTGGCGATAGAGACGGTAGAACTCCTCGTTACTGCAGCGGATCTTAAGCACGGACCGCATCCAGTCCGACAGCGCCTCCGCGTGGTGCATTCCTTCATGATCGTCGACGCAGTTATCCGGTGCAGCGAAGTGCCGGTCGCCATCTTCCAAGGTATAGAGCAAGCAGCAATGCCAGGCTTCCCCGGGATCAAGGCTAATTTCGAAGCTCAGCCGGCCATTGGCATACTCGACATCGGCCTGGCAATGCGCGGGAGCAGCGGTTACCGCGCGGATGAAATCGCCGTTTCGGTAGCTTGTCCGAAGCTGCTGCTTGGTCTGCATCCACGTCGTGGTGATCCGACCGCGTCGTACGATCTCGCCCGATTTCACCTCGAAAATGTCTGCGAAGTCGCAACGCATCGCGATCTCAAGCTGGAAGCGTGCCCGCTTCATGTTGTGGTTGGTGATGTCGAGATCCTCGTGCATGCCACCATTGATACATCGGCTGACGATGAAGCCGAGCGTGCGCTGCGGGATGACGCCGTCCGTGGTGTGAATCCTCCGATTGGTAAGATAAATTCGTGATGCGTAATGCGTGATCGCCCCTCCGTTGAGAAGGTCCCAGGGCTCGCCATTGGCGTAGATGGCCCAGCTGCTCATGACCCTTGTGTCTAAGAAATAGAGGCCCTCATCGCTTGGCCACTTGATCTGCCCGTCCGGTTCGCTGACCAGCACTGTCTGGCCCTGATGGATAGAGATTTGGTGCGGACCGACGTGAACCTTGAATGGCATGGCATGTTCCGTGGTTGTAATCGCCGCGCTTTGTTGGATATGAGCGCGGGCGATATCGGCGGCCCACCGACCAGTGCTGCGCAACAGCCTCCCACAGCAATCGCGCCGCCGGCTTTGCTCCAAGTGTCAACCCGTGTTTGCAGGAACGACGCGTCATTGGACAAATCACAATCAAGTGCGTCATACGAGACTATCCTTACTCTACTCCGCGCCAGCGGCAAGCCCCGCAGTTCCGGAGCGCTACTCATCCCTGCTGTTTAGATGTACCAGACGGCGCCACCTTGCAAAGACTGGAGGCGCTCTGCAACGACGCGCTCCACGACATGTTCGTTGACGACCTCGCGATCTCCAAAAAGTCTCCCGCGCAACGAGCGCGCAACGACGATCTTCCACACGTACTATCTCGCTCACGGTCCCGACATCTCGCCCAAGCGCGGCGCGCCCCAAAGCGGATAATCGGGCGGCGTGCCACTCGTCTTCAACATCCATTTCACCGGTACGATGGATCATTGGGACCCGGTAGTGACCGACGGATTTCGCCAGGGATCGCGAGGTCATCCTGTTCGACAATGCCGGCATATCTTGATGCAACAGTGGCTGCCGATGGCCACTCGAATTCTCGCCGCCAGGTGGAGGTTCCGAAGGGACCAGCACACTAATTTCATTTGTCCGCTGCGCCGCTCCATCCGATGATGGCGGCCTCAGGTTCCTCCTTCCTACCCGACGCCCCATGACCACAGAAGCGATCCATCCTGCAGACCATCATCAGCCGTGGTACAGGATCCTGTATATTCAGGTTCTCATCGCGATCGGGCTTGGTATCCTGATCGGATATTTCTATCCGGACCTCGGCAAGGAGCTGAAGCCGCTCGGCGACGGTTTCATTGCACTGATCAAGATGATGATCGCGCCGGTGATCTTCTGCACGGTTGTACACGGCATTTCCTCGATGGGCGACCTCAAGCGCGTCGGTCGCGTTGGCCTGAAAGCGCTGATCTATTTCGAGACCGTTTCGACGGTGGCGCTGGCGATCGGCCTGCTTATCGGTGAAGTCCTTCAGCCCGGTCACGGCTTCAACATCGATCCAGCCTCGATCGATCCGAACTCCGTTGCCACCTACGTCTCCAAGGCGAAGGAGGAAGGGGTCGTCGCGCATCTGCTTGCGATCATTCCCGACAGCTATCTTGATGCGCTCGCGCGCGGAGACCTGCTGCAGGTCTTGCTGGTCTCGATCCTTTCCGGGTTCGCGATCGCGTTTCTCGGCAAGGCAGGTGAGCCCATCGCCTATGCGATCGACCAGGCCGCCAAAGTGTTCTTCGGTGTGATCCGCATCATCGTGCGCGTCGCGCCGCTCGGCGCTTTCGGCGCCATGGCCTTTACGGTCGGCTCTTACGGCCTCAGCGCACTGTGGAATCTGATCGCGCTGATCGGCACGTTCTATCTGACCAGCATGCTGTTCGTTCTGATCGTTCTCGGCGCGATTGCGCGCCTGTCGGGTTTCTCGATCATTCGTTTCATTGCCTACATCAAGGACGAATTGCTGATCGTGCTCGGAACCTCGTCGTCGGAGACGGTGCTGCCGCAAATGATCCAGAAGATGGAGCATCTTGGTGCGTCGCGGTCGGTGGTCGGCCTCGTCATCCCGACGGGCTACAGTTTCAACCTTGACGGCACCAATATCTACATGACGCTCGCGACATTGTTCCTGGCACAGGCGACCAACACCCACCTGACGATCTGGCAGGAACTCGGCATTCTCGGCATCGCCATGATTACATCGAAGGGCGCTTCCGGCGTTACCGGGGCAGGCTTCATCACGCTGGCGGCAACCCTATCCATCGTGCCCGACATCCCGATCCAATCGATCGCCATTCTCGTCGGTATCGACAAGTTCATGAGCGAATGCCGCGCACTGACCAATCTCATTGGCAATGGCGTTGCGTGCGTCGTCATCAGCCTCTCGGAAGGCGAACTCGACAAAGACAAACTGCACGAGGCGATGACGCATCCGATCGAACTTGGCGAGGCTCTCGAGCCCGGTGCGGGGGGAGAATGAAGCTCGGCGAAGTCTCGAGCGAGTGCGTTGAGGCGGAGAAATCCGAGCGTTGAAGGGACCTTTATCCTGATCGGACCGGTCCATCGCCGGACTCCCTTGCGCAATTCTGTCAAGGCCTGATCGTGCGCGGCAATTGCAGCGATGATCCGCGCCAGATGGTGCTCTCCGTCGGGGGCTCAAGACAACCTTGCGAGTCGACCGGTGAAACAGAGTCTTGCCTGCGATCCGCTCTAGCTGCGTGACGATCGAGGGCACGAGATCGAGCTTCTGCGCAGCCCACACCCAAACCCGTCGCACCTCTCAGACGCACGGCGGCGCAGTCCCCCACATAATTATTCGATCGTCGCGCCTACGGCTCGGAGAATTTGAGTCCCATGCCGGAAAAAATACTTTTACAACCCTATCTTTCCCAGGAGCGGACGTTAGCGACTTGAAACGCGGTAACGCAACGCTTCGACCAACAAAGCGAACGCTGGAGCAGCTTGTCGGCGGCTTGGGTAGTAGAGGCGATAGCTTGAAAACGGCGGGCACCGATCGCCGAGGACCCGGACGAGACGTCCTTTGGCGACGTGCTCCTGCACCAGGTCTTCTGACAAGTAGGCCAGGCCCAATCCCGCCAGCGCCGCATTCACTCTCAGAGCGACGTTGTTGAACACAGCTGTCCTTCGACGCGCACCTTCAGTGCACGCCCTCCCTTTTCGAATTCCCAGGCGTAGATGCTGCCATAGGTCGGCAGGCAGATATTGATGCAGTCGTGCGCGGTCAAGTCCTGCGGGTGCTTAGGCTCCGGGCGTCTGGCGAAATAGGAAGGCGCGCCGGCGACCGCCATGCGAAAGTCGGGGCCGATGCGCACCGCAATCATGTCCTTTGCTACCTGCTCACCGAGACGAACGCCGGCATCGTACCGCTCCGCGACGATGTCCGTCAGGCCATAGTCGATGTTGAGCTCGACCTTGATGTCGGGATAGCGCAGCACGAGCTTCGCCAGCGCAGGCCAGAGGATCGTTTCCGCTGCGTGCTCGCCGCTGGTGATGCGGATTGTGCCCGCAGGCTTGTCCTGGAGCTCGCTTAGGTCGGCCAGCTCGGCCTCGATCTCGTCGAAACGCGGTCTAAGCGCTCTGAGCAGGCGTTTGCCTGTTGGTCGCGTTCGATCCCGGGCGGCATCGATTCCGCACGCTGACGCGCTGCGGCCGCTGCTCTCGCGGTGTGGGAACTCCAGCGTCAAATTGAGTTGTTGCCAGCGCTCCGTTCAGGAACGGTTCAGGTCCGAAGCGCGACAGTTCCCGCTTGACTATTTACCTTCGGCGACCGACCAGAACGCCGATCAGGAACGCGACCATTACCGCGTGCAAGCCCGCCTCTCTGGCCCAGTTCGCCAAGCGATCGAGTGGAGCGCCAGGCCCGGCGGCTCGCATCGATCGCCGCTGCAACGCTCTGTGTGGTCGCCTTGACGGACTCGGCCGCCGTTTGGACCGCTTCTCTGGCTTCTGGGCGCGTCAGGGACGCGCAACGGTTCGCCTTCGCCGATCATCTCATCCTCCACGCGGCAATGCAGCTGGCTCCGGCCCGGGTTGGCCGGAGCCAATGCTACAGGACCTCCGGACCAGGCTGGACGTTGAGATGGCCCGGAAGCAGTAGACCGACTCCTGATGCAAGCGATCGTTCCAAACTTCGCTCCGCACTAGCTCGGGTCCGGCGGCGTCGGCGAGATCATCGCTTAAGCGGACGCGCTATCGGTCCAGCGCCTCTTGGCGGGCCGCTGCGCACCGCACCGCCCCTTCGTGATTGCGGCACCCGCGCAGGGTGCCGCAAAACGCCGTTAGGTCTGGTCGTTATTTGTGAGAATGTGAATGTGCGGTCGTCGTATGTTTGTGGGCAATCTCACTGTGTTGGTGGGCCGTAGTTGCATGATGCTTTGCGTCCTCGTGCTCGCCCATCGCGTGATGGTGCTCAGCCTGATGGTGATGATGGGCCGCGGCGTGATGATGAGCCGCGGCTAAGTGATGATGCTCCTGCGAAGGATGCTTCGGTGCTTGTGCCATCTTAACGTTCCTCCGTTTTTTGTGATGCAGTCAGGAAGATATCATCTGCGGGACTTTTCCGGCGGATCAAAATCCGTTCATCAGACTGTCACAAATGCAGCCACGGCTCGCTGTGTGTCCCGGCATCGGCCGCCGCCGGCCTCGGATGGGGGACGTCGCTTGATAGGAATTGCGTGCCATGATCTAGCGCAAGGATCGGCGAGAGCACGCCGGCCGACGCCGCTACTATAGCCGGCTGATAGTGGAGTGGCTGACGTTAAAGGAACGGCCGCTCGCGTAACCGTGATCCCACATTCGAAATAAGCTGACGCGTTTCCCGGAATGCCGGGTCTCGAACGCCAGTCTTGCTATCAACCCGTGTGACGGGTCAGCTCATTGGAGAATCACATGACTGGATTCAAACTGCTTCGCACGGCCGCAATGCTGGTAACGTTGACCTCTGCTCAGTCGCAAGCATATGGCACCTTCGGCCGCGAGGTCGCGGCCCCGCCCTGGGGCGCCGCCTGCATAACCGACCAAGGCCCAAGCCAGTGCGGCGAACCCATGTGGATCTATGGCGCCCGTGGCGGTGGAAAGAAGAAACCGTTGTCGCGTGAGATCTACGCGCCGCATTGGAACGGCGGGGATAAAACGCACAATGATTGGCCGGCCAATATGATCCTGGGGTAACTAGACACGCTCGATGATGCGCTTCAGGCCGCTTTGGCATGTGATCTAGATCACATCTTACTGCCAAGAGATGTGGTAACGCGCACGCAGCGATGATCAAACGACGAGGTTCGATCATGCCCGCTATATTCGACCTTCTCTATCGCGAATATTGCCGTGCGCGTCTCGCTGAAATGCGGAAACAGCTTTGGCTTCGGCCTGGCAGCGACGATGCTCCTCGGGCGAATTGCGATGCCGACCACCCTGACAGCAGCGCTGCCGATCGGGATAGCGGCTTAGGTGACTCGCAGCGCGAAGCCGGCCACCGCAGGCTAAGTTGATCAAGCCAGGCGCTCCAGCACCCGTTGCATCTGTGGACCGCGGACACTTACCAGACCCGCGCGCAATGGGAATGCATTGCTCGTTGAAGCCCGCGGCCGAGCCTGGGCATCGTTCGCCGCGCGCGTTGGAATGAACACCTAGCACGGCCAAGAGCCAGTTCGGGAAAGCGAGCGCAGCTTGCTGATGCGGGCTAGGGCCTTCGCCTACACAGGGTTCTCTTCGCCGCGATCTCGGAAAAGACGACGATGATCCCGCAAGCGATCATTCCAAACAGCAGAATCGATAGGATGGTGTTGAGCATTGCAGAGGTCCCCATGAACACGGGTCGCAATCAAGCTGAATCGGCGGAATCCGTCGCTGACCTAAGTTACAAAATGAATGGTCACTTCGCAGCAATATTGTGGCGGCGCGCCACGAGGCCGCCCGCCTAGAGCCGGCTGATGGTGGAGTGGGCCGCAGGCTCGTTGCGCCCGCCGCCTGCAGGGCTTTGATGGTCGGGCCGAGGTCAGCCACCCAGACTTCGACGCACTGCTGCGGGTGGGCGCTCGAGATCGAAGCCCGACGCCAAGCGCCGCGCGTCGACCCGCGCCTTGTGATCGGCATCGGCTTTGCGCTGTTCGCCGCCTCCAACTTCATGAACATCACCATGACCAACGACTATGCGGCTGACCAATTGTTTTGGCCGAATGTTGTCCGTGACGTTGGTCAGGCCCTTTGTTTCGCACCTATGTCAGCAGTCGCCACCGCCGGAATCGAGGCGGAAAATGCCGGGTCCGCGTCCGCGCTGTTCAACATGATGCGCAACCTCGGCGGCGCGATCGGCATCGCCGCGCTGCAGACGCTGCTCACCTGCGCGAGCAATATCACTCCAACGTTCTCTCGCAGCATGTCACGATGTTCCAGCAGGCGACCCGTATCCGGCTCGATCAGCTCACGCAGTATTTCATGAACCACGGCGTGATCGACCGTGTTGACGCTACTCATCGCGTCTATGTCGCGATCGGCAAGATCGTGCAGAAGCAAGCCTTCATCCTGGCCTTCAGCGACACCTTCTACGTGCTCGGCGGGGCGCTGATCGTCGCGCTGCTGGCGGGCCTCCTGCTCGAGAAGCCCGATCGCCTCGACGGCGTCGGCGGCCACTGACCAACTTTAACCCCAGCGGAGAACGACCATGAAGCCCCGCATGAACTTCTACCAGGCAGCGCCGAACACCATGAAGGCACTGATGGCGCCGGAAAACGAGATCCAGTCGTCCGGTCTCGAACAGTCCCTGACCGAACTGGTCAGGACCCGCGCCTCGCAGATCAACGGCTGCGCCTACTGCATCAACATGCACACTGAGGATGCGCGCAAGCGCGGCGAGAGCGAGCAGCGGCTCTACCTCCTCAACGCTTGGCGCGAGTCGCCCCTCTACACCGACCGCGAACGTGCCGCGCTTGCGTGGACCGAGGCCGCGACGCTGATCTCCGAAACGTATGCGCCCGACGATGCTTATGCGGAAGTGCGCAAGCACTTCTCCGAAGCCGAGACCGTGAACCTGACCATGCTGATCGCCACCATCAATGCCTGGAACAGGCTTGCGATCTCCTTCCGCGCAGTGCCGCCGGTGAAAGCAAAGGCGGCGACGGCCGCCTGATTCTCCGCGAACTTCATTTCTGAAGCATCGAAAGGAATTCCCATGTTGAAAGGCAAGGTAGCTATCGTCACCGGATCAACCAGCGGCATTGGGCTGGGCATCGCGAAGGAACTGGCCAGGCTCGGCGCCGACCTGGTGTTGAACGGCCTCGGAGATGCCGGTGAGATCGAGGCGATCCGCAGCGGGATCGAACGCGGTCACGGCGTGCGCGCCGTCTACGACGGCGCCTACATGTCAAAGGGAGAAGCCGTGCGCGGATTGATCGCCGCGACGGTCGAGAAATTCGGGCGTCTCGACATCCTCGTGAACAATGCCGGCATTCAGTTCACCGCGCCGGTGGATGAATTCCCGCCCGCCAAGTGGAATGCAATTCTGGATATCAATCTGTCGGCCGCGTTCCACGGCATTGCGACGGCAGTGCCTCAGATGAAGAAGCAGCGTTGGGGACTGATCGTCAACATCGCCTCCACCCATGGCCTCGTCGCTTCAATACATAAGGCCGCCTACGTTGCAGCCAAGCACGGGCTGGTTGGCCTGACCAAGGTGGTCGGCCTGGAGACGGCCGGCAGCGGTGTCACTTGCAATACGGTCTGTCCGGGTTGGGTGCGAACGCCTTTGGTCGAAAAGCAGATCAGCGACATCGCTGCGGAACAGCACATAAGCCAGAAGGAGGCACTTAAGGCGCTCCTGGCCGAGAAGCTGCCATCTTTGGATTTCGTGTCTCCGGCACAGCTTGGCGGCACCGTGGCCTTCCTATGTTCACCTGCGGCAGACCAGATCACGGGCACGGCGATCTCCGTCGATGGCGGCTGGACGGCACAGTAGCCAGGCGCAAATGAGCAATTCTTCACAATATTGCACGCCGAAGGAGCTCTCGCCGTCGCCTCCTTCGGCACTTTCTTCTCAATGCCGTGGCGTCTGCTGGCGTTCCCGATCGCCACCGGCATGCTCGCCCATGCCGCACGCTGGGCACTGATCACCGTCGCGGGAGGAAGTGTCGCGACTGGGGCGCTCGTGGCCCGCATGCTGGTCAGCGTCATCGTAACGCTGCTCATGAAATCCCTCGACGTCGCCGTCCTGGCGAGCACCCGGCACTGCGAGAAAGCAACTTCCAGCATCGCGTACAAACTCGTTGTGCGATTCGCGAACGCGCCGCTCAAGTTCCTCGTATCCGATCGCTTTCAGCGACTCGACGTAATGCTCTCGGGGACCCACAGATCTGCGATTTGTTGCCATCGCTTTTCAGGGCCCCGTTCGTTCAACACGGCAACATGTCGATCGGCAAGTTCGTTCAGGTCCATTTGAAATCATCTTTCTCAATGACGCCATCCGCAGGTTGCATCGATCAGGGCTGTGTCACAGGTGCCGGCGCCGCATCCGTAAAGCCGATCACCGACTTGAGACGACCATCGTCGGTGATAACCGCGAAGTCTGTCCCCTTGATGTAGAGCGGCGCTTCCGCCGTGCCGCCCGCCACCCAACTGAATCGGACATAGTCGTGATGCGCCTCGATACCGCTCGCGAGATGGAGGCTGTAGCCGGGGAATTGGCCTTGGGCCTTGGCAATCATCGCGTCGATACCGTCATGGCCGCGCCCCTCCCGGACCCTGTCGATGTAGGTTCCGTCCTCGGTAAAAGTCTGGGCCACGAGGTCGCGACGCCGCTTGGCGTCCCGCTCGCTCCAAGCCTCGAGATAACGCACCACAGCTTCGTTGACATTGCTCATCGGATTTCTCCTCTCGCTGATGCGTTCGGCCGCACTAGCCTTCGATGACATGGGCGACAATCCAGCGCCGACAGCCACAAACGCCGCCGCCTTCAGAACATTTCGCCTGTCCATCGCGTTCTCCTTGTTGTCGCGCCCGGCAGACGCCCCGATCGCCGGGAAACGCATTAAAAACATCCGCTTCCTTCGATGCGGGCAAGACTAGCTCCGCAGCACGGCGACAATCGATGACCTCAGAGGTCAAAATCGCCCTGTCCGGCACGTCGGCAAGAAGTCGCGCGTTCTCGGCCTGCGTCAACAACGCCAGCACCTGCCGTTCGAACAGCCTGCGATAGATGCCGCCACGTGGGGCCAGCAAATGCATATGTCTTTCCGTGCACATTGTGATCTGGCATGTTCCCGCCTAGGGCTGGCCTAGTCCGGTCAGGTTTCCGGCCGACGGTGGCGAGAAAGCCATGACCCGCGTAGTCAAATAGCGCACGTTGACGCAAGAGGAGTTTGACCTGCCAGGTCATGGCCAATGGCAAATGGAAGAAGTATTCTCGAATGATGGATCCCCATCAGATGCCCTTCGGTGTGCTGCTTCGGCGATGGCGGGGGCAGCGCCGCATGACCCAGACGGATCTCGCGCTGGCGGCTGAGAGTTCGACAAGGCACCTGTCGTGTCTGGAAACCGGCAAGGCACAGCCGAGCCGAGAGATGGTCACCCGCCTTGCGGAATGTTTGGACATCCCCTTGCGGGATCGGAACACCTTCTTGCTAACCGCAGGATTCGCCCCCGCATTTCCTGAGCGTTCGGTCGCCGGGTTGGAGGCGGCAAAGGTTGCCATCGACAGCGTTCTGCGGGCGCATAACCCGTATCCCGCAATTGCCGTCGACCGCCACTGGAATGTGGTGCTGTCGAATGCAGCGCTTCCGCAACTTTACGAGGGCTGTTCGGCGGAGCTCATGCGCAAGCCGGTCAACGCGGTGCGTCTCATACTTCATCCGGCAGGAATGGGGCCGCGGATCGTGAACTTCGCTGCATGGCGCGCGCACACTCTGGGTCTACTTCGCCAGCAGTTGGCGGCTCGGGTCGATCCCGCCATCAAGGCACTGCTCGCGGAAGTCGCTGGCTATCCAACGCCAATCAACTCAGAACCGCTCGAGAGCTTCGGGGCCCCGCAACACCTAGCTACACCGCTGCGAATTTGGACACGCTTCGGCGTCGTCTCCTTTATCAATACCTTGACTGTGTTCGGCACCCCCAATGACGTTACATTGGCGGAACTTGCGCTGGAGATGCTCTTCCCCGCAGACGACAAGACCACGGAGATCGTGAAGCAAATGCTCGAAGAAACGAGCATGTTGCAGGACAAGCAAGCGACCGCCTAAAGGGGGTGACCGAAATCATAACATCTGCTGAGTCTCAGAACGACCTGATGCATTGAGCAGATGCTTCGGAGCCCCCGAGGGCAAGACGAGCGCGCGCGCCGGATGGAGCCGTATCGTCAGGCGCCATGAGAGTGCCCCACGACATGGTGAAGAAGACCAGCAGACGCGTGTCTCACCGACCAAGGTTTGTCTTATTCGTCCATCAGCTCTGCATGAAGCTTAGCAGATCATGTGTAAAGCGATCTCGATGGGTTAGAACAATCCCATGGGGTGCCCCCTCATAAACCTTTAGCTGGCTGCCTGATATTGCCTTCGCCAGCTTCTGCCCGGTGAGTTCGAGCGGGTTAATATCGTCCTTGTCGCCCTGAATGATCATGGTGGGTATCGTGAGGGCACCCAGGTGCGGCCGGTGATCGCCCGTCGCATTAGCGCGCGCGCACTCGATGGCAGCTTTGGGGGACGAGACAAGGAACTGATCCAGAACCCATTGACTCATGGCCGGAGAAATCGCCGAGTCTTTTCCCAGAAACAAGGGAAGGCCCCCCGCCAAAAACGCCGGTCGATCCTTCTTGAGGCTTGCCACGAAATTATCGAACATGACTCGGTTCGTCGTGACTGGTTCGACAGAACTGACCAGAACGACACGCGAGACGCGGTCCTTCCCGGAGCGCGATACATATCGGGCCACTTCACCGCTGCCCATCGAATAACCCACGAGCGTGACGTTTCGAAGATCAAGCTGCTCGATGACAGCCCCCAGATCCGCAGCCAATGTGTCGTAGTCGTAGCCGTGGCCAGGGTCCTCCGATCGGCCATGCCCGCGCCGGTCGTAGGCCACGCAACGAAACCCGCGCTCGCTGAGCTCGGTGAGCTGATATTCCCAAATGTCGGCGTTCAGCCCCCAAGGGTGACAGAAGATGACGGGCATGCCGTCGCCCCAATCGCGGTAGAATAGTTTCGTACCGTCGCCGGCCTCGGTAAATGGTCCGAAACGGGTTTGCTTTGGACGAGGGTTGGCTTGCGCACCGGCAGATTGGCCCGAGGCAACGGCCAGTGCAGCGCCGATCACCGCGTTCATCGCTACTGATTTCATCACTGTTCGTCTCGCTATCATTATCATTCCTCCTGCGCGCATGTTGGATCTACCCTGAAGCAGCCTCACGGCGGTGCGGGCGGCGATCGCGACCAGCTCAAGCTGGACGCCGACTTCGCCTCGGAATTCAGGTGCAACCGTGAGAGCCCTGCAAGGATTGGCGGAGTGTTCTGGCCCGCCGCACCCCCGCGCCGGGCACCCATGTCACCGCTGCCGGCAACCGGATTCGTAGCCAAGTCTGCGGGGCAGGACCATGATCTCTCCGGTCAAAATTATTCACGCTGAAACGCAGGCCATCTGGCCGCTCTAGACTAATCGGGGGATCATGCCGCCCTCAGCACGCTCGAGGGAGCGGCGGTGTTCGTTGCCGTTACGGCCCATAGCAGCAGCAAAACAAATCGAGGAGTATCGCAGTGAGCCTAGGTGGCATCAGTAACTTCGACTATGCCGTGCTGTTATGCAACAAGATGGAGGAAACGCGCGCGTTCTACCGCAACATCATGAACTTTCCAATTGAGACTGATCGCGACAATTGGGTCGGTTTTCGCGTTGGTGGCACGCTACTGATGCTGCGGCCACGCGGGGCGTGCGCCGTCTGCGACGATGGGAAGTCAATGCCTGGATCAGCGGCGATTCAGCTTGCCTTTCGAGTCCCACCCCCAGCGGCAGATGCCTGCCATGAAGAATTGGTCGCGAAGGGTGCGCCAGTTCTAAGGGGGCCAACCGATCTGCCTGACCGGCGCCACCGCACTCTGTTCTTTCGCGACCCCGAGGACAACATCATCGAAATCTACGCAGAATACTGAACCCACGACGCCGGTTGTTCCTGGAGAGGCTGATCGCGGTCCACAAAGCCGGCCACCTGAAGTTCTTCGGCGGTCATGTCGCTCTCGACGACACGAAGGCGTTCGCGGCGTATCTGGCACCGCTACGCCGAGCCGAATGGGTCGTCTATGCCAAGCGCCCGTTCGGCGGGCCACAGGCCGTGCTGGCCTATCTGTCGCGCTATACCCACCGCGTCGCCATTGCCAACAGCCGGCTGATTGCTTGCGACCGCACCGGCATCACCTTCCGGTGGAAGGACTATCGTGCCGATGGTGGTGATCGCCAGAAGGTCATGACACTCAGCACCGGCGAGTTCATCCGCCGATTCCTCATTCACGTCCTGCCGCAAGGCTTTCACCGCATCCGCCACTACGGCCTCTTCGCCAGCGGCACGCGCGCCGACAACATCGCCCGAGCACGCCGCCTGCTCGACCTGCCGGCGGCACAGCCCGAGGCAGGAGATACCAACTGCGCCGAGGCCACCGAACCCAAGCCGCTCGAGCACCCGTGTCCGTGCTGCGGCGGCCGCATGATCATCATCGAGACGTTCCAGCGCGGCTGCTCGCCACGCTATCGGCCCGCGGCATCCACAGCCGTAATCAGGATCGACACATCATGACCAGAGTCAATTCGCGGCGACACCCCCGTGCGGCTCTTCAGCTTCGCCGGCTCTCGACCAGCAATGATCAGGCTCGCCCTTGCGCCACCCACGACAACCGACTTAAGGCTCGGTCTCCGCTGCGCGACGCCGATTACGCCTATCGCAACCGGCCGAACAGTTTCGTCATGCCTCCGAACGCTTCCGGCAACAGACCGCCAGCGCCGAAATCCCTTAGCGTCTGACGCGCGACCTCACCACACCTCCCGCGGTTTCCTCTCTTGGAGGTTTGCGGACGCCGGCCCCCGGTGTGCGCCGCGCCACCTTCATCGGGCCGGCATCCGCAAACCTTCACAACAGCGGTCGTTCCCGGGAATTCCGTTTTCGACCCACAGCCGACTCTCGACGATTGAAGTGCCGGTTCATCTCAGATCGCCGGGCGTGCTGGTCCCTGTGCAAGCGTCAGCAGAACGGCGGCCAATGCCGCGGCGGCCTTGTCGGGCCGCGGCTTCTCGTAGATCGCGAACTCAAGGTCAGGAAGCCGCGGCAATCCGTCCTCAACACCGAGAATGCGCAAGCCCGCGATCAACGCGCTGGCAGGAAGCGGGGTGATGGCGAGGCCCGCGAGCGCTGCCGCACGCACGCCAGTCAAACTGGGGCTAGTGTAGGTGATCTCCCAGGTCAGTTCGTTGTCGTTGAGCGCGGCGAGTGCAGCCTCGCGGGAGACGGATCGCTCGCGGTACAGGGCCAGCGGCAGCGCCGAACCTGGAACAAGGTCGAACGTGTCTGCCGCGGCCCAGACTAACGGCTCACGCCACACCAGACGCCCTTTCGAGGTTCCGAGCGGGCGCTTTGCGAACACGACGTCAAGCCGCCCCGCATTAAGTTGCTCGATCAATTCCGCGCTGACGCCGATCTGCACCTCGAGCTTCACGCCCGGATGGAGCTTGGCGAAGCGGCCGAGCGCCGAAGGCAGCGAGCCACCGGCGACCTCCTCGACCACGCCGAGACGCGCCGTGCCAGACAGCCGCGGCGCCGCCAGGCGATGACGGGCCGCTTCCTCAAATTGCAACAGGCGACGCGCGTCGCCGAGCAGCATCTCGCCATCGTCGGTCAGTGCGACACTGCGCGTTGTCCGCCGGAACAAGGGCCGTTTGGTCTCGAGCTCAAGCCGCTTGATCTGCTGGCTTACGGTCGACTGCGTCAGGTTGAGCCGCTCCGCGGCACGGTGGAAACCGCCGCAATCGGCGACGGCAACGAAGGTGCGCAACAGCTCGAAATCCAGCATATGATTGATCCGATTTTACGATCAATCATATTATAAAATATCGTTTCTACAATCAATGATGGCCCTCTACCTTTCGCTTCAAGGACAGCGAAGGAGACCCATCATGTTGGACACGCCACGACGCGGCGCAGATCGCGCCTCCCGTCTCGCGCGGGCTGCCGCGCTCACCGGCGCGAGAGGAAAAGTCTGCCCCGCCGACCGCGCGACGCAGTTGCTCGAAGCGATCACCGAGCCGGGCGACCGCGTGACGATCGAAGGCGATAATCAGAAGCAAGCCGATTTCCTGGCCGCCGCACTCGCGAAGGCCGATCCGGAAAGGCTGCACGATCTGCACATGGTGCAGTCGGTGTTGGCATTGCCCGAACATCTGGCTGTGTTCGAGCGCGGCATCGCGAACCGGCTGGATTTCGCTTTCGCGGGACCGCAAAGCCGCAAGCTCGCCGAACTGGTCGCGAGCGGGACGGTGAAGATCGGGGCGATCCATACCTATCTCGAACTCTATGCTCGCATGGTGGTCGACCTGACGCCAAGGGTGGCGCTGATCGTCGCCGACAAGGCCGATCGCAACGGCAACCTCTACACCGGCCCCAATACCGAAGACACGCCGACCATCGCCGAGGCCGCGGCTTTCCGCGGCGGCATCGTCGTCGCACAAGTCAACGAGGTCGTCGATCGGCTGCCCCGCGTCGACGTGCCCGGCGACTGGGTCGATGTCGTGGTGCCGAGCCCGAAGCCCTATCTGATCGATCCGCTGTTCACGCGCGATCCCGCCAAGATCAGGAACGAGAACGTGGTGATGGCGATGATGGCGATCGCCGCGGTCTACGAACCCTACCAGGTGCGGCGGCTCAATCACGGCATCGGCTATGCGACCGCGGCGATCGAACTGATCCTACCAACCTACGCCGCCAAGCGCGGACTGAAGGGCAAGATCGCCAATCATTTCGTGCTCAACCCGCACCCGACCCTGATCCCCGCGATCGAAGCCGGCTTCGTCGACAGCGTCTATTGCTTCGGCTCCGAGTTGGGGATGGAACGTTACGTCTCGAACCACGCCGATATTTTCCCGATCGGCGCCGACGGCAATCTGCGATCGAACCGGGCTCTCGCACAGGTCGCCGGACAATATGCCTGCGACCTCTTCGTCGGCGGAACGTTGCAGATCGACACGCAGGGCAACAGCTCGACGGCAACGAAGGACCGGATCACAGGCTTCGGCGGCGCGCCGAACATGGGCGCCGACCCGCGTGGCCGCCGCCACGACAGTCCCACCTGGCTGCGCGCCGGCCGGGAAGCCGGCGAGAGCCTGCGCGGACGCAAGCTTGTGGTGCAGATGGTGCAGACCCATCAGCCGAATGGCGCACCGAGCTTTGTCGAACGGCTGGACGCGTTCGACCTCGCAGCCTCGGCCGGTTTTGCGCTACCGCCGGTGATGATCTATGGCGACGACGTCACCCATGTCATTACCGAACGTGGCGTGGCCAACCTTTTGCGCTGCCGGTCGCCGCAGGAACGCGAAGCGGCACTGCGCGCCGTCGCCGGCGATACCGAGTTCGGCAGGCGACAGCCGTCTGAAACAAGCGACAGCCTGCGCCGCCGCGGCATCGTGATGTTTCCATCCGACCTCGGGATCGATGTCAACACCGCAACCCGCGACTGGCTCGCGGCCCAATCCATCGACGACCTCGTGACGGCGTCAGGCGGACTTTACGTGCCGCCGGCGAGATTCCGCTCCACCACAGTCCTTCACGGTTGAAGATAGGAGACAACTATGACCCCGAACGCGCAAACCTCAAGCGGCCTATCGAACGCGAAGCCCGTGCCGGCCGATCGCGCGAAACAGCTCGCAGCAACACTTCTATCGGAACGCGGCGAGGCGTCCGGCGCGCAGGTCGCACGCGAACTGCACCACGTGCTGCGCGCCCTCGATGCGGACGACCGGCACAGCTTCCAGCGCTATCTTGCGACGGAGTTTCAGCCCGATAAAACGGCCCTGCACGCGGCTGCCGAGCGTTATCTCGCCGACACCACGGCGGAAGCCGCGGCCGCGCTCGCTCAGGCCGCCGATCCACCACGGCAGGAGCTGTTGCGGCGCATGAACATGGCGCCAGGCGGCACCGGCGCGCTGATCGCGATGCGCAGCGAAATCGCCACGCATCTGCGCGACGAGCCGAAATTGAAGCTGCTCGACGCCGACCTGAAGCATCTCTTTGCCTCCTGGTTCAACCGCGGCTTTCTCGAGCTGCGGCGGATCGACTGGCAGTCCCCGGCGGCGGTGCTGGAGAAATTGATCGCCTATGAGGCGGTGCACGAGATCAAGGGCTGGGACGACCTGCGGCGGCGCCTGGCGCCCGACCGCCGCTGCTTCGCATTCTTCCATCCCGTACTTCCTGGCGAGCCGCTGATCTTCGTCGAAGTCGCGCTGGTGCAGGGGTTGGCGACAGCCATGCCGCCGCTGCTCGCACTCGAGCCGGATGAAGAGGCCGCACGGGCGCAAGCTGCGCGCGCCGACACCGCGATTTTCTATTCGATCTCCAACTGCCAGGACGGCCTGCGCGGCATATCGTTCGGCAATTTCCTGATCAAGCAGGTGGTCGAGGAGCTGCAGGCCGAGTTTCCGCAACTGAAGCGCATTTCCACACTGTCGCCGGTGCCAGGCTTCCGGCGCTGGCTCATGCAGCGGCTTGCGGAAGGAAGCGACCCCGACACCGCGTTGTTGCCCGAACTCGAACGCGACGGCTGGTGGCATGACCTGGCGCAGAGCGAGAAGGTGCGCCCCGCCCTGATGCGGTTGTGCGCGCTGTATTTGACGCGGCAGCCGTCACCCGGAAGCCGCATCGACCCGGTAGCGCGCTTTCACCTCGGCAACGGCGCGCGGCTCGAACGGATCGATTGGCTCGGCAACGCCGCGCCCCGTGCGATCCAGGAATCCTTCGGCATCATGGTCAACTATCTCTACGAGCATGAAAGCATCGAGGACAACCACGAGGTCTTTGTGCGCGACGGGACCATCGTGCGTTCGCCCGATGTCGACGCGCTGATCGAGCCCATGCAGGGTGCACGCATCAGGGCGACAGAAAGGCGCTGAACGGCGACACGCATCGAAATCCCGGACGTCCGCCGACACTCTGTGCCGCCCACGCCATCGAACCAGACATTCCACCTAACCTTGAAGGAAGATATATCATGATGAACAGACGCGCTTTTTCCGCCGCCCTCGTGACCGGTGCCGCAGCTTCGCTGATCTCCACGCGGGGCATGGCCGCAAATTCAACTCCAGCGAAGGCGAGCAACGTCGTGCTTGTGCACGGGCTGTTCGCCGACGGCTCGTGCTGGTCCGAAGTGATTGCGCGATTACAGGCGGCGGGGCTCAACGCCACGGCCGTGCAAAATCCGCTCACGACGCTGCCTGAGGCGGTGGCTTCGGCCCAGCGCGTGCTGGATCGGCAGGACGGCCCCACCGTTCTCGTCGGTCACTCCTTCTCCGGAATGATCGTCACGGAGGCGGGTGTGCATCCGAACGTCTCCGCGCTGGTCTATGTGGCGGCCCGCGCGCCGGATGCGGGCGAGGACTACACGGCCCTGGCGAAGACATATCCGACGCCGCCGGCGACGGCCGGGATCGTGTTCGACGGCGATGAAGGACGCCTTTCCGAGAAGGCTTTCCTTCGCGATTTTGCCGGCGACCTGCCGGAAGCGAAGGCCAGGGTGCTCTACGCCGTGCAGGCGCCGTTCCACAAGGCTCTGCTCACCGGCAAGACCACGCACGCGGCCTGGCGATCAAAGCCGAGCTACTACGCGGTTTCAACGGATGACCGCACGATCAATCCGGACCTTGAGCGCTTCATGGCCAAGCGGATGGGCGCCAAGACCATCGAGGTAAAGGCCAGCCATCTCTCGCTTATCTCCCATCCCGACGAAATCACGCGGCTGATCCTCGAAGCCGCGGGACAGCAAGCCTGACGAGCCCAGCACATGCACAGTACGGAAGGAGCAAGGAGCCGTGAAACGCTTATGCCACCTGGAACGGCGGCCTCCGTGAAGGCAAGGGCTCGGTCTCGACCGAGAGCCGCGCGCTGGAAACCTATCCCTACGCGTTCTTCAGCCGCTACGGTGAAAGCCGGGCACCAATCCGGAGGGGCTGCCTGGGGCGGCTCATGCCGGTTGTTTTACTATGTCGTTCGTCAGTACTCGGCACGGCTAACTTCGTGCCGGAGCAGGTCGACAGCAAATCGGAAGTCGTCATCGACACCGACGGCGATGGCTTTTCCATCACCTCGGATAAGGCGTGCGCGCACTCAGGGCATCAACGCCATTGGTACATCCTAAACCGTGGAGACGGGAGATGCCGTTTGTAACCTTCACCGTCCGGCGCGGCCTCAGCGCCGCCGACAAGTCCCGCTTATCGGAGGCAATGTTAGAAGCGCAGGTGGCCGCCGGCTATCATGACACAA
>WNGJ01001549.1_pt1 | contig 22706 bp, 22 predicted proteins | sample 5400611 | NCBI WGS metagenome assembly WNGJ01 (sample SAMN13153375, study PRJNA577476) | soil metagenome | isolation source: 40 cm soil or saprolite under Garry oak tree replicate 1 | place: USA:California | collected 2016-06-15
GCCACCGTGGACCCCTGCCCGAACGGCCCCTCGCCGGTGGCGGCGAAGGTGAGGACGGCGCCCAGGCTGAAGATGTCGCTGGGCGGTCCGACCTCGCGGCCCTGGGTCTGTTCCGGTGACATGAACCCGGGCGAGCCGACCACCGTGCCGGTCTGCGTCAGCGCGCTCGTCTCCATGGACCGGGAAATCCCGAAATCGATCAGCCGCGGCCCGTCGTCGGCTAGGAGCACATTCGACGGCTTCAGGTCGCGGTGAACCACGCCGGCGGCGTGTATCGCGCTCAGGCCCTCGGCGAGCCCGGCGGCCAGCCGCAGCACGACGGACTCGGGCAGTGGCCCGCGGGCGGCCACCGCGTCGGCGAGCGACGGCCCGGCGATATAGGACGTCGCCAGCCAGGGCATCGGGCCGTCGAGATCAGCATCCACGACCGACGCCGTGAATATGCCGCTGACCTTCCGGGCGGCGGATACTTCCCGGGCGAAGCGGGCCCGGAAATCGGCATCCTCGGCCAGTTCCGGCCGGATTACCTTGATCGCCACCTGGCGGCCTCCCGGCGACCGGCCCAGATACACACGGCCCATCCCGCCCGAGCCCAGCCGCGCTTCGAGCCAGTATGGTCCGATCCGTCCCGGATCCCCAGACTGCAGCTCATCCACGTCGCCCACCCCCCCAGGTGCACGCGCTTGCCCCACCCAGGCGCAAGTCAAAGGAATTAGTCGAGTGGTGGTGATATCATCCTGTTTCCCTATTCGACCTCCGCGCCGCATTCCCGGTCAAGAGGCAACGGTCGTCTCGAATGAGACACCAAAGCCCCGACTCTGCGGAAATCCGAATACTTCATCAAATTCCGGCTCATATCAGCGCTATCGCGGACTTAATACATAATAGGTTTGGCCAGATTTGGCGTGATCGCCGGGCGGGGGCGATTTCTCCGCGCCCGTTAGGCGGACTGGGCGACGCGCCTGGCCGCGGCCCGGGTCGGCACGCCCAGCTTCGCGAGAACCGCCGAAACGTGGTGGTCCACCGTCTTGACGGACAGAAACAGCTTCGCGGCGATCTCCGCGTTGGTGTGCTCGGCGCAGATCAGGTCGAGAACCTCGTACTCGCGCCGGGTCAGCCCGAACGGCCGCTCCCGGGTGGCCGCGTGCGGTCCGGCCGGTATCGACCGGGCGCCGAGCACCCGCAGGCGCTGCCTGATGATCTGGGCGGCGGCCCGGGCGCCCAGGCCGATGACGATGCCGAGGGCCTCGCGCAAGGCATCCTCATCCGGCACGTCGGCCAGGGCCATCGCCGCCTCGTACGGTGAGCCCAGCCGGATCCAGGCGCGCGCGGCGGCGGCCGGGTCGCCGTCGAGCAGCAGCCGGTACGGCTCGGCTACCTCTCCTCCCACCGGCCGCGGGGAGCCCAGGCGGCGCAGCCAGACCGCGACCGCGCCGCGAAGCCAGCCGTTGAGGGTAGCGCACACGTCGTGGGCCAGCTCGGCCTCGCGCCGGGCCGCGTCCAGCTCGCCTTCGAGCCAGTGCGCCTCGGCGCGGGCCAGCCGGGCCGGTACCTGGTTCTGCGGCTCGCCGGCCTCGTCCGCCGTGGCGGCCGCCTCGTCGAGGTACTCCCAGACCCCGGGCTCGCCTCGCCGGGCCCCGATCATGCCGAGCCGGATCAGCGAGCAGAGCCGGTTCGCCAGGGACGGGCCGACCTTGATCAGGATCTCCGTGCTCAGCGCGACGGCCTCGTCCCAGCGGCTGGTGCGCTCCAGCAGGTTGGCGTGCTCGCCGCGCATGCAGATCGCGAACGTGGTGATGTCGTGCTCGTCGCAGAACGCGATACCGGGCTCCAGATACCGTTCGGCCTCGGCGAACTCCCGCTTGCCCGCGTGGATTCCGGACAGGTTGGTGTAGGCGCGCCCCGCCTCGTGATGGTGGCCTCCGGCCAGCGCGATGCCGAGCGCTTCGCGCATCTGGCCGGCCCAGTCCAGGCCCTGGGCCGAACGGCTGGCGGCCTGGGTGTTGAGCGCGTCGCTGTGCACGTCGGTGGCGCCGAACCTGGTGGCCAGGGCCCGGGCCCGCCGGGCCAGGTCGATGGCGACGTCATAGTCGGCGTACAGCATGCGCTGGTTGGCGAAGGTGGCGTAGGCCCGGGCGAGCTCGACGCTGGGCCCGAGCGGCTCCAGCGCCGACACGGCGGCCTCGGCCGCGTCGACGGCCTCGCGACCGCGGCACAGGTTCCACCTGATGCGGGAGAGCCGGCGCAGCGCGTCCCCCTCCCGCAGCCGGTCGCCTGCCTCGCGCCACAGCGCCAGCGCGCGCTCCCCCGCGGTCTCGGCGTCGTTCCACCGGTCGAGCAGCGCTATCTCGTCGGCGAGTCCCTCGTGCAGCCCGGCGAGCGTCACCGGATCCGCGCTTCCGGCGAACCGCAGCGCGCGCTCGTACTGCGCGGCGGCCTCCCGGTGCGATTTCAGCCGGGCGGCCCGGCGCGCGGCGGCGGCCGCATACCGCAGCACCGCCGCGCCGTCGCCTGCCGCCTCGGCGTGGAACGCCATGCGGGCGTCGTCATCGCATCCGAACGAGCGCAGTGCGGCCAGCACGAGACCGTGAATCACCTGGCCCCGGTGGCCGGCGACGGCATGCGCCACCGCCAGCCTGGCGATCTCGTGGCGGAACCGGACCTCCGCGCCGTCGCCAACCAGCAGGCCGCTCTCCAGCAGCTCGTCGAGGACCGATGGCGGGCAGCCGGTCACCGACTCCAGCAGCCGCGCCTCGACCCGGGCGCCGGTCAGCGCGGCCACCTCCAGCACCTCGCGCGCCCCGGCGCCGAGCCGCGCCGCCCGCGCCAGCACCGCGTCACGTGCCGACGGGGGTACCTCGTCCATGCCGGCCCGCAGCACTTCCGTCACGTAGAACGGGTTCCCGCCGGTCAGCCGGTACAGCTCGGGCGCGGGCAGGCCGCTCCCGCCGGCCAGCGTCCGCACCGCCGCCGGGGACAACGGCACCAGCCCGACGCGCCGGGTGCCGCGCTGGGAGCCGAGATCGCCGAGCGCGACGCGGAGCGGGTCAGCGGCGGCCAGGCCGTCGTCCCGGTACGTGGCTATGAGCAGCACCGCGGCGCCGCGCAGCCGCCGGCTCAGGTACCGGAGCAGGTCGAGGGTGGCCTCGTCGGCCCAGTGGATGTCCTCGACGACAACCACGTCCAGCGTCCCCGACGCGCTGAGGAGGCCAAGCAGCGTGCGGAACAGTTCCTCACGGTCGGCCCCGGCCCGGCCGCGCTCCAGCAGCGCGCCGCCGAGCTGGTCCGCCAGGTCGAACAGCGGCCCGAGCGGGCGCGGCGTGAACAGGCCGTCGCACATGCTCCACGACCAGCGAGCACCCGGCAGGTCCCGGCCCAGCCGCTCGACCAGCGCCGACTTCCCCACCCCGGCCTCGCCACTGAGCAGGACCAGCCGTCCCTCGCCGCCGGCGGCCTGCGCCGCGTACTCGTTCAGCAGCGCCAGGGAAGACTCCCGTTCCAGCAGCGGCGGCCCGGTCTCGATCGCAAGCTTGCCCCTGACCCGCATCCCCGCCCATCCCCGGTTCGTAAAGGCCTCTATGTCTACAGACGGACGACGAGGCCGGGCGGTTCAGGACCACCCCCGCACTCGCCTGCCCTGGATCGTTATCGTGAATGGCATGACCGAACCCGATCCCGCCGCCCCGCCCAGCCCAGCCAACCCGGTGCTCCCGGTGCGTCCCGGCAATCTCCTGCTCGAGCTCGTGCTGGTGCCCGTCAGCGACATCGACCGGGCCAAAGCCTTTTACTCCGAACGGGCCGGATTTCACGTGGACGTCGACGTGCGGCCCGCCGACGGCGTCCGGGTCGTCCAGCTGACTCCCCCTGGTTCCGCGAGCTCGATCTCGCTGGTCTCCGGGATCGCCCAGTTCGAGATGCCACCGGGCAGCCTGCGCGGCCTGCACCTGGTCGTCAGCGACATCGAGGCCGCCCGCGCCACGCTGGTCGACCGGGGCGTGGAGGTGGCCCCGGTCGAGGATCTCGGCGGCGTGTTCTACGCCTCGTTCGCCGACCCCGACGGCAATACCTGGACGCTCCAGCACATGCCCTGGCGCCAGTAGCCGGTGCGCGGCCGTCGAGGGGTTCTTCGCGTTCGTATGGTTCGGCTGGGACAGGCGGCCCCGCCGCCATGGCTGGTTGCGCCGCTGGCCACCGGTGACGGCCTGGCCGTGCTGCTCACGGTGGCGGGGGTGGTGCTGACCATGTCCGCCCGTCTCAGCCGGCGGCGCGCTTGAGGATGTCGGGAGGGAACGCGCCGGCCTCGACGCACAGCTGCCCCCAGTGGTTCAGGCGGTCGCAGACCTCGCCGAGCCGGTCGCCCAGCGCTGCCACGATCGGCTGCTCCTGAGCGTCGGTGTGCTGCTCGATGCTCAGCCGCGCCGCGAGCCCCTCGCTGGTCAGGGCGCCGTCGCGGACCCAGCCGCGGCTCTCGAGCCGGGCGACCGCGTGCTGCATGACATCGGGTGCCCAGCCGCGGGTGGCGGTGTAGGACAGCAGCGGCATCCCGATCCACAGTTCGGTCAGGATGTTCATCTCGACCGGGGCCAGGCCAGCCGCGGCCGCCGCGGCGACGTGACTGTCGCCGCGGTGCTCGCGGACCAGGCCGCAGGCCCACCACAGGCAGTGCACGGCATCGCGCGGGCGGCCGTCGGCGCGCCGTCCGCTGAACAGCGGGCGGCCCATCCCGTCGGCGGCCGCCGCGGCGTCGGCGAGCAGGCTCGCCACCTCGGCCGGGTCCTGGCTGGCCAGGACCTCCCGCAGGCTGGCGACCGTCGCCTCGTCGCGGGCCTGAGCCAGCCGATCGGGCGCCACGGCGGCCCGCGCGGCGTCCCACAGGGAGGCCACCAAGCCGGGCTCGAACCAGGCGAAGGCGGCCGCCACGACGGCCCCGGCCGGATCCCCCAGGGACGCGCCCCGGCCGCCGACGTAGCTGGTGAGGAAGTCCAGGCCAAGCTGGGCCAGCCGCTCGTTCGTCGTCCGGCTCCACACCGCGTGCATGGCCACCGGCTCGCAGGCATCGCGCAGCCGGCGCGCGGGACTGCCGTCGGCGACGGCCGCGGGCAGTGCCGCGCCCTCCTGGCGAGGCACGAAAAAGGCGGCTACCGCGTCGGCGTAGTCCACGATCACGCTCCTGGCTCAGGATCCCGCAGTCAGCCGTTCCGTGCCGATCTCCGCCACCTGGCCAGTCTAGTGGGACCCTGGACGGGTCCTGCGGCAACGATGAGTTCACGTGTTAGGAGCAGATTGACCGACACAATCGCCCGCATCAGCGAGATCGGGATCGTCCCCGTCATCGTGCTCGACGATCCCGGTCTGGCCCGGCCGCTCGCGGACGCGCTGGCCGAAGGCGGCCTGCCGTGCGCCGAGGTGACCTTGCGCACCCCGCGCGCCGCCGAGGTCCTGACGGTGATGGCCCGGGACCCGCGCCTGGTAGCCGGGGCCGGCACGGTGCTCACCGTGGCACAGGTAGACGCCGCCATCGACGCGGGCGCCACGTACATCGTCACGCCGGGCTACAGCCGCGACGTGGTACGGGCGGGCCAGGACCGCGGGATCCCCGTCATCCCCGGCGTCGCGACCCCGACCGAGATCCAGATGGCGCTGGCTGACGGCATCACGCTGGTGAAGTTCTTCCCGGCCGAGGCGATCGGCGGCGCCAGGGCCCTGTCGGCGATGGCCGGCCCGTTCCCCATGCTCCGGTTCATCCCGACCGGCGGCATCACCCCGGGCAGCCTCGACAGCTACCTCGCGCTGCCGTCGGTCGCCGCGGTGGGCGGCAGCTGGATGGTCGCACCCGGTCTCGTCTCCGGGCGGAAGTGGACGGACATCAGCCAGCTGGCGGCCGAGGCCGTCGCCGCCGTCGCCCGGCACCGTTAACAGGAGAAACCATGCCCATCCTGGAGCTGCGCCCCCGCGAGGAGTGCGCCTTCGATCAAGTGTCGCTGGGTGAAGTGATGCTTCGCCTCGACCCGGGCGACATGCGGGTCAAGACCGCCCGCGAGTTCCGGGTCTGGGAGGGCGGCGGCGAGTACAACGTGGCCCGCGGCCTGCGCAGGTGCTTCGGCCTGCGCACGGCCATCGTCACCGCGCTGGCCGACAACCCGGTCGGCCGCCTGGTCGAGGATCTCATGCTGACCGGAGGCGTGGACGTGTCCCAGGTCCGCTGGGTCCCGTACGACGGCCTGGGGCGGACCGTCCGTAACGGGCTTAATTTCACCGAACGAGGCTTCGGTATCCGCGGTGCGCAGGGTGTCTCGGACCGCGGGCATACCGCGGCCAGCCAGCTGGCGCCCGGCGATGTCGACTGGGAGCACATCTTCGGCACGCTCGGCGCGCGGTGGTTCCACACCGGGGGCATCTACGCCGGCCTGTCCGAGACGACACCGGAGGTGATCCGGGCCGCCATGGCGGCGGCCCGGGCGCACGGGACGATCGTGTCCTACGACCTGAACTACCGGCCGAGCCTGTGGAAGAGCTACGGCGGGCAGCAGGGCGCCCAGGAGGTCAACCGCGCGCTCGCCTCCTACGTCGACGTCATGATCGGCAACGAGGAAGACTTCACCGCGTGCCTCGGCTTCGAGGTGCCGAACACGAGCGGGGACCTGCCCGGCCTGCAAGCCGCGAACTTCAAGGCCATGATCAGCCAGGTCACCGCCGAGTTCGGCTTTTCCGTGGTCGCGACCACGCTGCGCGGCGTCATCAGCGCGTCGGTCAACGACTGGGGGGCCATCGCCTGGTCCGCGCCGAGCGGCTTCGCAGAGGCCACGCGCCGCCCGGCACTGGAGATCTACGACCGGGTCGGCGGTGGCGACAGTTTCGCGTCCGGCCTGATCTACGGTCTCCTGACCAGCGGAGACCTGCAGACGGCGGTGGAGTACGGCGCCGCCCACGGGGCCCTGGCCATGACGACGCCGGGTGACACGTCGATGGCCAGCCTGGCCGAGGTCGAGGCGCTGATGGCCGGCGCCAGCGCCCGCGTCCAGCGGTTATGCGCCGCTCCTGGCGGCCGGCATGATAGTGAGGATCACGTGCTGATCGACCACCTGGTCTACGCCGTTCCCGACCTCCCGGCGGCGGTCACCGAGATAGCGGAGCGCTTCGGCGTCCAGGCCCAGGCCGGAGGCAGGCATACCGGGCGGGGTACCCACAACGCGCTGCTCGCGCTCGGTCCCCAGACGTACCTGGAGATCATCGCCCCCGACCCCGAGCAGCCGGACCCAGCCGTTCCCCGCCCCTTCGGGCTGGACGGCGTCCGCCACAGCAGCCTGGTGAGATGGGCGCTGGCCTGCAACGATATCGACGCGGCCGTCGCCGGGGCCCGCAGCAGCGGCTACGACCCCGGCGACGTGATCGACGGGCTGCGGGCCGATCCCGCCGGAACGCTGCTCCGGTGGCGTATGACAGCCGGCGAGCTGGCGGGCGGCCTGGCCCCGTTCCTCATCAGCTGGGGCGACACCGAGCATCCCGCCAGGTCAGCGCCGCCCGGGCTTACCCTCGAGGCCTTCCACATCGAGCACCCCGATCCCCCGTCGCTCGCGCCGCTGCTCACCGCCCTTGGCGCGGACGCCGAGATCAAGCCGGCGGCCGCGGCCGCGCTCGTCGCCCGCCTCAGCGGCCCGAACGGCCGCGCGGTCCTGCGCTGATGGCCTCTGATGGCCTCTGATGGCCTCTGATGGCCTCTGATGGCCTCTGATGGCCTCTGATGGCCTCTGATGGCCTCTGCCGACCCCGGCTGACCGCACTCGGCAAAATTACCTCTTCACAGCGTGGATCTACTTAGGTAGAGTTTGGCGCATGTCACGCCGGACCGCCTTCTCCGCCCAGACGCTCGCGGTGCTAACCGCGCTGGCCGCCCGGCCGTCTGACTGGCGGCACGGCTATGACCTGGCCCGCGAGACCGGGCTGAAATCAGGAACCCTCTACCCGATCCTGGTCCGGCTGGCCGACCGCGAGATCGTGCAGGCCTGCTGGGAGGACGGCGAGCCGGCCGGCCGGCCCCGGCGCCACCTGTACCGGCTCACCCGCGACGGGCTAGCCGCGGCGACGGCCGCGCTGGCGGCGGTGCCCGCTCCGGCGGCCAGGGCGGCGCGATCCGGCCGAACCGCGCGGCCGGGCCGTCCAGGCCGGGCGGCGACGCCGCGGCTGGCGCGTGAGGGTCCGTGATGGAGCGGCTGACCTGGATGCTGACGAGGATGCTGCGCGACGCGGCGCGGTTGCTGCCGCCCGGGCGGCAGGAGTGGGCCGAGGCGGTGCAGGCCGAGGCGGATCTGGTTCCGGCCGGCTGGCCGCGGGTGGGCTGGCTCGCGGGCGGACTGTGGCTGGCGGCGAAGGAGGCCGAGATCATGCGCAAGGTCGTGTACTGGCTCGGGGTCGGTGCGGTGGCGGCCGCCGCGGCCTGGGCGGTGTGGCTGAGCTGGCACACATCACCGGCCGCCGACGCCCTGACCGTGACCGACCGGGTGCGGGCCCTGGTGGGGGTGGCCGCGCTGGCCCTGATGCCGTGGGTGGGCCGGCGTCGCGGCTGGTTCGGCCCGGTCGGCACCAGCGTCACGGCGCGGCTGGTACGGGTGGCGGGATGCGCCGGGGTATGCGGCCTGGGCGCGGCCATCCTGCGGATGGACAGTCACATCCACGGCGGCCCTCATGGCCCGGCCCCGTTCAGCCCGGCCCGCGAGATCACCGCGGCCGTGCTGCTGGGCGTCGGGCTGGCCAGCCTGCGCGTGGTCAGGGCCAGATGGCCGCAGCTCGACGCCAGCACGCTGTGGGCCTTCACCGGGATGACCGGCGCGGTGGTGCTCGCGATCGTGCCGGCCCAGGCGCTCGCGATCATCTACGTGGCCGGCACCCTCGCCGCTACATCGCGGCGGTCTCCGGTAGCGAACGCGTCCCTCGCCGCGGGCGCCATGACCGGCCTGGCCGCTGGGCTGGGTTCGGCCCTGGCCGGCTACGAGCTGAGTACCCCGGATGATCGCTACGTGGACCTGATATTCCTCAGCATCTTCGCTGCTGCGCTCCTGTCCGGTACCCTAGCTGGCGCGGCGGCGTCCTGGCTGCGGTCAGGCACCGAGGATCCGGATGCACTGCGAGAGGCGCGGATCCGGCAGGGACTGCTCGCGGGCTCGGTCGCCGGAGCCGTGGCCGGCCTGCTGCTCACGAACTTCTTCGCAATAGCCTTCTTCATGATGCTCCTCGGCCCGCTGCTCGGCGCGGTCGGCGGCGCGCTCGGCGGTGCCATCGCGGCCGCTCATCCGCGCAAGCCGCGACCGGCCCGCTCCTGGGCCGCAGGGCTGTTCGTCCGGTCCTGAGCACGGCGGCCGAAAATACAGGTCGCGTCCTCTTTACCGGGGTATATCCGGTGGCTTACGTTGGCCTCGATCTCGACCCGGAGGGGGTAGCGTGAGCGAACTGTGGCGCAAGGGCGCTGTCGAACTCGCGGCTTTGATCCGCGATCGCGAAGTCAGCAGCCGCGAGGTTGTCCAGGCGCACCTGGATCGCATCGAGGCGGTCAACCCTCAGCTCAACGCCATCGTCCGCCTCCTCCCAGACCAGGCCCTCGCGGCCGCGGACGCGGCCGACCGGGCGGTGGCGGACGGCGCCAGCCTTGGCCCGCTGCACGGCGTCCCGTGCACGGTCAAGGAGAACATCGACCTGGCGGGCACCCCCACTACCCAGGCGGTCCCGGCCCTGGCTGAGGCGGTCGCCCCGGTCGACGCCCCGCAGGTGGAACAGCTGCGCGCGGCCGGCGCGATCCCCATCGGCCGTACCAACCTGCCGGACTTCGGCCTGCGCGTCCACACCCACTCGGCGCTGCATGGCCTGACCCGCAACCCGTGGAACCCGCAGCGTTCCCCGGGCGGGTCGAGCGGCGGCGAAGCCGCGGCCCTGGCCACCGGGATGAGTCCGCTCGGCCTGGGCAACGACCTCGGCGGATCGCTGCGCAATCCGGCGCACTGCTGCGGCGTGGCATCGATCAAGCCCTCCACCGGGTCGGTGGCCACCGCCACCGTGATCCCTCCGGAGGACTGGAATATCTCCTTCCAGCTCATGGCCGTCGAAGGTGTCATGGCCCGCCGGGCCGCCGACGTCAGGGCCGGCTTCACCGCGATCGCGGGACAGCATCCCCGCGACCCGCTCAGCGTCCCCGCGGTCTTCACCGACCTTGCTCCCGGCGAACGGCCGGCCGTCGCCGTGCTGCCGGAGCCGCCCGGCGGCAGCACCCATCCAGAGGTGGCCGCGGCGGTGCGCCGCGCTGCCGACGCGCTCGCGGACGACGGCTTCAAGGTCACCGAGGCCGTACCGCCCGACTACGAGCAGGCGATCGAACTGTGGAGCACGATCCTCACCGCGGACCTGCGGGTCATGAAACCGGTGCTGGACGAGTTCATGGGCCCCGGAGGCCGCCAGTTCCTCGACTACCTGCCGGAATCAGACGTCGCCAGCTGGGCGATGGCGCACACCGCCCGGGCACGGCCTAGCCCGCCGCTGGAGCCTGTGGTACCAGGACTACCCGGTGCTGCTCAGCCCGGTCTGGACCCAGCCCGCCTTCCCGCTGGACTTCGATATCGCCAGCCTCGAGGGCGCGATCGCGACCCTGGAGCTGATGCGCCCGGTCCTTCCGGCCAACCTGCTGGGCACCCCGGCCGCGGTGGTCCCCGCCGGGATGGCCGACGGCCTGCCCGTCGGCGTCCAGGTCATGGGCGGCAAGTACACCGAGCTTCGCTGCCTGGCCGTCGCCGAGGCGATCGAGCAGCGCCTCGGAACCCTGACCCCGATCGACCCGGTCACCGGTTGACGAGGTCGCTGCCCGCGGCTAGTCCAGCAGCCCGGTTACCAGTTCCGCCGGAAGACCGTGCGTCTGGTGCAGGTATCGCAGGTCCGATTCGGTCAGCGGCCGGCCGGTGCCGAGCTGGGCCAGCACCTTGCGGCCGCGGGTGAGCAGGCCGGCGAACCGCCGGTGAGCAGCTCCAAGCCCCAGCGCAAGCTCTGCGGCCCGTCGTAATCGCCCAGCGACCAGGAGCCAAGCATCTGGAACACGGTCAGGTGGCGGTCATCGCCGACCTCATCCAGGTCAGTGGTGCGCAGGCAGCGTTGCACGCCGGCCAGCCGCCTGCCCTGCGGGTGGGGGCGGCCTTCCAGGTACCGGGTCAGCGGATGCATCCCCGCGGTGGTGAACAGCACCGGGTCACCGTCCGGTGGCACGAGCGAACTGCCCGGCACCACCCGGTGGCCCCGGTCACCGAAGAACTCAACGAAGGTCCGGATCGTCTCGGTCACGTTCATGGCATAGGTCCCTTCTGCTTTCCGGCCCGGAAAGGGACCGCTGGCGCGGCCATGATCACAAACGCGCTAGCGAACCGTTCCCGGTCGCCAGCGCGAATATCGTCAGGTCAGGCAGCGGCAACCGGCGAGCCGATAGCTCGGGCGGCCGCGCCGATGAAACTGACCTTCATCTCTCCACTGTAAGCCCGGCCCGCAGGGCGGGCCAAAGGGATTTGCCTGCCGGGCGCCCGGAGCCGCAGGACGTTAGCGGACGGTGAAGCTGGGATAGCGCACCGGGTAATAGCCGAGGCTTCCCAGCCCGGCGGGTCCATATCGGTATCTGCGGTCGGTGACGGTGGCCACGAGGACGCCGTCGATGCGGGCCGAGATGGTGGTGCCACGGGTGGTGAGGCTCAGGGTGTAGGCGCGGGCGGCGGTGACGCTCCCTGATGCGAGGGTCACTGCCGCCGGGCCGTTGGCCACGATCTGCCAGCCGCCGTCGCCGCGGACCTGCAGCTCGTAGCCCCGGAATCGGCTGATGATGGACCCCCGGAACCCCTCGATGAACTGGCCGGGCCCGCGCAGGTTGGTGCTCCACACGTGCACCACCCGCGCCGGCAGGCCACCGGTGACGTGGATGGTGACCTGCTGCGCCGCGGTGGCCATAGAGGTCTGCGCCACCATCGACCAGGCGGAACGGCCGGGCGCCAGGAAGGTTTCGTACGAGCCGCCGGCCGGCAGGCGGCCCTGCGCCCCGGCCGCGAAGCGCCAGCCGGGAGCGGTGAACTGCGTGGTCTGGGCGATCACCCAGGTCAAGGGCGTCACGTAGTAGTAGCCGTCCCAGGGGCGATCGGCCCAGACCAGGCCCCGGTTCTCGTGCGGCATCCCCGGCGGGATCGCGTCGATGAGCGGCCACACTAGGACGCCGGTGATCCCGGCCTGATCGTAAGCGTCGTTGAGCGCGCGGGCCAGGCCGCCCGGCCCGGGGAGCGCTGGGTTGGTTCCGGTGGCCGGGGTGGCTCCGAGTTCGGATTCCCACAGCGGCTTGCCCATGCGGGCCGCCAGGGTCCGGGCCCCGGCGGCCATCACACACCGGAACCCGGTGGTGGGCAGCCCGCAGGTGTCGTGTACGCCGAGGACACTGACCGCCCGGCCGAAGGACGGATCGGTGACCAGGTCGTCGGCGACGGCCTGCCAGACGAGCAGCGGCGAATATCCCATCCGCCCGCGTCTGTCCGGCATTTGCCGGGTCTCGTCGGCCGCGACGATCTGCGTACGGGTGAATCCGGCGGCGTCAAGCGCCGTGCGCAGGTTCACGAACCAGGCCCGCTGGACCGGGGTGCCCTGGAAATGTTCGTTCCAGCCGCCGACGTAGCTGATCGCCAGGCCGTTCCGCTCGGCACACCGGAGCCAGTCGACGACGTAGCCCACGTCAGTGCGACTCCACAGGCCTCCGTGACCGTCGCGTACCCAGGCCGGAGCCGACCACTGCAGGCCATATAGCTTGATCGCGGGATTTCGCGCCAGGGCCTGGCGGGCCAGCCAGAACTCGTAGCCGGCCCCGCAGTCCAGTTGGCCCCTGACGGCCTCGACGGACGGCTCCGAGCCATCGGAGGAGAAACCGCCGACGCCGATCTCCAGCTTCAGCATCTGCAGCGCGGCCCCGAAGTGCGGCGAGAACAGGTAGTCGAGGATCTGCGCGCGCTCACGCGGCGGATAGTCGATGAGCAGCCTGGAGTTGCCGCCGCCACCGCTGATCGCGCCGATGCCCTGGAAGGCGGGACCGGGGTGAGCGCCGTTGATGATGACCGTGGCCCGGTACGGCGTGAGGACGGCCGCCGTCGACACCTCCGTGCGTGGCTCGGCAACTAGTGCGACGGTAACCGTGGTGCCGAGCGCGGCCGCCATCGCCATGATGCAGGCGACCAAGACCTTCGTCACAAACGAGGTAACGGGGAACCAACCGGGAAAGTTGCGGCCAGCGCACGCCGCGGCTACACACCTTGCCTGAGTGCCGCCACCGAATCTGGGTAATCGGCAAGCTGATATGACTTGTTTCCGGGCTCAGGCGGGCCGGAATAAGACCTTATCGCCGGAGGGTTCGGGACGAGGGGCACGCTCAGGATCAACCGGTAACGCGCGTGTTTCCAGGGGGCGAGCACTGGTTGATCCACGCTGTCAGAGAACCACTGGCCGTCGGGCAGGTAAACGCCGGCGTACTGCAAGCGGCCGCCCATCAGAACTCCCATGCCATTGACGGCGCCGGGGGTGTTGTTCTGCGCCGATGCGCCCTGGTTGACCAGCAACGGACCGCTAGCTGCCGAGGCCGGGGTGACGTGCCCTCCCGCCCAGTAGAGCCCGATAGCGTCATGAGCCTTCATCCACGCCATCATGTTCGTGATGAACAACGGATCGTCTTGACCACCGAACGTATGGAAGTCGAGTCCCCATTCCGGGATGATGATCGGTTTACCCGTTGCGCGTGAAAATGCAGCCATCCAGTTCAGGCCGCCGGGCTCGGTGGTAAGGATTTGCTGCCACTTTCCCTCGTGATCAAGCGCGCCGGACGCAGTGTGCAGGTACGTCCCCTTGCTACCGCCGTACCAGTCGAAGATATCGGTTCCGATGTAGTCAACGTAAGCACTGCCGGGCCAGCAGTCGGCTGCCGACGTACCGGTCGGGTACAAAGTCCACAGGAACTTGAAATGCTGACCGGGTACTGACCGCATGGTCTTGACTATCTGCCGCCACGCAAGAATGTAAGCATCTGGCTTGGACGATGGTGCTCGGCGCTCGCTCCATTCGTACCACGTGCCGTTCATCTCGCGGCCGAGATCGATAATGGTATGGCCGAGCCCCTCCTTGACCAGCAATTTGCCGAGGTGATAGAACTTCGAGTTGTAGTCACCCGCCGCTGCCGAAACAAGAGTCGAGCTGGTTGCCTTGAAGTAGCCCGTCTCAGTATCGCCCTTACCTTCACTAAGAAGGGTTTTAATTTCGGGGTCTACCGCGGAATCCGTGGGCTTGATGGTAGTCGTTGAAGAATTCCCGGATGAGACCACAATACCTAGTACCCCAGCAAGGACCACCAATACGATCAGGATAGGAAAAATCGCTCGGGGGATCCTCTTTATCTGGGGCATATGGTTCCTCGCCGGCACCGCTAGGCTTTGACTCCTTGGTTGGTTGCCTACCGTCGATCATACGTAAGGCGCCGCATGCGTCAGTCATGCCGTCCGGCCGCGGCGGGTCGCTAGCTGAAGGCGGGGATGCCGGTGATGGCCCGGCCCATGATCAGGATGTGCACCTCGTCGGTGCCTTCGTAGGTGCGTACGCCCTCGAGGTTGCTGGCGTGTCGCATCGGTGAGTACTCGAGGGCAACGCCGTTGCCGCCAAGGATGGTCCGGGCCTGCCGGGCGATGGCGATCGCGGTCCGGACGTTGTTGAGCTTGCCGAACGAGATCTGCTCCGGGAGCAGGGTCCCGGCGTCCTTCATCCGGCCGATGTGCAGCGCGACCAGCAGGCCCTTGCCGATCTCGAGCACCATGTCGACCAGTTTCTCCTGGGTGAGCTGGAACGACGCGATCGGCTTGCCGAACTGCCTGCGGTCCAGCGCGTAGGCCAGCGCTGCCTCGTAGGCATCGCGGGCCGCGCCCATGGCGCCCCAGGTGATCCCGTAGCGGGCCTCGTTCAGGCAGGAGAACGGGCCGCGCAGGCCCGCGGCCCCGGGCAGGATCGCGTCGGCGGGTACCCGCACGTCCGCGAGCGTGATGTCGCACTGGATCGAGGCTCGCATGGCCAGCTTGGGCTCGATAGGAGTAGCGGTGAACCCCGGGGTATCGGTGGGGACAAGGAAGCCGCGGATACCGTCCTTGGTGCGCGCCCAGATCACGGCCAGGTCGGCGATCGACGCGAGCCCTATCCACCGCTTGGCGCCGTTGATGACCCAGTCGTCGCCGGCCAGGCTCGCCGCCGTGGTCATGCTGGCCGGGTCGCTACCGGATTCGGGCTCGGTCAGGCCGAAGCAGCCGATCAGTTCGCCGGAGGCCATCGGCGGCAGCCAGCGCTCCTTCTGCGCCTCGGTGCCGAACTTGGCGATGGCGGTCATGGCCAGTGACCCCTGCACGCTGACGAAGGTCCGCAGCCCGGAGTCACCCGCCTCCAGTTCCAGCGCGGCCAGGCCGTACTCCACGGCGCTGCGGCCGGGGCAGCCGTACCCAGACAGGTGGGTGCCGAGGAGGCCGAGCCGCCCCATCTCCGGGACAATCTCGGCGGGAAACACCGCCTTCTCGTACCACTGCGTGATGTTCGGCCTGATCCGGTCACGGACGAACTCGCGGACCGTGTCCCGCCAGGCGATCTCCCCGGTCGACAGCAGGGCATCCAGGCCGAGATAATCCATGGCCAGATCGGTCATGCCGACCTCCAGTCGTCAGGCAGCTGCGGTACCCGATCTCAATCGTCTTTCGGTCCGGGCGTGATCTCGGTTCCGGCCGCGGCGAGCAGCTCCAGCAACGGCCCGACCCGGTGTCCTTCCTGGGCGGAGTGCCGGAACAGGCTGTCCCGGTTCACGGTGTACACGACGCGCCGCCCGGTGCGGGTGCGGATGAGGTAGTTCGCGGCCTCCAGGTCGGCCACGATGGCCTGGACGCTGCGCTCGGTGAGACCGACGACGGCGCTGATGTCCCGGATGCGGGCTTCGGGGTTGCGGGCGATCTCCACCAGCACGTGCCCGTGTCCGGTCAGCAGCGTCCAGCTGCCGCCGCCCTGATCAGGGTCACTCATTCGCTGATTGTATAACTCGCGATAGCGGTATCGCGAGATTAAACACGTGAAGTTTTCTTCGCGGCTTTATTGACAGCCCATCGCCCGCCCGCCGATCCTGGTAGTGCCTGATCGGGTTCCGGTTGCTGCAGAGAGGGGCAGCGATGATCAGCACCGTCGGCAGGGATTTCTCCCCCAGACCCGGAGATGCGAGCCGTCCTGTGCCAGCCATGCGCCGCAAACGCGGCGGGTCCCAGCAGCAGTCGTGTCCGCAGCAACAGGAGTGCGCAGATGCTTGACGACAGGATCCCGATTGAGGTGATCGAGGGCGTGCCGGTGGTGGCCGCGCCCGAGGAGATCGACATCACGAACGCCGAGGCGCTGCGGTCAGCTCTGCTCACAGCAGCCGCGAACGGGCACCGCACGCTCGTGGTCGACATGACCCAGACCCAGTTCTGCGATTCGTCCGGGCTTCATGCCCTGGTCGCCGCGTACAAGCGAGCCGAAGCCGAAGGCCGTGAGATGCTGCTGGTCATTCCGGGCGCCGCCGTCCTCCGGGTTTTCGCACTCACCGGCATGGACCGCGTGATCCCCAACTTCACCAGCCTGGCCGAGGCCCAGGCGTATATGGACCGCCGCGGCGATCAACCCGCACCCGCCTGCGAACCGATGACACACCCGGGACAGGCGCAGGTCACGGGCGTAGCACGGCCAGCACTAAGTGGAGGGCTTGACCCATGAGCCTGCTGATCGCGGTACCCGCGCGAGCGTGTCCGGAGATCACTCGTCCAGATTCGACGTGACACTCTCCCCGAAAGGAACGACCATAGTCCAACCCTCCACCAGGCTACTCATGATCTCAGTGAATTTCTGAACCGGCGCGTTCTTGGTGTGGTCTTCGAAAGCCCCAGGGTCTTTATAGACTTCGTAGACGTACACCACCTCAGGTTCCTCTTCGACCTCCCATACATCCAATCGCAAAGTGCCGGGCTCACAATCCCTGGCCACCTGGGCGTCCCACCGCAACAACTCCAGGAACTCCTCTCGCTTTCCTGCTTTGACGACGAACCTGACGAATGCTCCGTACATCAGACTCTCCTGACCCTCGGCTACGTCTTCCCCTACAAGGCTTCTCGGCTACCAGTATCACCTGCGTCAAGGCAGACCGCGGTGCCGAACAGCAGATCGCCGATAGAGGTCTGCCGCGTCAGCCGGTAATGAGGGCTGGGGCACGCAGCCCCGTACCACCCATCGCCGGCAGTGACCAATGGTGCCTGTGAGGCATGTGAGGCGTTATCACCTCGAGATTTGCGCCAGAGCCGAGCGCCGAACGGGGGCTGTAGTTCAAAGGTACTGTCGATCGCGCAGAAGCGGCGGGTTGCCGTGAGATCCGCGATAGCGTTAAAGCCTAACCCTGTTGGCGAAGATTATGGTTGTGTACAATCTTGCGGGTTGACCGTGAACTTGAACTGCCGTACTGTATCTGGTGGGGTGAATTCTGCTCAAACACGGCAAAGCAAAACGGGGGGATATATGGATCCGCCAGGCTGGTTTCCACTGATCGTTCGCGGAGGACACGGAGTCGCTGCCACATATGACGGCAGCACCCTTACCGTCCAATTTCGAAAATCTTCGGTCGCAGCAGGCAACCCAACGACCTATAGGAACATGCCATTCGGTTCAGCGGCTTGGGTAGACCGTCCCTTGAACGATGCTGAACCGTTTGCCTTGCGGCAACAGATGAACGGAACGGACGCGGAGAGCGCTATTGAGGTGCTGCGCATCAATGACCGATTCTGGAATTTCGTGTGTCGCAACACGAACACCGGCCACTTCGAGGTCCTTCGCTCTGAACCCGCTTTCATGCAGGTCCCGATAGACTAAGACAATAGACGCATGTCGGTGCGGTAGCCCTCGGCGACACCAAGCAGGACGGCACAGGCCCGGTATTGCGGTTTTCCCGACCGTGTGGCCTCTGCGAGCAGCAAGCGGTTGCCTACCGTTGCTGTCCGCAGAGGCCGACGGCGCTCAGCCCTGCTGGGTTAGTCCGATGACGTGGCCTTGCGGGTCGGCGATCAGTGCGAAGGCCACACCGGGCACGTGCTGCGGCTCCTGCACAACCTGGCCGCCGAGTTCTCCGGCCCGTTTCACTGCGCTATCGATGTCATCCACGGCGATAAAGAAGGTGACCAGGTCCGAACCGCCCTGCAACGGGCTGATCGCGGTGTACAGCGCGCCGGGAACTCCGGTGTCGACGAAGGTGTAACCGGGGATCGCACCCGGGTCCGGGTAAGTCCAGCCGAGCAAGTCCGCGAAGAACTCGCGAGTCGCGTCGGGGTCCTTCGACCTGATCTCGGCGTGCACGATTGGATTCGGCATCTTTACTCCCTTGCCCTAACTCGGGCGCCCCCACGGGCACCTCTCTGCCCTCACCACGAACGGGAGGTGCACCGATCCGACATCTGACACACCTCGTCTAGGCTGCCGTCGTGCCGACTCTGATCGCGATGTGCGGGCTGCCGTTCGCGGGCAAGTCCGTCCTGGCTGGGGCGCTGAGCCGGGAACTGCGCATCAGGCTGCTCTCCTACGACTTCGAGATCTATCAGGTGCACGGCCGCCGGGCGCCGGCTAACTCGTCGCCGACCGCCAAGTACGCCTTCGTCCAGGACATCGCCCGCCGGGAGATAGGCGCGATCCTGGCCAGCGGGGAGTCCCTGATCTACGACGACCTGCTGCTCGGGCGCGAAGACCGCAGGAAGCTCGCCGCCGTCGCGGAGGCGCGCTGGGCCGAACTCGTGCTCGTCTACCTCGACACCCCGCTATCGGTAATCGACAAGCGCCGTGCGGCGAACTCGCGGACGCGGACGCGGATCAGTATCCCCGAGGCCAAGATGCGGCTGGACATCACTCTCCTCGAGCCGCCGGAGGATGCCGAACGGGCCATCTACGTCAGCCCGGACTACGTCCTGCCGGAGGTTCTGGCCAGGATCAGCGCTCGCCTCACGGGAAGCTGAATAATTGGCCCGAACGGGCCTGGTCCACGCCCACGAGCACATGGCACGCGATCGCGGCGGCGGCGACCACGTTGAGCGAGTCGACCCCGGCGGCCAGGGCGCCCGGATGCATCGGGATACGGACGGCCTGATCGGCCTCGTGCAGCCAGCGGGACGACAGGCCGTCACCCTCGGTTCCGAGCAGCAGCGCGGTCCGCGGGCCGGCCACGGCCGCGCCGATCGGCGCGGCCGCCGGGTCCGGTGTCAGCGCGAGCAGCCGGAACCCGGCGGCCCGCAGCGCGGCCAGACCGTCCCACCAGCCGGTCATGCGGGCGTAGGGGATGGCGAACACCGCGCCCATGGAGACCTTCACCGCGCGCCGGTAGAGCGGGTCGGCGCACCTCGGCGACAGGAACACGGCGTCTACGCCGAGTGCGGCGGCGCACCGGAAGATGGCCCCGACGTTGGCGTGGTCGACGAGATCCTCGAGCACGATCACCCGGCGGGCGGCGGCGGCCAATGCCGCGGTCTCCGGGAGCGGCTTGCGGTGCAGTGAGGCTAGCGCCCCCCGGTGGACGCGGTACCCGGTGAGCCGCTCGGCGGTCTCGTCCGGGACGACGTAGACCGGGGCGCCGGTCGCGGCCAGCACGGGGAGGAGCGCCGTGAGGTCGCCCAGCCTCCGCTCGGCGAGCAGCACCGAGCGCACCGGGTAGCCGGCCGCCACAGCCCGGCTGATCACCTTCGTCCCCTCGGCGATGAACAGCCCTTGCACAGACTCCAGGCTGGTGCGCAGTTCCATGTCCGTCAGCCGCGCGTAATCCGCCAGCCGGGGATCCTCCAGATCGGTTACGAGCTCCCGCATCCCTTAAGTCTCGGCCGTCCCGGACCTCTATGTCCCGGCCGGGTCGAACCCTTTGGCGTCCTTGCCGCCGATCAGTATGCCGGCACCGGCGTTAATCTCAATCCATGGCAAGCCGGAGGAAACGCGCCTCAGGGGCGGCCAGATCCGGGCGGCTATCCTCGGGTCCTCCTGCCGCCCGTGGCGGTACTGCCCACCGATGCGGTCATACACGTGAGCCTGACGCGTGGCCACGGTGCCAGGCTAACACTGGGCTCGCTTGGGTCCCCGGGGCGATGCGTCTTACCTTGTCACCAGGTAACGATCTGACCCCTAGGCGATGCGACCCGCGTAGCGGCGCATGAAACCGTCGCCCGTGTCAGCGGTAACGGTGACGTCGTAGTACCCGTCGGCGTCCGTGGGCCAGTCGACGGTCTTGGAGTGGCCGGTAGTCACGGGGACGGTCCGCTGGCGGCCCGCGAAGTCGTTCGGCGTGAGGGTAAAGGTGACCACCTTCTGCCCGTCGTTGCCCCGTGCCAGCCTGACCACGGCCGCGGGCCGCGTGACCAGGGTCGCGGCGACGGTCGGCACCTTCCCGGCGTTCTGGCCGGCCGGGACGACGGCGCCCGCAAACGAGGTCAGGAAGCCGTCAGGACCGTAGACGGAGAAGGCATACTTGCCGGCCGTCGCGATGGTGTCCCAGAGGTAAGTCTGGTCGCTGCCCTTGACCACGGTGAACGGAGTGGGCGCAGGCGGCAGGTAGCGGTCCGGGTAGACGGCGAGCGACACGCCGACCTTCCCGCGGACGGACAGGGTGGCCGATACCTTGCCACTGCCGCGATGGACGACGGCATCCGCGAACGGCTGGTGGCTGCTCGGCCGGCGGGGCCGAGACCCGGGTTCCTGGACAGGGAACGTCTGTCCGCCCTCGGCCGGAGTCGTCACGGGCGGGAAACTCTCCTCCTCGTCGGACTGCGTGATCAGCGGCACCGTGTCCGGCAGGTCCGGGATCGAGAAGTCGGGGCGGGCGAAGTCGAAGGCGGCCGTCAGGTCACCGGCGACTGACCGCCGCCAGTCCGTGATGTTGGCGGCCCGCACCCCGGTCCAGGTCTCCAGGAACTGGAGCATCGAGGTGTGATCGTACGTGTTGGAATCCAGATAGCCGCCGCGGGTCCACGGCGAGGCGATGATCATCGGCACCCGGCTGCCGAAGCCGATCGGCAGCCCGCCGATGAACTCGTCCTTCTGGCTCGCATCGGGTGCCGGCGGCAGCACATGGTCAAAGTAGCCGTCATGCTCGTCATACGTGATGAACAGCGCGGTGGTGTTCCACAGATCGCGGTTGCCCATCAGCGCCTCAAGCACCGTCCGCATGTAGTGGGCGCCGTAGCTCGGGCTCGCCGCCGGGTGCTCGGACGGCGGCCTTGAACGGCGCCCGGGCGCGGTAGTCGGTAAGGAAAGCCGGGCTGGTGTCTTCCCTGCGGTCAGCTGCGCCGGGGTTGCCTGCGGTGCCCATGTCGATGTCGTCCACGTCCTCTCAGCGGTGGCGTAACGAAGCCATCCAAGGGAACGCGGGTCCCGAGTACAACGGCAGGCAGCGGGCCAAAAGGTGATGTTAAGGCGAAAGATGAGTGAACGTGCGCGGTTGCGCAGAATTTTGGCGCGCCGGTAGCCGGGCCTGTCCCCCGCGGCCACCTCCCGTTCACCTGACTTCTCTACCGTCCCGCCATGAGCGAATCGAGCACAGGCGGGTCATACGGCAAGCCCGGATTTACCCGGCGCAGGTTCATCATCGGGACCGTCGGGGTGAGCGCGGCGGCGGCGCTGGGCGGGACGGTCGTCCGCGCGCCACGCGCGGTTGCCAGCGGGCCGCCGAGCGGGCCGCCGACCACCACGCTGCCGCTGCCCACCACCACCAAGCCGGAACAGCTGCTGCTGACCTGGGGCGGCGACCCTGCTACGGAGGTCACGGTGTCCTGGTCCGCGCCGGGCACGGTGGCGCAGCCGGCCCCGACGCTGGCCTTCTCGACCCGGCCGATCACGGCCCATAATCCCGGCCAGCTGGTCAAGATGCCTGACCCGAAGCCGCTCGACGTGACACAGCGGTACGGCGAGGCCGCCTCGGTCAGCTTCACCGACGGGCTTAACGGGCAGACCACGTACTTCTACCACGTGCAGCTCAAGCGGCTGAAGCCGGGAACGCGGTACTACTACCAGGTCAGCGACGGCGCGCACATACCGTCCACGGCGGGCGCGTCGTTCGAGACCGCGCCGCACGGCCGGGCGAAGTTCCGCTTCTCCAGCTACGGCGACCTGGCCACCCCGTCCTGGGATCTCAACACGTCAGGGAACATCTGGCACGAGTCCTGCGACAACTCCTGGTTCGCGGTCACCGCCATCGAGAACCCGGGCGACGGGAAGGGCGCGCCGCTCTTCCACCTGCTCAACGGCGACCTCTGCTACGCCAACCTGGACGTCGACAACGCGCCGGGCGTGTGGCGGGACTTCGGCAACAACGTCGCGCGCAGCGCGTCCAACCGGCCGTGGATGCCGGCGCTCGGCAACCACGAATGCGAGTTCGGCGTCGACACGATGTCTGGCCAGCCGGGCGGCGCGCCGGGCGGGATCGGGGCACAGGGCGCGGCGGGGAACTACTGGAACGACCCGTACGGCTTCGGCCACTACCTGAGCCGGTTCCTGCTGCCCGACAACGGCGTAACCAACTGGGACGGCAACCGCCTGCGCGGCAACTTCTACGCCTTCCAGGTCGGCACCGTGAAGTTCATTTCCCTCGACGCTGACGACGTCATCTA
>WNGJ01021271.1_pt1 | contig 22679 bp, 21 predicted proteins | sample 5400611 | NCBI WGS metagenome assembly WNGJ01 (sample SAMN13153375, study PRJNA577476) | soil metagenome | isolation source: 40 cm soil or saprolite under Garry oak tree replicate 1 | place: USA:California | collected 2016-06-15
CGGACGTGGTCACCGCGTGGGTGGCCTTCACCGAGAGCACGCCGGCCAACGGCAACATGCGCGTGATCCCCGGGAGCCACCGGACACAGGTACCCCATGTCGACACGTTTCATCCCGACAACCTCCTCTCGCGCGGCCAAGAGATCAGCGTCGAGGTCGACGAGTCGCAGGCCGCCGACATCGTCCTCCAGCCAGGGGAGATGTCGCTGCACCACGTGCTGATGGTGCACGGCTCGGGGGCCAATCCATCCGCGGACCGCCGCATCGGCTTCGCCATCCGCTACATTCCCACGCGCCTCCGTCAGACGGGCGGCCCGCGCGACAGCGCGACGCTCGTGCGGGGCGCGGACACCTACGGGCATTTCGAGCCGGAGCCGCGGCCCGCCACCGACCTCGATCCCGCCATGCTTGCGCTCCACGCCGAGATCAGCGATCGGCAGGCGCGAATCCTGTACCGGGGAACCGAGAAGACGAGCTTCTGAAGCGGGCCGGTCGGCGTCGTCTTGACGTATCCCCGCAGCGACGTTGACAAGGTGACGGGAGCCCGGCGAGACTTGCGCCCGTGGACCCCGAGCTCCGTGAGGCCCTCGACCGGCTGGCGGCGGACCTGCGCGGCGAAATCCGCTCGAGCAACGGCGAGACTCGCGCTTATATCGACGAGCGGATTCTGATATCGACCGCCGAGACCCGCCGCCACTTCGATGTCGTTGCCGAGGCGCTTCGTGGAGATATTCGCGCTCTCGCGGAAGGGATGGCTCTTTCCAGTGAGAGATCAGACAGGCGATTCGCCGAGCAGACGGAGCGAAGCGGTGGACTCGAGGGCCGGGTCCTGAAGCTCGAGGTACGCGTGACAATCCTGGAGCGCGATCGTAAACCTCGCCGGCGCCGCCGGCGCCCATAGTCCGACCGGTGACGCGGAGCAGCTCGGCGCCAAGCACAGTCTTCGACGCGTTCCTGGCCACGGCGGAGGCCGCGCCCGACCACGCCTTCCTCTGCGCGCCGCCGTCGCCCGGACGCGCCTATCATCCCGCCGGCGTCGAGTACACCTACGCAGAGGTGCGCGCCGAGGCGCTGGCCCTGCGCGAGCGCTACGCAGCGGCCGGCTACGGCCACGGCCATCGCGTGGGCCTCCTCTTCGAGAACCGGCCGGAGTTCTTCTTCCACTACCTCGCCCTCAATGCGCTCGGGGTGGGCATCGTCCCGATCAATCCCGACTATCGTCACGACGAGCTTCTCTATCAGATGGACCACTCCGAGGCGGAGCTGGCCGTGTCGATCCCGGCCCGCGTGGCCGCTCTCGAGGCGGTGGCGCGCGAGCGCGCGAAGCCGCTGCCCGTGATCGATGCCGAGGCCCTGCCCGCCTCGCTGCCCAGGGCGAGCCCGACGCCACGCGCGGGCGCTCCCGGGCTCGGCAGCGAGTGCAGCCTCCTCTACACCTCGGGGACCACCGGGCGGCCCAAGGGCTGCATCCTCACCAACTTCTACTATCTGAACGCCGGGGCCTGGTATCGCGATCTGGGCGGGCGGCTCGCCATCGAGCACGGGCGCGAGCGTTTCATGAACCCGTTGCCGCTCTTCCACATGAACAGCCAGGCGGTGACGGCGACCTGCGCCATCCTCACGTCCAACTGCCTCGTTCTCCCGCAGCGCTTCAGTCCTCGCCGCTGGTGGCCCGAAGTGGCCGCCGCCCGCGCGACTATCATCCACTACCTGGGCGTGATGCCTCCGCTCCTCCTCAACCAGGAGCCCGTGCCCGAGGAGCGCCGGCATGCGGTCAAGTTCGGGCTCGGCGCCGGCGTCGAGCCTCAGCTCCACGAGGCTTTCGAGAAGCGCTTCGGCTTTCCTCTCGTGGAAGTGTGGGGCATGACCGAGACGGGCCGCATCCTGGCCGATCGCTTCGAGCCTCGGGAGGTCCACACGCGCGCCTTCGGCCGGCCGCACGGCGGCCTCGAGGCCCGCGTGGTCAACGAGCGCGACGAGGAGCTGCCCGCGGACCGCGCGGGCGAGCTTCTCGTCCGCTGGAGCGGGCCCGAAGGCGCCCGCCACGGCTTCTTCGCGGGCTACCTGAAGAACGCGGAGGCAACCGAAGAGGCGTGGCGGGACGGCTGGTTCCATACCGGCGACGTCGTCCGCCGGGACGCGAGCGGCATGCTCTATTTCGTCGACCGCAAGAAGAACATCATCCGCCGCTCCGGCGAGAACATCGCGGCCGCGGAGGTGGAGGCATGTCTGCAGGCCCATGAGGCCGTGGCCCAGGTGGCCGTGCTCGCCGCGCCCGACGAGATCCGCGAAGAGGAAGTCATGGCCTGCGTGGTGCCCATGGCCGGCGCGACGGCGGATGCGCGGCTGGCCGCCGAGCTCTCCGACTGGTGTCTCGGCCGGCTCGCCTACTTCAAGGCCCCGGGCTGGATCCTCTTCGTCGAGCGCCTGCCCACCACGGGCACCCAGAAAGTGCAGAAGGCCCAGATCTTCCCGCGGGGCGAGGACCCTCGCCAGCGCCCCGGCGCCATCGACCTCCGCGCCCGCAAGAAGCGAACCTGATCCCGCCCCGCCACACTCTTCTCTGCCTCCACGCGCGCCAGTGGTCGAGCGAGTGGGTGAATCTGACTCCGTCGCAGCACCGGAACGAGGCGGGCAAGCATTCAGTGTGCAGAAATCCGGACCCGGCAATTTGTTCCGATTCCTCGCCTGTCTTTTTGGACCCTCATGGAATTTCGCGGGCTTCGCGCCACCGGCACGGCCTATGCGGTATCGATATCGCGGCACAGCAAATCCGGGCTGTACGCCCGAGATCGATTGCGGTGCGCTCTCGGCCCCCATGAACCTCTACAACACGGAGCACGAGGCCCTCGAGCCGCTCCGGCCAACCGGCCGCGCGGTCGGCCTCTACGTCTGCGGCATCACTCCCTACGACACGACCCACTTGGGCCATGCCTTCACCTACGCGGTCGCCGACGTGCTCGTGCGGCATCTGGAGAGTCAGGGCTTGCCCGTACGCTACGTCCAGAACGTCACTGACATCGACGACGACATCCTGGGCAAGGCGGCCGACGTCGGGGAGGACTGGCGCGCTCTGGGCAATCGCTGGACCGCGCACTTCATCGGTGACATGCAGCAGCTCAACATCCGTCCTCCGGATCACTATCCCCGCGCGACCGATGTCATCCCCGACATCGTGACCGCGGCTGCCGCGCTGGTCGAGCGCGGCCTCGCCTATGTCTCGGGGGGCAGCGTGTACTACGCCGTGGGCGCCTGGCCGGCCTTCGGCCGGCTCAGCCACCTTGCGCGCCCGGAGATGCTGCCGGTGGCCAACGCGCGCGGCAATCGTCCCCACGACCCGCGCAAGCGCGATCCGCTCGACTTCGTGCTCTGGCAGGCGCAGGCGCCCGGAGAGCCCGCGTGGCCGAGCCCGTGGGGACCGGGGCGCCCGGGCTGGCACATCGAGTGCTCCGTCATGAGCGCGCGCTATCTGGGGCCGACGCTCGATGTTCACGCCGGCGGCACCGACCTCATCTTTCCGCATCACGAGTGTGAGATCGCGCAGTCGGAGGCTCTCACGGGGCGCGCGCCCTTCGTCCGCTGCTGGCTGCACACGGCCATGGTCGAGCACGACGGTGCCAAGATGAGCAAGTCGCTGGGCAACCTCATCATGGTGCGTGATCTCTTGCAGCGCTGGTCGGCCGACGCGCTCAGACTCTACCTCTCCCGGCATCACTATCGCCGGCCCTGGAGCCACGACCTCGACGTGCTCGCGCAGGCCGACCGCCTGGCGGCGAAGCTTCGCACGGCCGTCACGCTCACAGGGGGTCGCGGCAATTCCCTCGACGGGACCGGCGCCGAGGCCGGGTTCACGGCCGCGCTGAACGACGATCTGAACACGCCCGTGGCGCTCTCACGGCTCGAAGGCCTAGCCGACGCGATCCTCGCAGCGGCGCAGAGTGGCCATGACGTCGGGGCGGCCCAGGCCGTGCTGCGCCGGCTGGCCGAGGTCTTGGGGCTCGTGCTGGACAGGGCGGAGGTCGAGGCGCGCGTCATCGAGGGCTGGCGCGCTCATCTCGGGCGCTTCACTGTCACGACGGCGACCCGATGATCCGACGAGCGGCGCACATCCCGATCCCCCGCGTCCAAGCGACCGGATGGCGACAGCAAAAGCCCGACTTTAGCGTGGCCGCACCCGCTCAGGAGGAAGCATGTTTCAGCCAAATCAGCGCGTGACGGTAGACCTGTCCGGCCTGGTGATCCAGGGTGTCTCGTTCAGCCAGAACGTCCAGAAGGCCATCGGCACAATTCTGGAGCAGGTGTCCACCGATCCGCCCGTCTACAAGGTCGAGCTTCTGTTCAGCTTCAAGGGAATCAAACGGGTGGACGTGCCCGAGGCGCGGATCCATGGGAACTGAGCGGGGCAGGAGGTGTCCTGGGTAAACGCCCGTGTCTCCGCGATCAGGCCGACCTCCGCTTCGGGAAAAGGGCCGGCCGAGGTGGTGGTACGAGGTCGCGGTACAATGACACCGACACGCTCGTGAGTCACGGGCGCGGCCGAGAGGAGTGGAAGAACCGTCATGCCGTGGGACAAGCGCATCGAGCCGTTCCTGGACCGATACCCGGCGCTCCGCGCCATCGGCAACACGCCGCTGGTCCCGGTGAGCATCTTCGGCGACGAGCTGCCTGGAGTCGAGGTCCTGGCGAAGATGGAATGCCTCAACCCGGGCGGCTCGCTCAAGGACCGCCCGGTCTTGAGCATGCTCCTCACGGCCCTGGCGGATGGACGGCTCCAGCCCGGGAAAACCATCCTGGACAGCTCATCGGGCAATGCCGGCATCGCGTACGCCATGGTGGGGCGGATCATCGGCTCCCCGGTCGAGATCGTCATCCCCGAGAACGCCAGCGCCGAGCGCAAGAAGCGGATGCTGGCCCACGGGGCCCAGCTCGTCTACACGGACGCGCTCAAGGGCTACGATGAGGCGTTGCGGGAGGTGCACCGGCGCTCCCAGACCGACGCCCGGCGCTATTTCTTCTGCGATCAGTACAGCAACGAGGACAACTGGCGCGCCCACTACGAGACGACGGCGGCGGAGATCCTCGAGCAGACGGGGGGCCGGCTCACGCACGTCATCGCCGGGGTCGGCACGGGTGGCACGGTGACGGGCCTGGGAAGACGGCTGAAGGAGTACGACCCGAAGATCCGCGTGGCCTGTGTGCTTCCGGAAGTGTTCCCCGGGATCGAGGGCCTCAAGCCGCTCGGGAGCCCCGAGGATATCGTTCCCGCGATCCTGGACGAAAGCGTCATCGATGAACGGATCCCCGTGACGAGCGAGGATGCCTACCGGATGTGCGGGAGGCTCGCGCGCGCGGGCTTCTTCGTCGGCCAGTCCTCCGGCGCCTACATGGCGGGGGTCGAGCGCATCGCTCGGCGCGAGCGCGCGGGACGCTTCGTGACGTTGTTCAACGACCTCGGGGAGCGCTACTTCTCGACGCGTCTCTGGGAGTAGCGCCGACCTGGAGATTCACGGGACGCCCTGTTGACTGCTTGCTATGATGCCGCCGTGCGTCGCTGGCTCGTCGGCCACCTCCCGTCCATCATCGTCTTCGTGGGCGTGCTCGCCCTCTGGCAGTTCGCCTCCACGAGCCTGGGGATCCGCGAGTACATCCTGCCGAGCCCGGCCGTGGTCGCCCGCGCGCTCACCTCGGGAGAGATTCCGTGGGCCGTTCACGCCTGGACGACCGCGCTCGAGATCGTGGGCGCCTTCCTGCTCGCGGGCGCGGCGGGCGTCGTCCTCGGTGTGGCCATTGCGTGGTCGCCGCTCCTCGCCGACCCAACATGCTGATCGGAGCGCTGATCGGATTCTTTCCCGTGGTGATCAACACGGCGGTGGGACTGACGCAGGTGGATCCCGAGATGCTCGACCTCGGCCGCGTGTTCAACGCGCCCAAGTGGAAAGTCTTCGCCAAGATCCGCATTCCGAACGCGTATCCGTACATCCTCAGCGCGCTCAAGATCACCGCCACGGCTGCCGTCGTGGGCGCCATCGTCGGGGAGTTCGTCGCTTCCCAGAGGGGCCTCGGCTACGTCATCATCACAACCCAGGGCAGCATGAACACGCCGGTGGCCTTCGCGGCTCTGGTCTGGATCTCGGTGGTCGGCCTCGCGGTGTATGGCGCGGTCGTCCTCGCCGCGCGCTGGATCGCTCCCTGGGCCGAGATCTCGGACTGACAAGGAGAAACCCCATGATGCGCCTTCTCTCCGCCGTCCTCCTCCTCACGGTGTCTCTGCTCGCCCTGGTTCTGCCGGGAGCGGCGCAGGCGCCCCAGAAGGTCGTCTTCGCCCTCAACTGGTTCCCCGTCGGCGATCACGCCGCCTACTGGGTCGCCCTCGAGAAGGGCTACTACAAGAGCAAAGGGCTCGACGTCGAGCTCCAGAACTCCAAGGGCTCGGGCGACTCGATCGCGAAGGTGGACACGGGTCGCGCCGACATCGGATTGGCCGACAGCGCCGTGGTCATCGCGGCGGTGAGCCGCGGCGGCAAGATCAAGGTGGTCGGCATGGTCTTCGACAAGACCCCGCTCAATATCTGGAGCCGCAAGGAAGCGCCCATCACCAAGCCCAAGGACCTCGAAGGCAAGACCGTGGGCGCCCCGCCCGGCGACGGGCAGCGCCAGGTGTTTCCCGCCTTCGCCAAGCTCCACGGGATCGACCAGAACAAGGTGACCTGGGTCAACATCGAGCCCGCCGCCAAGATTCCCGCCCTCGCCGAGAAGCGCGTGGATTCGGTGGCCGACTACACGACGGGCCTGCCCTTCTACGAGAAGGCCATGGGCAAGGGCAACGCCGTCATGATGCCCTGGGCCGAGCACGGCTTCGATATGTACAGCATGTCCATCATCGCCAGCGAGAAGACGATGAAGGACCGGCCGATGATGCTGCGCGCCTTCCTGGAGGCCTCGTACATGGGCTGGCGCGATGTCATGGAGGACCAGAAGTCCGCGCTCGAGATCTTCAAGAAGCGCGTGCCCGAGATCGATCTGTCGGTGATCGAGCCCAACATGAAGATGGGGCTCGACTTGATGAAGACCGACCGCTACGCCAAGAACGGCATCGGCTGGATGGAGGAGAAGAAGATGTGTCAGTCGGTCGACCTGGTCAACACCTACATGGGGGTGCCGACCAAGGTCGAGTGCAAGGCGGTCTACACCAACGAGTTCCTGACGAAGATCGAGCTGCCGAAGACAATGCGTTAGCGGCAGCCAGTCGGCAATGCCGTCCGACTTCATCGCGCTCGATCGGCTGGGGATGACCTATGAGGCCCAGAGCGGGCCCGTCGAGGCGCTCCGGGATATCACCTTCGGCGTGGGCCGCGGGGAGTTCGTGGCCCTGGTGGGGCCGAGCGGCTGTGGCAAGTCCACCCTGCTGCGAATCGTGGCGGGGCTGAGGTCTCCCACCGCGGGTGACGTGACGGTGGATGGCCGCCCGGTGACGCGCCCCATCGCCCAGGTCGGCATGGTCTTCCAGGCGCCTGTGCTGCTCAAGTGGCGGACGGTTCTCGACAATGTGCTCCTCCCGGCCGAGCTGGCCGGCCTCGAGGCGAAGCGCTACCGTGACCGCGCGCACGAGCTGCTCCAGCTCGTCGGGCTCGGCGGCTTCGAGGCCAAGCTGCCGCGCGAGCTGTCCGGCGGCATGCAGCAGCGGGCCTCCCTCTGCCGGGCGCTCCTCCTCGATCCGCCGCTGCTCCTCATGGACGAGCCCTTCGGCGCTCTCGACGCCATGACCCGCGACGAGATGAATCTCGAGCTCCTGCGCGTATGGGGCGAAGGGTCCGGCGGGGCGGCGGGCAGCGACCGCAAGACCATTCTCTTCGTGACCCACTCGATTCCCGAGGCGGTGTTCCTCGCCGACCGCGTCGTGGTCATGTCCCCGCGCCCCGGCCGGGTCGCGCGCATCTGTCCCGCGACGCTCCCGCGCCCGCGCACCGCGAAGACCCGGGCCTCGGCGGACTTCGGCCGCCTCACCCTGGAGATCTACGACCTCCTGATTGCCCGCCAGGCCTGATTGGCGCATCATGGCGGCGCGCCGATCGCGCGCTGGGAGGACGATGATGGACCTCACCCGTCGGGACATGCTCACGCTGGGCGCTACCGTGGTCGGGACGGGCGTGATCGAGCTGGCGAATCCAGCCCGTGCGCACGCACAGACCCCGAAGCGCGGCGGGGTCTTCCGCATCCGGGGGGAAGACCCGGTGTCGGGTCTCGATCCCCATCTCGTGGTCAACCACCATCGGATCGCCACCAACCTGTCCTTCACGCACAGCCGTCTGGTCCGGATCAAATCGGGGGCCCAGGTGAAACCGGGCACCATGCCCATCGAGCCCGACCTCGCCGAGTCGTGGACACAGCCCAACGACACGACGTTTGTCTTCAAGCTGCGCAAGGGCGTGCGCTGGCACAACAAGCCGCCCGTCAACGGGCGCGAGCTCACGGCAGAGGACGTCAAGTACACCTACGAGCGCTTCCTCACTCTCAAGGGCAATCCCAACCGCTCGATGCTCGAGCAGGTCGAGAAGGTCGAGGCGCTGGATCGCTACACCGTCAAGTTCACCCTCTCGGAGCCCTTCGCCTGGTTCCTCGACTATCTGGCCGCCACCGTGATGTGGATCGTGCCGCGGGAGGCCGTGGAAAAGTTCGGGGATCTCAAGAAGGCGGAGGCCTGCATCGGCACCGGCCCCTGGATGCTCGAACGATACGACACCAACGTGCGGCTGAGCTTCGTGCGAAACCCGAATTACTTCATCCCCGGCCTCCCCTACGCGGACGCGGTCGAGGTCGTGGTCGATGAGGACCCATCATCGAGGCTCGCCGCCTGGGTGACGGGTAAGTACGACTTCGCCCCCGAGTACGGCCAGTGCGTGCGCCGGCTCGATCTCGAGCCGGTTCGCCGGCGCAAGCCGACTCTTCAGACCCAGGATTTCACCGTGCTCTTTGGCGGCTACACCACGATGAAGCTCGACCGTGAGCCGTTCAAGGATGTGCGAATCCGGCGCGCCCTCGCCCTGGCCTCGAACTGGAAGGAAATCCTGGAAACCAATGCCTGGTCTCAGGGGCACGGGCTGCCGAATCCGGCCATCCCCGTGGCGCTACGCGAATGGGCGATCCCGATCGATCAGCTTTCTGCGGAGGGCCGGCGCCTCTACGAGCAGAACATTCCGGAGGCCAAGCGGCTCCTCGCGGACGCCGGTTATCCCAGCGGCATCAAGGTTCCCGTGGAGGCAACCCTCGCCTGGAGCCCGGACTACGTCGACAATCTCCAGGTCGACATGAAGAACTGGAAGGCGGGCGGGATCGAGACCGAGCTGAAGTCGAAAGAGTTCGCGGCTTTCATGTCCACGACGATCTTCGGGAAGTTCGACAAGATGGCCCACAGCCTCCGAGGCGGCACCCCGGTTCCCGACATCACGCTCTACGCTGCGCACATCCCTGGGCAGCCCCTGAATTCCTCGGGCGTGGACGACCCGAAGCTCACCGAGATGATCCGGCTCCAGCGACGGACCTACAACGTGAGCAAGCGGCGCGAGATCGTGTACGACATCCAACGCCACCTCGCGGAGCAGGTGTACTACCACTACGACCCGTCGACCACCACGGTGTCGGCCTGGGAGCCCTACGTGAAGAACTTTGCCCCGAACATCGGACACGACTATGGCGGCCGCCTCATGGTCGCGTGGATCGACAGATAGACCTTGCGAAAATATGGTAGCTTCTCCGCCACAGCGTCGAAGTCAGCGCTTCACGTTCCAGCCATGCCGAGGAGGGTGACATGAAAGATGGATTGCGCTTCGTAGACTCCGACATGCACATCATGGAGCCGCCCGATCTCTTTGACCGCTATCTGGACGCGAAGTTCAAGCATCGCGTCAGTGTGCCGGTGGGCCCAGACGGCCGCCCGTTTCGGGGCCCGTCCGGCTTGACCATGATCGACGGGCTGCCCACCTCGGACTCCGACCTGCAGCAATACCGGAAGCGCATCCGGCGCGGCCCGACCCAGAGCACCCAGCCCCTCTCGGGGTCGCGGTTGGCCGACACGGGGCGGCTGGACTTCGCCGTCGAGCGCGATTACAACGCCGAGGCGCAGGTCATGGGCATGGAGCAGGAAGGCGTGGACATCGCGGTGCTCTACCCGACGGGCGGCCTGAGCCTCATCGCCCGCGACAACATGGATCCCCAGCTCTCTCTCGCCCTCTGCCAGGCCTACAACAACTGGATCCACGAGTTCTGCCAGCACAGCCCCGACCGCCTCAAGTTCGTGGCCATGCTGCCCGTGCACGACGTGCACCTCGCCTGCCGGGAGCTCGTGCGCTGCGCGAAGCTCGGCGCGGTGGGATCGTTCATCCGGCCCAATCTGTTGAACGATCACTACTGGCACTCGAACTACTGGGACCCGCTTTACAGCGTGCACGAGGAGCTGAACGTGACCTGGGGCTTCCACGAGGGCGTGAGCGCGGTGAACTCACGGATGATCCCGCTGTACGGCGAGAACCGCTTCTACCGTCACGTGGCCAGCCACTGGATCGAGATGCAGCAGGCCATGATCGCCATGATCATCGGCGGCGTGTTCGAGTTCCACCCGAAGCTGCGGGTGGGCTTCCTGGAAGCGCAGAACTCCTGGGTGCCCGGGCTGCTCTCACGCATCGAGTGGGATTATCCCCAGTACCGCGACTCGCACGCGCCCTACCTGACGCTGACGCCGCGCGAGTACTTCCGGCGCAACTGCTGGGCGGCAGTGGAGGGGAGCGAGCCCGAGATCGAGGCCACGGCCGGGCTCATCGGCGCCGACCGGATGTGCATCTCGACGGACTACCCGCATTTCGACTCGAACTTCCCCCACGTGGCGGACAACCTCCTGAAGAACGTGCCCCGCAAGATCGCGGCGCAGATCTTCGAGGGAGGAGCGCACCTCTACGGCTTCACGGACGCCGACTTCCAGAAGGCCGACGCCGCGGCCCGAGCGACCGCGCGCTGAGCATCGCGCCCTAGCCGCGCGGTTCAGAAGACGACGCCACCCTCACCCAGCCCTCTCCCTCTCTGAGGGAGAGGGTTTGATTTTTCATCCCTCGCCCCCGGAGGGGGAGAGGGTAGGGTGAGGGGGAGTCTCCCCGCGCCTCACCGGCAGTGCGGCAGGACCTTGTCTCCGAAGAGCTTGATCGCCGCCATGATCTTGTCGTGCGAGGGGCCGCCGGAATGCGCGTGGCGCAGGCGGAGGAGGAAGTACTCCGCTCCCGTCGATTCCTTCCAGCGATGGAACTCCCGCACGCACGTCTCGGGATCACCCACGATGAGCCTGTCCGGAGCGAGATTCTTCAGGTTGAACTCCGTGCCGGGCGGGATGTTGCGGAACTCCGCCAGCCGGTTCTGCCAGTAGTACTGGTAGGCGGTCATGACCTCGGGCCCGTACACGGTCTCGGCTTCGGCCCGTGTCTGCGCGACCCAGGCATCGCGCATGAAGACCACGCGCGGCGTCCGCCCCGCTTTCCGCGCCGCGTCCTTGTAGGCCTCGACCTGGCGCATGGCGCTCTCCAGCGTGGTGCTGGGCGTGGCCACGAAGGCGTCGGCGAGGGCGCCCGCGCGCCGGATGGCTGCGGGCACGCTGGCGCCGATCCAGAGCGGTGGCGTCGGCTGCTGGAACGGCCGCGGGCGGATCTGCACGTCCTCCAGCGTGTAGTGCTTCCCGCGATGGGAGAACGGCTCCCCGCTCCAGCACTTGCGGATGATCTCCACGCCCTCCTCGAAGAGCTCCACACGGTGCTCCATGGGCACGTTGAAGGCGCGGAAGTCGGCGGGCTGATAGCCGATGCCCACTCCCAGGATGACGCGACCCTTGGAGACGAGATCCAGCGTGATGACGTCCTCGGCCACGCGCACCGGGTGATGCAGGGGGAGGAGGATCACCGAGGTGCCGACGTTGAGCCGGCGCGTGTGCGAGGCGACCGCGGTGGCCACGATCAAGGGCGAGGGCAGGAAGCCGTCCTTGTCCTGGTGATGCTCGCCGAAGAAGCACGAATCGAAGCCGCTCGCCTCGGCCAGCTGCGCCTCGGCGATGACCTCGTCGATGGCGCGATCCAGATTCTCGCCCCGCGGCGGATTGGCGATCGAGCTGTAGAGACCGAATTTCATGACATGCCTCCAGATACGCGGTTCAGTGCGAGGTCCCGGGCGCTCAGACGATGGGCCAGCGCGAGCGGGGAAACGTGATGCCGGTCCTCGCCTGCAGGCGCTCGCCGATCTCCTGCACCTTGCCGAAGAGCCGGCCCTCGTCCACGAAGGACTGGCGATGGTCCTCCACCACGACGCGGCCGTCCACCACCACCGTGTGCACGCTGCGGCCGTCGGCGTTGTAGACGAGATTGTTGACGGGATTGAAGAGGGCCTGCCACTCCGGCCGCTCGGTGTCGAACAGCACCAGGTCCGCGCGCTTGCCGGGCTCGATGGAGCCGAGGTCGTCGCCCACGTTCAAGGCCTGGGCGCCGACCACCGTGGCCATCTCGAGGGCGGCCTCCGCGGGGATGAGCCGCAGATCCTGGCGGGCGTCCTTGTACTGGATGGCCGCCATGTTCATCGCGCGCACGATGTCGAGATGGTTCGAGTTGTTGGGCGAGTCGCAGCCGAGCGCGATCTTGACGCCCTTGGCGAGGAGCTCCGGCATGCGCCCGTGTGCGCGTGCGGGCCAGGCACTCGATCTCGGCGTCGTCGATGCCGAGGCAGTGGGCGAGGACCACGTTTGGCCCGACCACCCCGAGCGATTCGAGGTATTCCGTCGGTCGCCGGCCATGGCGGGCGGCGTATTCCTGTCGCGCCTTGGGGCCGCTGCCGTGGTGGAGCGTCAGCGCCGTCCCGCGCTCGTCGGCCACGCGCTTGAGCGCCTGCATGAGCTCGGCGCTGCACGTCTCGGGCGAGAACGGCATGGCCCACGCCCGCACGCGCCCGCGCAGACGCCCGTGCCATTTCTCGACGAAGGACGTCGTCCGCGCGATCGCCTCCTTGGTGGCGAAGCGCGGCAGCTTGAAGGGGGCGTCCTGATCGGTGACGCACTCCCCCAGGATCACGCGGATGCCGGAGTCCTCGTAGGCCTGCAGACACGCGTCGGGGAATTTCGTGCTGCCGGGATCCACGAAGCACACCGTGCCATTCTTCAGCAGCTCGACGAGGCCGAGCAAGGTCGAGTGGTACTCCTCTTCCTCGGTCATCGCGTCTTGCAGCGCGAACACGTGGAGGAGCGGGCTCGCGAGCTCGTCCGGGAAGATCCCGCGCACGACGTGCGCATAGCTGATGTGCATGTGGCCGTTGACGAAGCCCGGCGTGACGAGCAGCCGCCGGGCGTCGATCACTCGATCGGCGCGGAGGGCGGCCAGCTCGGCCGCCTTGCCGACGCGGCTGATCCGGCCGTCCTCCACGAGGATGGAAGCGTCGCGGATGATCCGCCGCTGCCCGTCCAGGGTCAGGACATACCGCGCGTTGTCGATCTTCAGCGTGTGGTCGGCCATGGCGAGCGCTCCCTCTTCCGTCGTCGTCCTCCTCTGGTGCCGGCCATCCTCTTCCGCCGGACACGCATAGTCAAGGCCCTGCCGCGCGGATTACACTGCTATGTGAGCAGTTCAAGGGATCCGCGGGTCAGGAGACGACGCCGGGTGACCCTGCCAGGCTCGAGGAGGTAGCGAGGGCGTGAAGCGCGCGATGGGAGGCGGCCGTGGCCGAGGGTGATCGCATCGCGGAATTCAAGGAAGTGGCCGAGCTGATGCCGGACGATCCCGTCGTCCGCTTCGGTCTGGCCGGCGCCTATCTCGACGCGGGGCAGGCCGAGAGCGCTGTCCGCGAGTACCAGGAGACCATCAGACTCAAGCCCGACTACTCAGCCGCCCATCGCGGGCTCGGCCGGGCGCTGGAGCGCGCCGGCCGCCGCGAGGAGGCACGGGCCGCCTACGCGAAGGGACTCGAAGTGGCAACACAAACGGGCGATCTCCAGACCAAGAAAGAGATCGAGGTCTTCCTCCGCCGTCTCGACTCCGCCTGAAAACGAGATCCCTCTCCCCCATCGGGGGGAGAGGGTAGGGTGAGGGGGCTTACTCGTTTCCTACCCCATGCTCTTCCGGCAAAACCTTCCGATCGTCTCGATCGCCGTCTCCGCCTCCTCGAGCATGGGCAGGAACCAGTGCCAGACGTGGATCATGCGGTCCCACACCTCGAGCGTCGCCGGTACGCCGGCTGCCTTCGCCCGCTCGGCAAGCTGCACGGCGTCGTCCAGGAGGACCTCGTCGCTGCCGACGTGGATCAGCAGCGGCGGAAGGCCGCGCAGGTCGGCGAAGACCGGAGAGGCCAGCGGCGTGCGCGGATCCGTCGCGCCGAGGTAAGCTCGCGCCATCTCGTCGATCCCGGGACGTCCCACGATCGGATCCGCGGCGGCCTTCGTCTGGTAGCTGCCGCCGCTGAAGGTGAGATCGACCCAGGGAGAGATGCAGACGCCGCCCGCGGGCAGCCGCACGCGCGCGTCTCTCAGGGCGACCAGCGTGGCCACGGTCAGCCCGCCGCCCGCGGAGTCTCCCGCGATCACGATGTGCTCGGGCGAGGCGCCCTGCTCGAGCAGCCAGCGGTAGCAGGCCACCGCGTCCTCGACGGCCGCGGGGAAGGGATCCTCGGGCGCGCGACGGTAGTCGAGCGAGAGCGCGCTCGCCCCCGCGGCGCCCGCGATCGCCGCCGCCAGGTGGCGATGGGAGCGAGGCGAGCCGATTACGTACCCACCGCCGTGGAGGTAGAGCACCACGCGGCCGGCCTCGGCCGAGGGCGGGCGCAGCCACTCCGCGGGCGCCACGGGCGCCGTCACGCGCTCGACCTTCACCTCGGGCGGGATGGGGAACGCCTTCTCCGCGCGCTCGTACTGGGCGCGCCGCTCGGCAAGGGTCAGCGAGTCAGCCGGGGGCAGCTTCGCCAGGTGCGCGCGCACGACCTCGATGCCACGGTCTGCCATGTCGCTCCTCCATCACTGCGGATTGATGCCGCTTCCCAGGAGATACCACTCACGCTCGCCCACTTCAATGCGCCCCCTTGACGTTGCCCTCTCGCCCCACTAGCCTTCGGCCATGTCCGGCTGCCTCGACGGCATCCGCGTCCTCGAGCTGGCGCGCTTCCAGGCGGGCCCGCGCGGCGGCATGCTGCTGTCCGATCTGGGCGCCGAGGTCATCAAGATCGAGCCGCCGGGCGGCGAGGAGACGCGCAAGCACCCACCCCTCGTCCGGGGCCAGAGCGTCTACTTCTCCGTCTACAACCGCGGCAAGAAGAGCGTCTGTCTCGATCTCAGGAATGCCGAGGGCAAGGAGGTCTTCGCCGCCCTCGTGGCCAAGGCCGACATCGTGCTCGAGAACTTCCGCCCGGGTGTCATGCGCGCCATGGGCTTCGACTACGAGCGGCTGGCCGCGCTGAACGCGGGGATCATCCTCGTTTCCGTGTCGGGGTTCGGCCAGTACGGGCCGTACACAGAGCGGCCTGCCTTCGATTCCCTCGGCCAGGCCATGTCCGGCCTCATGACCCTGACCGGCCAGCAGGAGGGCAAGCCCATCGGCACCGCGTCCTCCGTGGTCGATCGCTACACCGCGCTGCACGCCACCATCGGCACGCTGGCGGCGCTTCGCCATCGCGAGCGCACGGGTGAGGGACAGGTGGTCGACGTCTGCCTGCTCGACTCCGCGCTGACCATGGTCGAGATCCCGACCTCGTACTACCTCGCCACCGGCAAGGAAGGCGGCGAGGGCGGCCGGCCGCCCTACAAGACCAGGGACGGCTTCGTGGTCATCGCCGCCGCGGGACGGGACATGGCCGCGCGCCTGATGCAGATCGTTCGCGGGGCGAGCGCCGAGGGCGACACCACGCCCATGGCGGGGAGCACGGGCCCTGACGATCGTCGCGCCCTCATCGACAGGTGGTGCGTCGAGCGGACGACGGAGGAGATCTGCGCGAAGCTTCACGAGGCAGGGATCCCCTCGGCGCCCGTGCGCACGATCCCTCAGGTCGCCCTGGACCCACACCTCTGGCAGCGCGAGATGCTCGTGAAGATGGAAGACGCGATCGCGGGGGAGATGTATCTGCCCGGCGCGACGATCAAGCTCTCCAAGACCCCGGCGCGAGTCGGCCCCGTGCCCACCATCGGCCAGCACACCGACGAGACGCTCTCGGGTCTCCTCGGCTACGACGCGCCGAAGCTGGCCGCGTTGCGCGGCGCCGGCGCCATCGCCTGAGCGCTACTTAGCCGACGGCGGCGCGGATCTTGCCGTGGAGGGCGCTCAGCGCGTCGATCATCGCGTCCACGGAGCGCGCGCCCGCCTGGAAGATGGCCGTGGCGTTCAGCGCCACCCACTCGAAGCCCATCTTCTGCAGCTCGACCACGCGGGCCACCACGCGGTCGTGCTCGGCATAGAAGCGCTTGCCCTCGGCATCGCGGGGCGGCGGCGCGACCATGCTCTGCCATCCGATGGCGCCGGGATCGCGTCCGGCTGCCTCGGCGGCGCGGCGGATGGCGTCGATGGCGACCTGCGCGCTCGTCGCGTCCGTGATCCGGCTGGCCAGCCAGCCGTCGCCCAGCTCGCCCACGCGACGCCACGCGCGCTCCGACATCCCGCCGATCCAGACGGGCAGGGCCCGCCCCTGGGGCGGCTTCGGCTCCATGGCCATCGCGAGCATGGGATAGTGCGGGCCGACTGACTCCACGCGCGCCTCGCTCCAGCACAGCGTGTCGAGCGTGCTCACCTGCTTGGCCACGAGCGTGGGGTGACGCTGGGGCAGCACGAGCACCTCGGTGCCGAGCCCCACGCGCGTGGTGACGGCGGCGATGTGGCCGAGGAGCATCAGCGCTTCCAGGATGGGCATGCTCGCCTGGTAGGGACCGGGCGCGCGCCCTTCCATCGGATGGCCCATGACGACGTGGTCGAAGACGTCGATGTGGTCGTAGCCGATCTGCTCGACGGCACGGGCGAAGCGCCGCACGGCCTCCGGCCCTTCCCGGTACGACACGCTGGGGAACTCCACGGTGAGCTTCATGGCCCGTGCATTATAGGGGCAAAGCGCCCCTCCGAGTCATTTCAGCCGGAGGAGGCGGCGCGCGTTCCCCTCGTAGATCTTCGCCTTGTCCACGTCGCTGGCCCGCATCCGCTCCATGGCCGCGATGGTGTCGCGGATGAACCCCGGCCCCTTCTCGGGATCGAAGGGGAAATCGGTGCCGAACAGCACGTGATCGGCGCCGAAGAAGGCAAGCCCGCTTTCCATGGCGTGCCACGCTCCGAAGAGCGCGGTGTCGCCGTAGAACATGCGGAAGTAGTCGATGGGTCGCCGTTGGAGCCGCCCGAGGGCGCGGCCGTCATCGGGGTCGTCGCTCCGGGCGCCCAGCTGATCGAGCCCGCCGCCGATGCGCCCCTCGCAGAACGGGATCATCGCGCCCAGGTGGTGCGTGATGATGACGAGCCCGGGGTGGCGATCGAAGAGGCCGGAGAAGACCAGCCGCCCCATGGCCACGCTGGTCTCGTACGGCCAGCCGAAAGCCCACCAGAGATCGAATTTCGACCGGGGCTCGCCCGCATAGTCCGCGAAGGTGGCGGGACGCGCCGGATGCATCCAGATGGGGAGCCCGCGATCCGCCATGCGGGCGAAGATCGGCTCGTACTCCGGCTGGTCGAGGGGCCGGCCGTTGACGTTGGTGAAGATCTGCACGCCGGTGGCGCCGAGATGGTCGATGGCGCGCTCCAGCTCGGCCAGCGCGGCGTCGGGATTGTTCATGGGCAGCGAGGCGACGAAGGCGGGGAAACGGTGGGGGTAGCGCTCCACGATGGCCGCCATCTCGTCGTTGGCAATCCTCGCCAGGTCGGGGCTCGTGGCGGGCGGGGCGACCACCTCGATGGGTGGGTTGGCAAGGGTGAGGACCTGGACGTAGCCCTCCCAGCGATCCATCATCGTGAAGCGCAGGTCGAGGTCCACGAGCACGGGGATCCCCGACATGCGCTTCTGCAGCGCGAGCCCCGGCGGCGCCACGGCGAGCAGCCGCTCGAAGTACTTCCGCGGCAGGATGTGCGGGAAGACGTCGATCTTCATCGCGTTGCCGTGCCCGTCATCGCGCGACGCGCGTCTCCAGGGCGAGGGCGCGGGTCGCGTAGCGGTGGTAGCACTGCACGGCGTTGTCCCAGAGAAGCTTCCGCCGCGCCGTCTCGGAGATGGACGTCCAGCCCAGGACGACATCCACCGACTTCGGGAACCAGCTCTCCGAGTGCGGGTAGTCGGTGGCGAACATGAGCGTGTCCTCGCCAATGGCCTCCAGGGCGTGACGCAGCGACTGCTCACCCTCGTGGAGCTGGATGCTCTGGAAGTACTGCGGCCCCCGGATGTACTCGCTCGGCTTCTGCTTGAGCGTCGGCAGCGCGTGGCGGGACATCTCGGCCAGCTCGTCCAGCCGCGAGGCCCAGAAGGCCAGCCAGCCGTGTCCGCACTCGAGCGAGGTCAGGCGCAGCTGCGGATAGCGGTCAAGCACGCCCGCGCCGATCAGCGCCGCCATGTTGCGCTGCGCGTTCCACACGTGGCCCGCGGCGCGCTGAAGAAAGACGTTGTCCCAGGTGTCCCACATGCCGGGAGGGTAGGGGACGGTCATCGTGAAGGAGTGGATGACCACGGTGAGATCGTGGGCCTCGGCCGCCGCCCAGATCGGCTCCCACGCGGGGTCGTCGAGCGACAGCTCGGGCGGACAGATCGGGAAGATGCCCACCGGCCACGGCTCTTTTCCCCAGCGCTCGATCTCGGCCACCGACGAGGCGGCGTCACGCGCCGAGACCAGGACGAGACTCGTCAAGCGATCAGGATAGGGCGCGCAGTAGTCCGCGAGGAAGCGGTGATAGGCCTTGTACATCTCCTGCTCGAGCGCAATATCGTCGAGGCCGGCGCACGCGGGCACGCCTCCCGAGGGCAGGATCATGTTCACGTCGATGCCCTCGATGTCCATGTCCTTGACCCGCGCGTGCGGATCGAAGCTCACGCGATCGGTGGGAAACGGCGGTCCCTGCCACCGGACATCCCACGGCGTGCCCCCGTCCTTCGCGCCGCGAGCAGCGGCGGAGGGCGGGGCGACCCGCTCCCGCGAGCCGAGGCGCCGGTTGAGCGCGGGCCGCTTGCCGATCACGTATCGCGACATCCCGGCCTTGGCCGGAGCCCGCCCCACCAGGGGCCCGAGCGCCGCGAGCTTCGCCCGGTCGCCGGCCGCCAGATACTCCTCGATCGGCTCGACGGGCTCGATGATGTGGGTGTCCGCGTCGAAGATGCGGTAGCCATCGCGTGCCATGGCGTGTTCCTCCTTCGTGAGGGCATGCGTTCACGGCCGAGTGATCACGTCGACCAGCGCGGGTCGCCCCTCGTCCTTGACCACGCGGAGCGCGCGTCGCAGCGCCGGCCCCACCGCCTCGGCGGAATCGAGCGGCCCCTCTGCGTGCACGCCGAAGCCTTGGGCGATGCGCGCGAAGTCCGGCGCGGGATCGTCGATGCGGATTCCCACCACCTTGTTCTCCACCGGGCGGCCGCGCGTCTTGGCCACCGCTTCCTGGTGCTCCTCGTCGTTGCCGTACGTCCGGTTGTTGAACATGACGGTGAGGAGCGGCAGCCGGTGGTGCGCGGCGGTGTAGAGCCCGCTCACCACGTAGAGCAGATCGCCGTCGGCCTGGAGGTTGACGCAGAGCTTGCCCGAGCCGCGATGGGCGAGGGTGACGCCGAGCGCGGCGGGCAGCCCGTAGCCGAGGCCCGCGCCCCCGCTGCCGCCGCACGCGCGCTCGGGCTGCCAGTCCCAGAGCCGGCGCGCCCAGCCCTTGCCCGTGCCATTGGCGAGGATCCAGTCTTCGTCCTTGATGACCTGCCACACCTCGGCCGCGAGCACGGCGGGGGTCACGGGCTTCGACGAGCGCTCGAGGCTGACCGCGGCCTGCCACTCCGCGCTGATCGCGCCATGGCGGGCGGCGATGCGCTCCGCCCGGACCCTGCGCTCCGCGGCGCCGCGGTCGTGGCGCAGCCGGTCCTCGACGGCCAGGACGAGCGCGGGCAGGGCGAGCGCGGCGTCGGCCGCGATGGGCAGATCCACGGGGATCAGCGACTGGAAGGTCTGCGCCCAGCTCCGCGCCGCGTAGTCCTCGAGCGAGATCGAGATCACGCGCGTGCTCTCGTTGAGCAGTCGCACCTCGCGCGTGCTCCGATCCGTCGTGCCCAGGGCGCCCAGGAAGTTCGACACGTCGAGGGCGAGGATGAGATCGGCCTCGCGCACCACCTCGTCGCGCGCGCCGCTCATGTCGAGGGGATGATTGGCCGGCACGCTCGGCCTTCCCTGGTACTCGACGGCCAGGTCGACCAGCGGCGCCGCGAGCAGCTCGGCGAGCCGGCAGAGCGGCGCCGCCACGCCCGGGCGGCGTCCGAGATTCTCCACGACGATGACCGGGTAGCGCGCCTCGGCGAGGCGCCGGGCCGCGTCGTCGATGGCCCGCGGGTCGGCGTGCGGCGGGGTCGCCGGCTGGAAGCGCGCGACGTCGGGCAGGGGCACCGGGCGCTCGAGCGCCTCCTCCTGCAGCGCGGCGTCGAGGCACAGGTAGACGGGGCCCTGCGGCTCCGTGCGCGCGAGCCGCCACGCGCGCAGGAAGGCCTCGGGAATGGCGCCGACGCTCGCGGGCTGGTCGTCCAGCTTGACGTAGTCCCGCACCTGCGTCCCCTGCACGAGCGCGGTGTGGATCCAGTCGATCCAGGGGCGGCGCCGTGTCGTGTCCATGGGGCCGGTGGCCCCCAGCACGAGGATGGGAACGTGATCGCAGAAGGCATTGAAGATGGCCATGCTCGCGTGCTGGAGGCCGACGACGTCGTGAACGACGGCCGCCATCGGCGTGCCCTTGGCCTTGGCGTAGCCGTGGGCGAGGGCCACGGCGATCTCCTCGTGCGTGGTCAGCACGAGCTCGGGCCCCCGCGTGCCCGCGTAGTTCACGAGGGAGTCGTGGAGACCCCGGAACGTCGCCCCCGGATTGATGGCAACGTGCTCGATGCCCACGGCATGGAGGAGCTCGACCACGAGATCCGAGCCATAGCCCGGAGCCCCGGCCGGCTGTTTCCCTTGCGCGCTCATGCTGGCGTCACCCTGCCCTCCTTCGCGTCCGGCCGCTATCCTCTACCCGAGCCAGACGTGGTTCAAGCGACCTTGCGGGGGCACGGCTGAGGCCACCGCTCATTCTCTCAGCCGCGGGTCGAGCGCATCGCGCAGGCCATCGCCCAGGAGATTGAAGCCCAGCACCACGAACATGATGGCGAGTCCCGGGACGGTGGCGACATGGGGCGCCGTGATCATGTAGGCCCGCGCGTTGGAGAGCATGGCCCCCCACTCCGGGCTGGGTGGCTGGACACCCAACCCGAGGAAGGACAGGCCGGAGGCGGTCAGGAGAACCGTCGCCATGCGCAGAGTCGTCTGCACGATGATCGGCGCCAGGGAGTTCGGCAGCAGATAGCGCGTGATGATCGTGACGTCGCCTTCCCCGAGCGCGCGGGCGGCCTCCACGAATTCCTTCTCCTTCAGGGTGAGCACCGAGCCGCGCACCACCCGGGCGAACTGGGGAACCAGGAAGATCGCGCTGGCGATGATCACGTTGCCGAGGCCGGTGCCGAGCGCGGCGATGATGGCCAGGGCCAGGAAGATGCCGGGGAAGGCCATCATGATGTCGACGACGCGCATGATCAGCATGTCGGGCCAGCGGCCGACGTAGCCGGCGACCACGCCCAGGGCCGTCCCGAGCAGGAGGGCGAGCCCGACGGCGGCGATCTGGATCTGCAGCGAGATCCGCGCGCCGTAGAGGACGCGTGACAGCACGTCCCGCCCGAGCTCGTCGGTGCCGAGCCAGTGGCCCGCGTCCGGCGCCTGCAGGCGCTCCACGAGGCGCCCGCGCAGCGGCTCGTAGGGCGCGAGAACCGGCGCCATGATCGCCACGGCCACGAACAGCGTGATGATGATGCCCCCGCTCATGGCGGCGCGGCTCTTGAGGATCCGCCGGAAGGCGTCGCTCCAGAATCCGGGTGAGCGCCGGCGCGCGACGGTTGGGAGCTCAGTCGTAGCGGATGCGGGGATCGAAGAAGGCATAGGCGACGTCGGTGAGAAGGTTGACGAGCACGAAGGTGGTGGCCACCACCAGCAGGGCGCCCTGCACCACGGGATAGTCTCGCGCGAAGATGCCCTCCACGATGAGCCGGCCCACTCCGGGCAGCGAGAAGACCGTCTCCGTGAGGACGGCGCCGCCCAGGTTGTAGCCGAACTCGAGTCCGAAGACCGTGAGGATGGGGATCATGGCGTTGCCCAGGGCATGGCGATACACGACGAGCCGGTCCGAGACGCCCTTGGCGCGCGCCGTCCGCACATAGTCCTGGCGCAGCACCTCCAGCATCGAGGCGCGCGTGGTGCGCGCGATCACCGCCGACGAGGCCGCTCCCAGCACGAGGGCGGGCAGGAGCAGATGCGCGAGGGTGCCCGTGCCCCCGGAGGGCAGCCAGCGGAGCTTGACCGAGAAGATGAGGATGGCGAGCAGGCCGAGCCAGAAGATCGGCAGGGAGATGCCGACGAGTGAGCCCAGCAGGGCGGCGATGTCGAGGGACGAGTTGCGATGGGT
>WNGJ01001552.1_pt1 | contig 22676 bp, 23 predicted proteins | sample 5400611 | NCBI WGS metagenome assembly WNGJ01 (sample SAMN13153375, study PRJNA577476) | soil metagenome | isolation source: 40 cm soil or saprolite under Garry oak tree replicate 1 | place: USA:California | collected 2016-06-15
GTCCGTGATCGGCCTGACGCCGCGGCCGGTCACCGACTTCGTCATCAAGATATTCGGCCCGCACGACAAGCCTGTTCTGCTCATCACCATTGTGGTGCTGCTCGCCTTGTCCGCCGCGGCGTTCGGCATCGCGACCATGCGGTGGCCGGCCGCCGGATTCGCCGGTCTGGCAAGCTTCGCCGTGATCGGCCTTTTCGCGGTCGCCACCCGGCCCAACTCAAGGCCCGCGGACGTGATTCCCACCCTGGCCGGCGCCGCGGCCGGCGCCTACGCACTCAGCCGGCTCGCCCGTGCCGGTGGGGCCGCGGGAGGCACCGGCGCAGCGGGAGGCACCGGCGCAGCGGGAGGCACCGGGACCGCGGCGGACACCGGGCGGCCACGTTATGACAGGCGCAGTTTCATGGCGACGAGCGCCGTTGTCGCCGCGGGCGCTGCCGCTGGCGGCGTGGCCGGCGACCTGCTTTCGCAGCGTTCGACCGTGACCCACGCGCGTGCCCTGGTGCGGGTTCCGAAGCCGGTCAGGTCACTGCCGCCGCTTGCCGCGGGCACCGATCTGCGCATCGGGGGCCTGAGCCCGTTCGTGACGCCGAACGGCAGTTTCTACCGCGTCGACACGGCGCTGTTCATCCCGCAGGTCGCGCCGGGCACGTGGCGGCTGCGAGTGCACGGCATGGTGAGCCGCGAGCTCGACATCTCCTTTGGCGACCTGATCAGGCGGCCGCTCACCGAAGCCGACATCACGTTGTGCTGCGTGTCCAATCCGGTCGGCGGTCCGTACATCAGCAACACGCGCTGGCTCGGCGTGCCGCTCGCGAGGGTCTTGCGCGAGGCCGGCATCAAGCCCGGCGCCGACCAGCTGCTCACCACCTCTACCGACGGCTACACGAGCGGCACGCCGGTCGCCACGGTGATGGACGGCAGGAATGCGCTGCTCGCGGTGGCGATGGACGGCGCACCGCTCCCGGTCGCACACGGCTTTCCCGTCCGGATGGTGGTGCCCGGCCTGTACGGCTATGTGTCGGCCACCAAGTGGCTCACCGACATCAACGTCACCACCTTCGCGGCCGAGCGAGGGTACTGGGTGCAGCAGGGCTGGGCCCAGCGCGGGCCGGTCAAGACCGAATCACGCATCGACGTGCCCAACGGGACCACCGAGCTCAAAGCGGGCCGGATCGCGGTGGCCGGGGTGGCGTGGGCACAGCACCGCGGCGTCGCCGCGGTGGAAGTGCGGGCCGACGGGGGCACATGGCAGCAGGCCCGGCTCGCCACGGTCCCCGGGATCGACACGTGGCGGCAGTGGGTGTGGGACTGGGACGCCACGGCCGGCGGGCATCGGCTTCAGGTGCGCGCCACCGACGAGACCGGGTACACCCAGCAGGGGGTCCAGGAAAATCCCTTCCCCGACGGGGCCACGGGGTGGCACACCGTCCAGGTGACCGTGTCGGCCTGACCGCGACGCCGTGCCGCACGGGCGGTGCGCCGCGGGCGTGCGGCATGGGCCGTGCGGCATGGGGTCTTACGGCAGGTCAGGGCGTGGACGCGCCGAGTTGTTTCACGCCGTGGGCCTGCATGAAAGCGGGCAGCGTGTCGTATTCGAACGCGTGCCAGAAGCCCCGGCCGACCTTCTGGCTGAGCCGCACGACGCTCTGGCTGCCGGCCGAGCCCGTGCCGGCATTCGGCACGGTGGCGAACACGACACTGCTGAGATCGAGCCCACGCAGACTGAGCGCCAGCCTGGTGATCTGGCCGTTGCTCAGGGTGCTGTCCACGCTGACCGCGCCGGTGAGCGCGCGAAGCACGGAACTGGTCTGCAGCGGGTTGGTCAGCTTCCCCTCCTTGCGGAGTTGCCTGAACACCGCCCGCAGGAAGTACTGCTGCCTGCGCTCACGGGCGAAGTCGCCGCTGGCCAGGCCATATCGGTCGCGCACGTACAGCAGGGCGTGGGCGCCGTCCAGGTGGTGGGTGCCCGCGGTCCAGGTGATGTGGTTGGCCGGATCGTAGCTCGTCACCGGAACGTTGACGGTGACGCCACCGAGAGCGTCGGTGACGGAACGGAAGCCGTCCCAGTCGATGATCGCCACATGGTCGACGCGCACCCGGGTGAGCTTCTCGACGGTGCGGACCGCCAGGGTGGGGCCGCCGAAGTAGTAGGCCCAGTTGACCTTGCCGTCGCCATGGCCGGGGATCGGCACCCACGAATCGCGGGGAATCGACACCACGTAGGCACCGCGGCCGCCGGCGATGAGGCGCACGAGCATCAGTGTGTCCGTGCGGCCACGGGCATCACTGGCCGCGGCCTTGCCCGTCGTCGGAACCGGTGAGCGGGTGTCCACGCCGCCCACCAGGAACGTCACGTCGTTCGCCGCCGCACCGGAAGGCCGCGGCGGCCGCTCGGCAGCCGGTATCGAGGCGAACGGGTTGTGAATGCGCTTCATGCTGCTCAGGTAGTGGTTGGTGACCAGGTACGCGGCTGACACCGTTCCCGCGGCGACGACCACGGTCACGGCCGCGACGATGAGGATCACCTTTCTGGCGCGCCGCCACCGCGAGGGGGCGCGCTGCCCGCCCGGATCTTCCGCCGGCTGCGCCGCGGGCTCGCCAGGGGACGGCCCGAAGGGCGGCTGCGGGCCGTCGGCCCGCAGCGTTCCTGCGCTCTGATCTTGCCACGGCGGCATCCCGGATCCAGGATTTTCCACCGGAAGCACCTCCCGCTACCCGCGGCGCATCCACCCAAGGTGATCCACACACCGCAGCTCAAGAACGAGGGACGATGTCCCCCGCCGCTGGCACATCGGGCCAACCAGCCCCGGGCGGCAAGCCTACAATCGCTGAGCAGGGAATTTCTGGCCTTCGCGGGTGCCCGCCAATTACAAGGTGATCTCAGCGGGCCGGCCCCGGGCCCGCGCCGGGCACCCGGCCCCAGGCCCGCGCCAGGCACATCACGATGAGCGCCGCGGCCGTGGCCAGCAGGCCAAGGTGGCACGACCGGGTGATCGCGACGCTCAGCGTGCCGGTGTTGGGCAGCACTCCGGGCAGCACCATTTCGCTGAGCAGCAGGCACCGGAGGATCAGCAGATAGTCCAGGCGGCGGGCCGGCATGAGCGCGAGCAGCGCGAAGATCAGCGCGTCGTACCAGGGCGCCTGCACGGGGAAGACGGCCAGCCAGGCGAGCGCCAGGGCGGCCGAGGGCCGGACGGCGGGCAGGCTGCGGTGACCGGGAGGCAGACGCCAAAGCAGCAGCACCGCGAGCGCCAAGGTGGCGAGCAGCACGGCGGCGGCGAAGACCACCGGCCTGGACCCGATCGCGGCGGGCACGGGGTAGATGAATCCGGCGCTGACGGTGAGCCGGCGGCTCAGGGCGGCTGTGTTCAGCGCGCCGGGCACCAGGCTGCAACCGATGAGCACCGCGGCGGCGCCGGATACCGCGGCCACGATCGCGCGTGGCGACGCGCGCGCGGCCCACGCCAGGCCGAGGGCGGCCACCGCGAACGGCGTCTTGATCGCGGTCGCGGCCCCCACGATGAGGCCGGTCACGGCGCCAGCCGCCGGGCCGGGCACCGGGCCAGCCGCCGGGCCGGTCCGGCCATCAGGCCGGCTCCTCGCGAGCAGCCCGAGCGCTGTCAGCGCCGCGACCATCGCCAGCGCGAGCAGCACATCCACGTGACCGCTGCCGACCAGCCAGAACAGCATCATCGGGTTGACCGCCCACAGCAGGCACACGCGCGCCTGACGTGCCCGGTCCGGCCCGGCCAGCCTGACCAGCCCCACGGCGGTCGCGACGAAGGCGATCGCGTTGCCCAGCCTGACCCAGAACACGATGCGCGCCATCGACCCTCCGCCGAGTGCGGCCGCCGCCCACTGCAGCGCGGTCGCGACCGGGCCGTACACGGTCGGCAGCGTTCGCCAGTTCGCCGGTGCGTACAAGCCCACCGGGTCACCGGCGCCGTACAGTTCCGCCGGCCGCATCAGGTAGGGGTTGTGACCGAGGTAGGCGATCCGGCCATAGATCGCGTAGTTGAGCACGTCGATCGATCCGGCAGGCGGCAGGAACACCAGCAGGGCCGCCACCGCCGCACCGGTGCCGAGCAGCAGCCGGGGCGGCGGCCGCCAGCCGCGCCCGACGGCGGCCAGCCCGAGCGCCACGCCAAGCGCGCCGAGGAGCAAGCCCACCCGCTCGAGCGCGATCACCGTGGCGGCGGGCGGCCTGCTCTGAAGTGACCATATCGGCCCACCCGGGCCGAGCCGCGGCACCGCCGCCGACGGGCCGAGCAGCATCACCACGGCAAGCAGCGTGGTACCCGCGCCGGTGGCGACGGCAGCGGAAATGGCGAGTGGACCCCGCTGGCCGCGGCCCGCACCGCCATCCGGCCCGGCCCGGCGCGCGCCGGCCGGCGCGGCCTGGTCAGTGCCCGACCTCGCGATCATGGCGCGGTGGACGCACCGGCCAGTGGCGGCCCGCACATCTTCCCCGTGCGGAGGAACGAGATCCCGAACGGCTGCCGCATGTGACCTCCAATCACCGGCTCAGCGGCGGCGCGATCTGCCCTCCAGCCGCCGCAGCGTCGCGGCCTTTTCCGCGAGAGCGGTGCGCAGCCGTTCGGCCTCGTCGTTCATCGCCCCGAACGCGGACCGAAGCACATCCTCGGCCGGCCGGCGGGCGTGCATCTCGACGACCGCCGCCGTGTGCAGCACCATCGTAAGGATCACGGGCGCCTGATCAGCCAGGATGAACAGCCGCGGCCGGATGACGCCGTCGCCGTAGTGGGCCTCGACCACGGCGAGCAGCGCCGCGTAAGCGGAGATCGTCAGCAGCGCCTGCTGCGGCAGCAGCGCGGCGAGGCTCCGCCAGGACGGCTGCGGCCACACGATTGCCCACGTGGCAAGCCCGGAGGCGAGGAAAAGAACCGCGGCCAGGGCGTACCTTGGCACGGCGTCGTAGACATGCATGGCGGTCGCGCCGTACGGCGAAGGGCTCGCCAGCAGCAAAACCCCCCACAGCGTGTGCAGCAGCACCGCGTACCAGATGATCCAGCTCGGCCTTATCCGCCTCACCGGCCACCGCCCAGCTTGTTCCTGCCATTCCCGGCTGGGTCGCTCCCGTGCCCGGTGATGCGCGGGCCGATGCCGGCCGCCTTTGCGGCAATGTCGATAAGTCCGCTAATCCGCTCCGCTAGCTGCCGGTCCCTTTCCTCCCAGTCCTGGCCGAGCTCGGTGATCTGCCGCTCGAGGTCGTCCAGCCTGGCGTGCACCCCAATGACCGACTCGGCGAGCTCCGCCCCGGTGCGAGGCGTCTGCCGCCGGTGGTCCTCGCGCCGCTCGGGCCGCAAGCGCCAGAACCACAATCCCGTGAAGGTGGCAACCGGGATAGCCAACCCGGCCGCCAGACTTGCTGCATCCACATTATCTGCGCCGTCCCCCCGGAAACCGCACGCTCCCCCCTCCGTCCGCGGCACCTGTTGCCTGAGCATTACAACACAGATGTTGGGTAACAGACGATCTCGCCGCCAGCCGGGCACGGCCCGCTACGTTACGTGCGGTTCGCGACACCGCCGGTGCCGGCGCCGGGGCCGGGCGCGCGCCACTGCGGCTCGGCCGAGATGACGTCAATGCGCCGCAAGATGATGCCCTCGCGCAGCGCCCAGGGGCAGACCTCCAGCTCGGAGATGCCGAACAGGTCCATGGCGGCGTCGGCCACGATCGCACCCGCGGGCAGCTGGGCGGCGCGACCACCGGATACCCCGGGCAGTTCCGATCGTTCCGCCACGGTCATGGTGGCGAGGCGGTCGACCCAGGGAATCAGCTTGGCGTGGTTGAGCACGCGCCGCACATATGGCCCGTCACTTGACGGCGCCGCGCCCGCGATGCGGGCAAGTTGCCTGAACGTTTTCGACGTGGCCACGGCGTGGTCGGCGGGCCCGTGCCGCAGCAGGTCGCCGACGGTCCTGGCGATCTCGGTGCGGACGTGCCTGCGCAGCTGGCGCACCTCCTTGGAGGTGGGCGGGTTGGCGGTGAACCAGTCGCGGGTGAGCCTGCTCGCGCCGAGCGGCAGGGAGATCGCGACGTCGGGTTCCTCGTCGGGCCCGGCGGCGAGCTCGAGCGAACCGCCGCCGATGTCCACCACGAGCAGCCTGCCCGAGGACCAGCCGAACCAGCGGCGGCCGGCGAGGAACGTCAGCCGCGCCTCCTCCTCGCCGGTGAGCACCCGGATGTTCACGTTGGTCTCGGCCCGGATCTTGGCCAGAACCTCTTCGCCATTGTGTGCGTCGCGAATCGCCGAAGTGGCGAACGAAAGCAGTTCCTCGACGCCCTTGTCCTCGGCGACCTGCAGCGCATCGCGGACGAACGCCCGGAGCTGCTCGGCCCCGGTGCGGCTGAGCTGGTTGCCGTTCTTGATGTGGTCGGCGAGCCTGAGCTCGGCCTTGTGCGAGTAAGCGGGCAGCGGCCGGGCGCCCTCGTGTGCGTCCACGACGAGAAGGTGCACCGTGTTCGATCCGACGTCCAGGACACCTAGTCGCATGATTCGAAGCCACCTAAGCCGTTAGGTTGCCGTGGTGTTACCGCCGCGGCGCCATCCTGGCCGCCGCCGGGGCAGCGACGCCCCCTCAGCCTGCGGGCCGTCGCCGTAAGTCCCCTCCGGGCAGATCCTCTTACCATTATGGTGCCGCCGTGGCGCGGGTTCGCTCGGCATCGCGCCATCGTCAGCATCTTGTGCCTTGCCAGGTGGCGCGCACGCGCCACAGTAATCACGATGGTCTCTTCTGTAGTTTCCGCCTCGGGTGCCTCACCGAGCCCGGAGAATGAACCCCGGGTGCCGTCCGGCGCTGTGATCACGGCGACCGGACGGCTGCGCAATGGCATCAGAAGGGAACAGATCGTATACCTACCCTTGCTGCAGGGCCGATCGCGCCGCACCATGAAGCTGTTCCCTTGTCCGGTTTACTGGCCCGTTGGTTACCGCCTGCGCCAGCACCGTTGCCCACGCCCGGCCCGCGGCCCAGCGGCCGTGCGCCTAGCGGAAGGAGACCACGATGGCCAGCAGCCCGGTGGAGGCGGCCGCAGAGGCAGTGCAGCAGCACATCGGTGGGTTCACCCCGGAATCGGCCGCGGAGCTCGACCGGTTCCTGCAGGACCTGCCGCGGCTGTTCGAACGTACCGCGGAGGCCCTGTCGCAACTGGCTGACCGGTTCGGCAGTGATCTGCCCGTGCATCCAAGCGTGCACGAGCATCTGCGGGAGCTCGCGGCCGTGTCAGCGGGCAGCGCGGAGTTCGCGGAGGAGGCGTGGAGCCTGCACCGGACCGTGCACGATCGTGAGCTTGAGCGCATCGAGAACCCGAGGCCGAATGAGGATCTCTGGGATGTCAACACGCAGTAGCCGGCCGTCATGGACGCCGCTTGAGACGGTGGCCCTCGTCTCGCTCATCGCGGCGATCGTCTACGCGCTCGGATGGACCGTCAACGCCGCCGGCGCACCGATATGGCTGGCCGGCGTCATCGCCGCGGTCGCCGCCGCGGCGGCCCTCATCCCCGTCCTGGCCCGCACCGGCCCCGGCGCCGCGGCGGGTTATACCCTGGCCTGCGCGCTCGCGGCGGGTGGCTGGCTGATCTACGCCGCGGCCTCCTCACCGCGCACCTGGATCGCGATCACGGCGATCGCCCTGCTCGCCCCCGCGCTCGGGCTCCTGTATCCGGTGGTGCGCCGCCATCAGCGTCACCTGGCCGAGGAAGCGCGCAGGCGCGCCGAGGAGGAACGGCAGAAGGCGGACGCCCGCAAGTGGCCCGACCTGCTTGGCCGCCTCGGCCACCCGGGCATCTCGTTCCGCGCCCAGACGGCGACGAGATCCGGCCACACCATCACACTGGGCCTGCCGCCGAGCGGTAAGGTCCGCTACGGCACGCTGGCCGAGGCGACCGAGCGGATCGAGATCGCGGCCCGGCTGCGCCGCGGCGCCGTGCGGGTCGAGCGCGGCGCACGCGCCGACGAGGTGCTGCTGCACGTCGCCGAGCGTGACGTGCTCGCCGAGACGATCCCGCTGCCTGACGACACCGGTCCGCTGACCGTCAACCAGCCACTGCCGGTCGGCCTGCACGAGGACGGGACCGTCTGCACCGTCACCCTGCGCGAGGTCGCCGCGCTGATCGTCGGGCTCCGCGGTTCGGGTAAGGCGCTGGCATTGGACACACCGATCCCCACACCGACTGGGTGGACAACGATGGGCGAACTCGAGGCGGGGGACGTCGTCTACGACGACACTGGCACCCCCTGCAGAGTGACTGATGCCTGGGCCGTCCGGCAAGGCCGCCCGTGTTATGAGGTCGAGCTCAGTGACGGATCGACCATAACCGCCGACGCAGAACACCAATGGCTCGTCGACACCAAGCGATCGCGCATGTCAGCGCGAAGGCCTCTGCTCGACCGCCGGCCACGCAAGAGCGCAGATCCTGCCCACTGGAACCATGGGCAGGCGTACAGGAGGATCCCGCCTGAGGTCCTGACGACGGAGGCAATGATCGGCTCGGTGCGGGTGCGTACAGGTACGAATGGCACTGCGGACCGGTGCGAGAGTAACTACAGCGTCCGCGTTGCCGCCGCGCTGAAAGGCGGCCGCGCCGACCTGCCCGTTCCCCCGTACACGCTCGGCGCTTGGCTCGGCGACGGAGGCACGGTGACAGGCTCGATCACTACCGCCGACCACGAGATCATCGCGGAGATCGAGGCCGAAGGTGAGACCGCCTGGGTAGTGCCGTCCACGGGTGTTACTCACCGGGCTGCTGAGGGCCGGAAAGGTCGGCTGGATCAGTGGCCCGCCAAGGAGCGAGACACCCTCACTCGAAGTCGGCTGGCCAGCTACCGGATCGCCAATCTCAACGGTCGGCTGCGCACTGTCGGCGTTCTGGGCAACAAGCACATCCCAGCGATCTATCTGCGAGCATCTGAGCAGCAGCGCCGCGCGCTGCTCGCCGGTTTGCTCGACACGGACGGTTACTGTGCCAGGTCTGGTGCCGTTGAGTTCTGCTCGACGCGCGAACGGCTGGCACGGGATGTTCACCACCTGGCATGCACCCTCGGCTACAAAGCAGCTCTGCGCAGCAAAACCGCCCGGCTCTACGGCAAGGACTGTGGGATGGTCTGGACGGTCAGCTTCACCACCGCTGACAAGGTGTTCCGGCTCACCAGGAAGGCATCCAGACAAGTCGTCAAGGAACGTGCAACGGCCAGCAATCGCTACATCACCGCTATCCGCCCAGTGCCAACCGTCCCGGTCCGCTGCATCGCGGTGGATAGTCCCAGTCACCTGTACCTCGTCGGCGACGCATGCATTCCGACACATAACTCGAACTTGATCAACGTGCTGATCGCGCAGTTGTCCCGGTGCACGGATGCCGTGATATTCATGATCGACCTCAAGGGTGGCCGGACCGCGCTGCCCTGGCTGCGTCCCTGGCTGCAGGGCCGCGGCGGCCGGCCCGTCATCGACTGGGTGGCCACCACGAGGGAGGAGGCCGAGCGGATGCTGCGCGCGGTGCTGCGCGGCATCGACGCGCGCGCCCATTCGGGCGCGGGTGGCGAGAAGATCACGCCTTCGGCCGGCCTGCCGGCCGTGATCCTGATCGTCGAGGAAGTCGCGGTGATCTTCGGCATGAACAGCGGGCCGCGCACGTCGTTCGAAGGCACGACGAACGCGACCCTTGCCGGGCTCGGCACCCAGGTCACCCAGTTGGGCCGCAGCGAGGCGATCGATCCCGTGCTCGTGACGCAACGAGGCGCCGTCACCATGCTCGGCAGCGGCGACCTGAAATCGCAGTGCAGGCTCAGGATCGGGCTCGGGGTCGCGACGGAGGCGGACGCCCGCCTCGTCATCCCCGACGACCTGCACATCGCGGCCGACCTGGCGCGCCTGCAGCACCCGGGGTCGGGCATCGTGCAGTCGCGCGAGGGCCGGCCCGTGCCGGTGAAGTTCTACCGCCTCGATCATGATCGCATCGCGGGTATCGCTGACCGCTTGGCTGCGAGCCGTCCCGCGGTCGACCACGTTCTCACCGAAGCGCTCGGCGCGGACTACCGGCACCGCTGGTCGGCGGAACGAGCGGGGCATCTGCACGGAATCGGCACCCACGCCAACGGCGCGCACACCAGCCACCTACCCGGCGGGCAGGCGGCACCCGCCCGCGCGCGGGGGGGCAACACCGATCGTGAGTTCGCCGAGATCGTCGCCGGGCTCGACAGCGGCGCCGCCGCGGCGCCGGTACGGAAACGGATGCTGGAAATCCTCGGCAGCACCGGTGTCATGGGCGCCACATCCACGCGGCTGCTCGCGATGCTGCGGGCGGAGGGAATCGCCCCGGCGCGGCAGGCACTCGACCGCTGGCTCGAGGAGGAGGAGATGGCCGGGCGGGTGAAACGCGCGTCACATGGGCGATGGAAGACGCAGTAGCGCCGGGTGGGGGGATTCCCCGGCGGGCCGTTACGCGGAAGCCCGGCGCGGCGCGCTGCCGTGAAGCTGGAAAAGGAACTCGGCGTTGGCTGCGGTCTCGTGGGTCTTGGCCAGCAGCAGTTCGATGGCCTGCTGCGGGTCGAGCCCGGCCATGGCCCGCCGCAGCCTGCTGACGGCCGCGTGCTCGTCGGGTGGCATGAGCAGGTCATCCCTGCGCGTGCCCGACGGCGTGACATCGATAGCGGGGAAGATCCGCTTTTCCGCGAGGTCGCGGCGGAGCCGGACCTCCATGTTCCCGGTGCCCTTGAACTCCTCGAAGAACACGTCATCCATCCGCGAGCCGGTTTCCACCAGCGCGGTGGAAAGGATCGTCAGCGAGCCCCCGTTTTCGATGTTGCGCGCGGCGCCGAGGAACCTGCGCGGCGGCTGCAGGGCCGTGGTCGCCACTCCCCCGGCCAGGATGCGGCTGTTCGACGGGGCGCCGAGGTTGTACGCGCGGCCGAGCCTGGTGATGGAATCAAGCAGCACGACCACGTCCCGGCCGAGCTCGACGAGGCGCTTGGCCCGTTCGATCGCAAGCTCGGCGACCATGATGTGCTCTGCGGCAGGCTGGTCGAAGGTGGCGAAGACGACCTCGCCCCGCACCGACCGCCGCAGGTCGGTGACCTCCTCCGGCCGTTCGCCGACGAGCACGACCATGAGATGCACATCGGGATGGTTGTCTGCGACCGCCGCCGCGATCGCCTGCAGCACCATGGTCTTGCCGGCCTTCGGCGGCGACACGATCAGGCCACGCTGGCCCTTGCCGATCGGGCTCACCAGGTCGATGATCCGCGCCGTCGGCGAAGCGGAAGGGGACTGCAGGCGCAGGCGCTCCTGCGGGTACAAGGGTGTCAGCTCGCTGAACTCGGGCCGCGCCTCCGCCTGCGACGGCTCCAGGCCGCTGACCGTGTCGAGGCGGGCCAGTGCGCCGAACTTCGCACGGCCGCTGCCGCCCGCGGCCGGCCGCGCGGCCCCCGTGATGTGATCGCCTTTGCGCAGGCCCCACTGCTGGACCTGGGCCGCGCTCAGGTAGACGTCGCCGGGACTCGTCTGGTAGCCGCAGGTCCGGACGAACGCATGGCCGTCTGCGATGTCCAGGATGCCCGCCACCGGGATCAGCGGGCTGTCCGGGGCCTGTGCCCGGGGTGGCTGTGCCTGGGGTGGCCGTGCCTGTGTCTGGGGTTGCTCCGCCTGGCGCGGCTGCGCCGGGCGCTGAGCTGCCCGCCGGCGCGCCTGGCGCTGCTGCGCCGGGCGCTGCTGTGTGGTCGTTGTCATCTAGGGATATTTCCTTTCCGGGGCGGCGTGATCTGGGTACGCCAGAGCAAGCGCCGTAGCGGCGTGGCGGAAAACTGCGCATCCTGAGCGGCGCGCGTCTGGGAAACACATACGCCGGGATGAGCCCGGCTACTTTGGAAGATGCTCTGGTCCTGAAACCGGTGGTCCTGAAACCGGTGGCCTGAAACCCCTGGTCGTGAAACCTCTGGCCAAACCTCTGGCCGGGAACCCCTGAGCTTGAACCTCTACGCCCGAACCCAGACTTGGCCGGGGTCAGGCGGAGCCGTGGAGAGCCTCCTGCGAAGGCACCTACCCGCTGGCGCGGGAGACGTCGCCTGGTGGCGACTATACAGCAGAACGCCGGCGCCGGGCCAAATCATTCCGCATGATGGCACGCAGCGCTGGACGAGTGCCGCCCCTACCGGGGCGCGGGCGGCAGGGCGGGTGGCCCTGCCGGCCTCAGAGCCTGGTCAGCTTCGCGTACGGAGCGCTGATCCGCTCCTGCGTGGAACCGAAATCGACCACGACGGCGACTTCTTCCTCCACGCTGATCACCCGGCCGAGCCCGTACTTGTCGTGCGTCACCTGATCGTTCAGGGCGAACTGCTTGACCGGGCGCGGGACGGGCGGGGTGTTGAAGGGACTTCCTGGCAGGTAGCGCCGGGTCGCGGCGCGGGCTGGTTTCATCACTGTCAAGTATGCGCGCCCCATGCCGCCCGCGGCGCGCCTTTCCACCGCTGAGCCCGCATTGTGACCAGCGCGCAACACAGGCGGCGGCGCCGCGGCCTGTGTTGCGCGCCGGCGCCTGAGCGCAGCCGGGATGACACGCAGGCCGGCGGCTGTTGCACATGAGTGGGCACGGTCGCAGCGGGGCAGCCCGCGCCGCCGCGGCCCGGAGCGGCATGCTCGGGTGGGCCAGGTACAACCTCGCACTGCTCGCCGGGCACGAACTGTTCGCCACGGGCCGGGTAACCTGAAGTCACCGGCATTCCACCGATAACCGAAAGAAATATATGCCGCAATGCATTACATGCGGGAGCGAGCTGCATCCCGAAAGGGCGAAGAAATACAACTACTGTATGGCACGTGAGTGCCAGGAAAAAAATGCCAAGGGCCTCACCATGGTGGCCGTTGGAGTGAATAAAGCGGCGGACCAGTTCTTGATCCTGGATGACCGCACGCGCGAGGAGCTGGCCAGCGGCAAGTACCACGACCAGCGGCGGGGCTCCTTCGGTGCGCCCGCGGCCCACCCGCGCCCCGAGCCCGCCGGACCTGCTGATCGGGCGCCAGCCCCCGCTGCCGCCGCAGCCCCCGCTGCGGCCGCCCAGCGGCAGCAGCGGCCGCGGCATCCCACCGCGGCCAAGCCGGCGCGCCGCCCATGGAGCAGGTCACAGGAGAGGCTGGCTCTGCTGTACAACGAGCAGGGGATACGGCCCGGCGAGATAGCGCGGAAGCTGGGCCTGAGCACGTACACGGTCACCCAGATCATCCTGGCGTCGAGGAACCGGGGAAAGCTCTGACCGCGTGACGGCGCCGCGCGGCCGCCCGCTGGCGGCGAGTTCCAGCCGGCGAGCTCCAGCCCGCTTATTCGGCCTTGGCCGCCGTGCCGCGCATGGCCGACTGCGCGGCGCGGCGGCCCGCCGAGCCGAGCCAGTCAGTGATGGCCCAGGCGGTTTGTCTCGGTGCCTCGAGCTGAGGCACGTGACCCACGCCGAGCATCTCGACCAGCGACCATGACGGGTTGGCGCGTGCCGCCGCGCGGGCTGCCGCGAGCGGCACCAGCCGGTCGCGGGTGCCGTGCACCAGCAGCACCGGGCACGCGACCGAGCGGATTCCCCGCCGGTAGGCCTGGCCGCCGGCGTAACCCACGGTCGCGAGGACCGAGCGTATGGCGGTGGCGAAGTCCGGCACGAGGTCGGTGAACATGGCGCGCTGGCGCTCAACCTCGACATGCCTGGCCACGACGTCCGGGCGCACACGTGCGGCGTCCACGCAGCACAGCGTGAACATGGCCGCCACCAGCCGCTCCGGCGCGAGGCGACGCCGGCGGCGCATCATGGCCCGGCCCAGGCCTGGCACCATGTACATGGCGAACATCGTGGCGACAAACGGGTCCGGCCGGGCAGGCACGAACGGCAGTGCCGGGTCGATAAGGATCACGCCCGCGACCGCGCCGGGCACCTCGCTGGCCTCGAACAGCGAGATCATTCCGCCCATCGAGTTGCCCATGAGGATCACGGGGCGTCCCGCCGCGGCGTCGACGAAGCTGTGCAGCAGAACCCGGTTGGCCACCACATCGGTCCCGCGTCCCAGGGACTGGGTCAGGCCGTGCCCGGCCAGGTCCGGGGCGAGCACACGGTACCGGCCCGCCAGCAGCGGCGCGATCGCCGCCCAGTTCATCGCCGAGCCGCCGAGGCCGTGCACGCATACGATCACCGGCCCGTGCGCCGGACCGCCGAAGTCGAGGTAGTGAACGGGACCGCCGAGGTCGATCCATCGCGAATGGCCGCCAAGCGGCGCACCTTCGTTTTCCTGTGCTGCCACGGCATCACCCTAGGGATTCAGCCGCCCAGAAACGGGCGGATCAGCGCGAGCAGCAGTTCCGGGCGCTTCGTCACGCCTACGTGGGTGGTGCCGGGGAGCACCGCAAGCTGCGCGTTCGGGATGAGCTCGAACATCTCCACGGCGTTTTCCATGCGGATGAAGTCGCTGTCGCCGAAGATCAGCAATGTCGGCGCCTGGACCCCGCGAAGGTCGTCGGCCGTCCAGCCTTCGAACGCGGCCACCATCGCCGAGGCCCTGGCCAATATCCCGGGAAAATGGCCTGGGTCTGGCGCCACCCGCTCGTACGCGCCGCGCATCTCCTCGAATTCCGCTTGCGTCGGCATCCGGGTGATCTTGCGTGCCTCGTGCGGGACTGGAGGCCGGCTGCGATAGTCCGACGAGGCGATCACAAGCTTGCCGACCAGGCTGGGGTAACGCAGCACGATGGACAGATCGACCAGGCCGCCGAGGCTGAACCCCAGGAAGTCCGCCTGCTCGATGCCGAGTTGCCCGAGCAGTTGGACCACATCGTCGGCCAGGCTGTCGATCGCCATCGGCCGGCCCGTGTCCGCGGTGTGGCCGTGCCCTTGCAGTTCGATGCCGATCACCTGGCGGCCGGTGGCCAGCGCGGGGATGAGTGACCCGAAGGTCAGATCGAGCGTCAGCATGCCGCCGTGGAGCAGCACCAGGGGCCGGCCGGCTCCGTGGATCTCGTGGTAAAGCCGCAGGCCGTTGACCGAGGCGTAGCGGCCGGGCGAGGTACCGGTCGTTGATCGGGTGGGTGTCGTCATGGGGCTTCTTCCACAAGGCGCCGATAGCGGACAGTTGTCTCGATGTCGATCGTAAAGACGGCTGCGGCGGCGCAAACTCATCGCGCCGCAGCCCGGTGCCGCGCCACCGTGCCGCGGCATAGTGTCGCAGCATGAGGCAGACGCTGCCGTTGTTCCCGCTCGGCACCGTGCTCTACCCTGGCCTGCTGCTGCCGCTGCACGTCTTCGAGGAGCGGTACCGCCGTCTTGTCCACGACCTCCTGGGCGGGCCGGAGCCGCGAGCCTTCGGCGTGATCGCGATACGGAAGGGCCGTGAGACGGGGGTGGACGGCGTCTCGGCGCTGCACGAGATCGGCTGCACGGCGACGCTGCGCGAGGTCAGGCAGCGCCAGGACGGCCGGTTCGATCTGGTGACGGTCGGCACGCAGCGGTTCCGGCTCGTTGAGCTGGTGGGCTCACGGCCGTACCTGCAGGCTGAGGTGGAACTGCTTGGTGAGGACACCGGCGAAGAGCCGGCCGCGGCGGCGGCCGCCCAGACGGTGCAGCGCGGGTTCCTGGCCTATCTCGACGCGCTCGCCGCCCGCGGTGTGGCCAAGGTCAGCGTTCCCGACCTGCCAGACGAGCCCGTGCTGCTCTCCTACCTCGTGGCCGCTTCGATGATCATCGATCTGCCGGACAAGCAGATCCTGCTCGCCGAGCCGGACGCGCTGCACCGGCTCACCGCCGAACGGGCGCTGCTGTCGAGGGAGACCACGATGCTGCGCTCGCTCCGCTCCGCGCCGGCCACCCAGCTGAGGCACTCCCCCTACAACCCGAACTGAGCCGCCGTCAGCGGGCCAGCGCGTCAGCGGACAGCGGGACAGCGGGCAGGCGGGTCAGCGCACGGTATATGGGCCGGTGGAGACGGAGTGGTAACCCTTGGCGCCGATGGCGCGGGCGAGCGGGCTGCGCGGGTCGCCGTCGGCCTTGAGCCGGTCGAGCACGTAGCGGAAGTCGTAGCGGGGCCTCCAGCCAAGCCCGCCGCGGGCGCGGGCGTTGACATAGACCCGGTCGAGCTGGGGAAACATCGTCCAGCCACGCCGTGCGTACTCGGCCTCCTGGTCGGGAAACAGGCGGCGGACGACGTGTGCAGCGTGGCCGCGTGCAGGACGGCGCCGACGCCGGCGAGGCAGCTCCGGACGGCCGCGCGGTCGCAGACCGACGCGGCCACCGTTGTGAACGGGGAGCCGAGCAGGTCGAGGCCGACGACCTGACGGCCGCCGGCGCTCAGGACGCGGACGAGCGCCTCACCCAGATGCCCGGCGCTGCCAGTTACCAGAACCCGCTTGCGAGACATACGGGAAACCATAAGGGGGGCGTCAGCGCCGCCGGCCATGCGCAAGGGGCCGGCCGCGTGCCACGCTCCCATGGGTGCCCGCCGGCGGCGAGTGTGCGAGGCTGTAGCGGTACCGTCCGACACCTGGAGGTCTGGATGACTGCCGACGCCTCAGAACCTGAACGTTCCGAGGACGAGGTGAAACGCAAGTTCCGCGAGGCGCTCGAACGCAAGCGCGCCAAGCAGGCGGAAACGGGCGACGGGCGCGGGGGCAAGGACTCCGGGAAGGTGCACGGCGCCCACGGGCCTGCGCACCAGCGACGTTCGTTCCGCCGCAGGGGCGGCGGCTGACCACGCCGGCCCGGGGCACCCCTGGGCGCTTACCCGGATGGCGCGGGCGAATAACCGGCGGCGGCATGTATCACCGGGGGCATCCCACGCTCCTTATCTGTGCGGGGGCTGCCGGGGCTGCGCTTGTGAGGCGCCGGTGGCGGCCGTCGCCAGGATCACGGCAACCGGGGGAGCCACCGTGGTAAGTGAGCTGATGTTCCTTGACTGCCCGGCCTATCTCGACGCGGCGGGCGCCAGAAGATGTGCGCTGCCTGCCGAGGTCGAGTACCGCTACGTCCAGGCGTCGACAGACGGGCCACTCGAAAGCGCCACCATCAGGTGCCCGAGCGGGCACTGGTTCAACGGGCCGATCGAGTTCCTCACCTGGGCGAAGACCCGGGCGACCCGGCCCGGGCAGCCGGGCTCGGCGCAGCGGGCCGAACCTGGGCAGGCCGGCCGCTAGGGGCCGCGCCGCTCAGCCGTCGCCTGGCACGGCGCGAAGGCCCGCGAACAGGTCGTCCTCGGGCACCGGCACGCCGGTGGCGTCGCTGGCCCTGATGAAGCTCTCCCGGCCGAAGGCGGTCTCCGCGATCTCGGCCGGCAGCTTGCTGAACCACGAATCGCTGATCTGGCTGGCGTGTGCGAGCAACGCTTCTCGCTTGCGGCCCAGCACCGGCCGGATGTCGATCGTGGTGGTGATCCGCTGCTCCGCCTCGGCCATCTGCTGGCGCATCTGCGGGGTGAACCTGGTGGCGCCCGGCACCTCGACACCAGCGGCGCGCAGCGCCTCCCACACCTTCTGCCAGTCGCTGCCCCGCATCGCAATGAGGTAGAGCTTGGCGGGAATGCCGTCAGCGGCCGTCGCGGCGGCCACCGCGGCGGCCGCCGCCCGGCTCGCGTGCACATGGTCGGGGTGCTGGTACATGCCCTTGTCGTCATAGGTGATCACGACCTGGGGCCGGTAGCGCTCGATCAGGGCGGCTATCCGGGCGGCCACGTCGGCGACGGGGACGTTGCAGAACGCCTCCGGCATGTTCTTGTAGTCCCAGTCGGGCATGCCGGAGTCGTGGTACCCGAGCAGTTCGAGGTCGGTGACACCGAGGATCTTGCAGGACTCACGCAGCTCGGCCAGCCGCAGCTGGGCCACCTCGTCCTTGTCGTGTCCGTCCTGACCTGGCTTGACGGCCCCGGGCGCATCTCCGAACTCGCCGTTCGTGCAGGTCACAACGACGGTTCGGATGCCCTGCCCGGAATAGGTGGCCAGCACGCCTCCGGTGCTCGACGCTTCATCGTCCGGATGCGCGTGCACCGCCATCAGGGTCAAGTTCTCTGCCATGGGCCAAGCCTGCCGGATCCGCCCGGTGCGGGCACGGCCGGGGTGGCGGGCCCCCGTGGCGGGCCCCCGTGGCGGGCCCCCGTGGCGGGCCCGGTGGCGGGCCGGGTGGGCTCTTACGCGCTCGATTCGAGTACCGCCGGCATGTAGCCGAGCACATCGACCAACTGGCCGACCGAAATACGGCCCTTGCGGAGAATAGCTATCTCCGCCGAGCTGCAGTCGACGATCGTGCTCAGCGCGACAGGCTCGATGGTCCGGTAGTTCAAGAATACCGACACCGCGTCCGCGAGCTCGCCCGCACCATATCCGGCAACGTCGGGACCGTAAATCACGTCGGTGTCCGGGCTTCGCGCGGCCGAGGCGGCGAGCGGCCCCGTCTGGCTCAGCAACTCGGCCGCGACCGGGTGCGCCGGCACACGCACCTGCACCAAGTCCGGGGCGCCGCCGATATCCCAGCGCACGGACGGTGACGTCGGGACGATCAGCGTCAGCGGGCCCGGCCAGAATGCGTCGGCAAGCTTGCGTGCCTCGTCCGACGCCAGCGACGCCACGCCGTCCAGCACCTGCTTTCCGCTGATGAGAACCTGAAGAGGCGCCCCCTCGTCCATTCCCTTGACGGACCGGATCTTGTGCGCCGGTGTGGCGGCGAAAGCATCCCCGGCCACGGCGTAGGCGGTGTCGGTCGGAAGTATGATCAGCTCCTGGGCGAGGACCGCGGACACGGCCGCGGCGATGCCCTTGGGCCGCGTGACGTCGTCCAAACAGTCGAATATCTGCACGGCCACTCTCCTCCAAACCCACCTCGCCCTGGCCAGCCTATGTCGGGGCCGCAAGCAGTCCGCCGCATGCCGGGCGCCGGCTGGGCAAGGGAAGGATCGACGGCGTGACGCAGTTCGAGTACCTGCGGCCTCGTTCTGGCAGCCGCCTGCTGCGGCTGTCTGACGTTGGCAGGATCGCTGACAGCCTGAAGCGCGGCGCGGTGGCGGTCCTGCCGACCGAGACCGGCTACATGCTGGCCGCGCTGGCGACATCGCCTGCCGCCGTCGAGCGGGCGTTCGCCGTGAAGGGGCGGAACGCGGCGGCCGTTGTGCACGTCGCCTGCGCGTCCCTGGGGATGGCGCAAGCCGCCGGGAAGCTCAATCGCCGCGCGCTGCGGCTTCTCGGCGAGTTCACGCCCGGTCCCGTCACCGTCATAGTGGACAAGACGCCGCTGCTTCCCGACCGTCTCGTGACGCTCGGCGGAACGGTTGGCATCAGGATTCCGGACTATCCCGCGACGCTACAGGTGATCGGCGAGGTCGGCGCGCCTTTGACCGCCACCAGCCTGAACCGCAGCGGCTCGCAGGCGGGTCCGGCCGGCAAATCCGATCTGCAGGTCCTCGACTGGCCCGCAGCAGATGTCGTCTGCGTTCTGGAGGACGACGAGTCCATAGTCCATCCCCTGCCCTCGACGCTGGTCCGGGTCACCGGCGACGCAGTTGAGATCCTGCGGCCCGGGCCAATACCGGAAGCAGAGATTCACCGGGTCGCCGGGCTGGCCGGCTACCTCGAGGCGGCGGACACGCCCTAGCCCCGCGGCCCTCGATTCATGGCCGGCCGCTGGCTCGCTAGGTGAGGCGGCGCTCGGCCGCCCAGCGGGTGAGCTGGTGGCGGGTCGAGAGCTGGAGCTTGCGCAGCACCGAGGAAACATGGCTCTCCACGGTCTTGACGGAGATGTTCAGCTCCCTGGCGATCTCCCGGTAGGTGCAGGCGCGGGCGATCAGCCGGAGGACTTCCCGCTCGCGAGGGGTCAGCTGGTCCAGTTCGGGGTCGAACGAGGGCCGCACCTCGGCTTCGGCGTGCGGGTGCGCGAACGCGTCGAGGACGAAACCGGCAAGCCGGGGCGAGAAGACCGCGTCGCCCTCCGCGACCCGGCGTATCGCCCGCACGAGGTCGGCTCCGGAGATCGTCTTTGTCACGTAACCTCTCGCGCCTGCCCGGATGACGGCGATCACGTCCTCGGGTGAGTCCGAGGCGGACAAGGCGAGAAACCGCACCTGCGGGAGCGTGGCCTTCGTCGCCGTCACCACCGCCTGCCCGCCCCCGCCGGGCAGGTGCACGTCGAGGAGGACGACGTCGGGCACACACTCGGCGATCAGCGCGATCGCGGGCTCGACGTCGTCTGCCTCTCCCACAACCTCGACCCGGCCGCCGATTTCGGACCGGACCCCGGAACGGAACAGGGCGTGATCGTCGACGATGAACACCCTCGGCCGCGCGCCGCCGGCGACCGGCGCGGCGGGCGCGTTCATGCCCGGCTCGGCTGGCGGTCGCCGGCGGCGCGGGGCATCGTCAGCGACACCTCGGTGCCCTCACCCCGGGCGCTGCGGATGGTCACCGAACCGCCGCGGCGCGCCATCCTGGCATGGACGGACTCGGCCAGCCCCTTCCGGTCGCCCGGCACCGCGCTGGGGTCGAATCCTCGGCCGCGATCCCGGACGAACAGCGAGACCGACGCCGGCTCGACTTCGGCGAAGATGGACACGACGTCGGCGCCCGACCACTTCACGGCATTGACCGTCGCCTCGCGCGCCGCCGCGAGCAGGGCTGTCAGATCGTCGTCGAGCTCACAGTCCGCGACGGTGACGACCTCGACGGCTATCCCGTGCTGTGCCTCCACCTCGCGCTGGATGAGCCGAACCCCGTCGGCGAACGTCATGCCCTCGGCCACCGAGCCGGGCGCCCGGCCGTCGAACAGCCAGGAGCGCAGTTCCCGCTCCTGCGCGCGGGCCAGCTGGATCACCTGCCGCGGCTGGTCCGCGCGGCGCTGTATCAGGGCGAGCGTCTGCAGGACCGAGTCGTGCACCCGCGCGGCCATGTCGGCCCGCTCTTCCGCCCGTGCCCTGGCCTGACGCTCGGCGACCAGGTCGCGGACGATACGCAGCCACCAGGGGCCGAGCACCGCCACGATGGCGGCGATCACGAGCGCGACGCCGCCGAGCGGCCGCAGCAAGGCATGGCTCGCGTGCCCGGACAACAGCATGGACAGGCCCCCGGCCGCCAGCACGGCCGCGATCGGCACCCGGACCAGGAGCTGGGACCTGCGGTTGTCTTTGCTCCATCCCGCCACCGGCTCGGCGAGCCGCCGCACGATCGCCTGCTCGTCCTCCGGGGCGTTCCTCCAGATCAGTACGAGGCCGGTCACGACGATGACAAGGGACCAGGCCAGCGAGCCAAGCCAGCTTGCGCCGACCGCCGAGGCCATGACGAGCACCGCGACGATCAGCGACCCCACGCCGGCCGCCAGCGCCAGGCCACGCCGGTCGGTCAGCGCCTTGCCCGCGATGTTGCCGTTCTCACCGGCTACCGGGACCAGCAGCCAGGCCAGCACGTAGGCCGCCGCGCCGAAGCCGCTGCCCAAGGTCGCCACCACGAAAACGGTCCGCACGACCGCGACATCAAAGCCGGTCCGCGCCGATATCCCTGCTGCCACCCCGCCGACCAGGCGGTCCTCCCGGCCACGCCGCAATGGCCCGCCGTTCCCGCGCCCCCGCCGCCACCAGCGCCACTGGTGCCGCCGCTGCGGCGGGTGCCGCAGTTCGCCCGGTTCCTCCACAGAGCAATCATCGCGCGCGCCGCCCCGCACGGCTATCCGGGTCAACCCTGCTCTCGCCGGTGGCTCGTCAGGGTCGAACCAGGGTCGAACGGGGGGTCTTCCCGATTGGCCAGCCGTGCGCGCGCCGCGACGCTGAAGACATGAACACAACGGAGATGAACCCAGACACGACCATCACCCACACCCAGCCGCAGCAACTGTGCCGCCCCGTCCAGGGCCGCATGCTGGCGGGCGTCGCCGCCGGCCTCGCCCGCTACCTCGACGTCGACGTGACGGTCGTCCGGATCGTCTTCGCGGTGCTCGCCGTCGTCGGCGGCGCGGGTGTGCCCATCTATCTCGCCGCCTGGCTGCTGATCCCGAAGGAGGGCTCCGAGGAGTCTCTTGCCAGCGAGTTCACCCACTCGCTGCGGGCCAGGTCACGCTGAGTCCCGCCGGAGGTCGCGACATGTCAGCGCCAGGCAACCCGCCGGTGACGGGGGGACCGGGACCCCGCTGGAGGGCCAGCTACACCGGCCCCAACCTGCGGGTATCCGACGCGGAACGAGCCGAGGCCGCCGAACGGCTGTCCGGGCACTACGCCGACGGGCGGCTCGACGAGGCCACGTTCAACGAGCGGCTCGATCAGGCCATGAGCGCCAAGATCCAATCCGATCTGAGCGCGCTGTTCACCGACCTGCCAGGCGCCGGGGCACCGCAGCCAGCGCCGCGGACGCCGCCGGCGGTGGCCGCGGGTGGCAGGCGTGCGCGCCGTCCCAGAATCCTGTTTCTGGTCTTCGTCATCGTGGTCGCCGCCGCGGTCGGGCACGCCCTGGCGAACTCCTACGTCCCGTGGGTGTTGTTCGGTCTCCTCGCGTTCGGCTGGCTTCGCTACGGCCCGCGGCGGCGCGGCCGCCCTTAGCTTGCGTTTTAACCTCCCGGGTGATCGTCGGGGCTGGGCGATGGAGGGCACGAAGATCGTCGCCGTGTCAGGCGCAGCCGTGTTGTGGCTGGTAAGCGCCATTCTGGCCGGGTCGTCGCCTGCGATGACCATACTGG
>WNGJ01001553.1_pt1 | contig 22672 bp, 16 predicted proteins | sample 5400611 | NCBI WGS metagenome assembly WNGJ01 (sample SAMN13153375, study PRJNA577476) | soil metagenome | isolation source: 40 cm soil or saprolite under Garry oak tree replicate 1 | place: USA:California | collected 2016-06-15
GCTGGACGCGGCCTGCGTCGCGCTGGGCGCGGGCTGCGGCGCCGAGGAGGACGCCGACGAGGCCGGCTGCGACGGCGAACTCGAGGAGGACGAGCCGCCCCCGGACGAGCCGCCCCCGGATGAGCCGCCGCCCTGGGACGGCGCCTGGGTGGGATCCGAGCCGCCGCTGAGGGTGGTCCCGCCGGCGGTGCCGCTGGTCCCGCTGCCGCCCAGGCCGGTGCCGTTAGCGCCGCTGCCGGGGGCCGCGCCTGCTCCCGGCCCGCCGGCCGCTCCGGCCAGGCTGGGCCCGGTGGCCAGCGAGGAGCCGCCCAGGCCGGGCGGTATCGCATGCCGGTCGCCGGAGCCGCCCAGGCCCGTCGCCCCGCCCTGCGACCCGGCGAACGGGACCGCTCCGGCCCCGGCCGAGGCCGCCGGGTTCGGGCTCGAGGCCGATTCGGGCGAGGCCGGCGTGGTGTGCAGGACCCGGATCGAGACGGTGGAGAAGAGCAGGAACGCGATGGCCCCGCCGGAGAGCACCATGACCGGCAGGGTGCTGCCGGCCGGGTGCAGGCGCAGCACGGCCCCGGCCCGGCCGATGCCGGTCCTGATCCGGTCGGCGAACAGCGCGAGCGCCAGCTGCCCGGAGGGCAGCCGCGGGCAATGGCCCATCCGGGCGGACAGCCGCAGCCTGCGCAGCGCCGACCGGCGCTCCGGCTTGGTCAGGCCGGTCAGCAGGTACACCACGGTGGTACGGCCGTGACGCTCGGCCGCAGCGTGTAATCCCGGGGAAAACTCGTTCGAGTCGCGGTAGCGAACCCTAATCATTGCCCAGCCCAGTAACCCGTGTCATGTGCACTACCTTTAAAAGGAGCGGAAATGGCAAGTGCACGCCCCCCCACTGAGGCGTTCGCAATCCGTACTATAGCTCAGAGGTATATCTCGTTCACGCTAAATAACATCGCTTGCCTCCGGTGCGGCCAAACCGGCTGGCGTGGCGGGCGCGCATCCGCCCGGTTACCCTCTCAAGGGTGATCTCCGCCCAGGCCGCCGCCGCCTCCGGCGCGCGGACCAGCCGTGCCGGGGACTTCGGCGGATTCCGCACCCGCTGGGCGCTGCTCCTCTCGGTGGCGGGGGGCCTGGCGCTGTACGCCTCCTTCCCGCCGACCGACGCCTGGCCGCTGGCGGTGCTCGGGCCCGCGCTGCTGGTACTGGCGCTGACCGGGCGGAGCCTGCGCGGGTCGTTCGGCTGCGCGCTGGCGTTCGGCCTGGCCCAGTTCGTGCCCCTGCTGTCCTGGCTGGTCAACGAGGCGTGGTACGCGTGGGCCGCGCTGGCCGGGTCCGAGGCGGTCATCTTCGCGCTGCTGGCGATCGGCCAGCGGCTGCTGCTGCGCCTGCCGTACTGGCCGGTCGCGGTGGCGGGCTGGTGGGTCCTGGTCGAGGGGGTGCGGGACCGCTGGCCCTACGCCTTTCCCTGGGGCCGGCTGGCGATGAGCCAGTCGGTCGCGCCGGACGTCCGCTGGGTCGCGTTCGGCGGCGCGCCGCTGCTGAGCTTCCTGGTCGCGCTGACCGGCGCCATGCTCGCCGGAGCGGTACTGGCCTGGCTTGGTCAGGAGGGGCGCGCGCGGTGGGCCGCGACGGCGGCCGCGGTGGTGACGGCCGGGCTGGTGCTGGCGGGCGGGCTGCTGCCCGCCGACCCGACCGGGGGCGCGCCCCCGGCCCAGGTGGCCGCGATCCAGGGCAACGTGCCGCGGGCCAGGAACCTGCCGCAGCAGCTGAGCGCCACCCAGGTCACGCAGAACCACGTCGAGGCCACGCTGAAGCTGGCCGCGCAGGTGAAGGCGGGCCAGCGGCCAGCGCCCGACCTGGTGATCTGGCCGGAGAACGCCACCGACCTCGACCCGTTCCAGAACCCGTCCGTCTACGCCCAGCTGTCCGCGGCGGTGGCCGCGATCGGCAAGCCGATCCTGGTCGGCGAGGTGCTGAACGACCCGCGGCGCAACGTCGGCCAGCTGTGGGTGCCGGGCCGCGGGCCGACCACGGCGTACGTCAAGCGCCAGCTGGTGCCGTTCGGCGAGTACATCCCGTTCCGCGGCATCATCTCCAGCTTCAGCGACCTTCCGGCGCTGCAGCCGATCGACTTCACCGCGGGGCGCCGGCCGGTCGTGTTCGGCGCCGGGAAGATCAGGCTCGGCGACGTGATCTGCTACGAGGTGGCCTTCGACCACCTGGTGCGGTCGGAGGTCACGGCGGGCGCCAACCTGCTCACGGTGCAGTCCAACGACGCCGACTTCGAGATCGACGGCCAGCTCGGCGAGACCAGGCAGCAGACCGCGATGGCCAGGATCCGGGCGGTGGAATCGGACCGCGCCGTGGTGTACGCCTCGACCACCGGCGAAAGCACGATCATCGCGCCGGACGGCAGCCTGATCGCGCACAGCGGCGTGTGGCGGCAGGCCATCCTCGACGCCCGGGTACCGCTGGTGAGCTACCGCACGCTGGCCGACCGGGTCGGCGCGTGGCCGGAGTACGTGATCATCATGCTCACCGTGCTCGCATTGGCCTGGTCGGTCGTGCGGGTAACCCGGCAGCGGCGTCAGGCGTCTGTATAGACGAGCGGGCATCCGTTAGCACTGCGCAAGTAAACTGCGTCCAGGTGGGAAGACGGGTCAAAGGAGGGTCACCGTGCGTGGCACAGACCACAGGTCAGCACGGCATGCGCGACGGTACGCGGGCCTCGCGGGGGCGGCGGTCATCGCCTTGCTGGCCACCGCGTGCAGCGGCGGCAGCCACCCCACCGTCTCCCCCGCGCAGAGCAGGGCCCAGGCCTCCGCATCGGCCAGGGCGCACGCCGCGGCGCTGGCCAGGGACCTGAAGATCACCCCGGCGGATGGCAGCCACACCGCCAGCCCCTCGGACGGCATCACCGTCACCGCGGTGGCGGGCAAGCTGACCAACGTGGCCGTGCGCACCTCGGGCGACTCGGTGTCCGGCAGCCTGGCCGCCAACGGCAAGAGCTGGCACAGCACCGGAAACCTGGACGTGTCGCAGAGCTATACGGTGACCGCCAGCGGCACCGCCCCCAGCGGCGAGAAGACCAGCAAGACGAGCACGTTCCGCACCCTGACCCCCGCGCAGACCTTCACCACCCAGATCTTCGAGGGATACAAGCAGACCTACGGCGTGGGCATGCCGATCATGCTGACGTTCAGCCGGCCGATCACCAACAAGGCCGCGGTCGAGCGGTCGCTCGAGCTGACCACGTCCAAGCCGGTGATCGGCGCCTGGTACTGGGACGGGGATCAGCACCTGTACTTCCGGCCGCGGGACTACTGGCCGGCCTACACCACGGTGAGCTTTACCGGCCACCTGAACGGGGTGGAGGGCGCCAAGGGCGTGTACGGGGCGCGGAGCCTGACCCAGAGCTTCGAGATCGGCCGGTCGCTGATCGCGGTGGCCAGCACGACCACCCACCACACGCAGATCTACCTGAACGGCAAGCTCGACCACCAGTGGCCGGCCAGCCTGGGCCGGCCGAGCCTGCCCACGCCGGACGGGACGTACCTGAGCGTGGAGAAGGCCAACCCGGTGCGCATGATCGGCGGCGGCCCGGCCGGCAGCGCCGGCCACTACAACGAGCTGGTCAACTATGCGGTCCGGTTCACCTACAGCGGCAGCTACTACCACTCCGCTCCGTGGTCGGTGGGGGACCAGGGCATCATCAACGTCAGTCACGGGTGCGTGAACCTGCCGCCCGCCGCCGCGAAGACCTACTACGACATGTCCATCCCCGGCGACCCGATCACGATCACCGCCAGCACGGCGGCGGGCAAGTGGGACGACGGCTGGACGCAGTGGTTCCTGTCCTGGTCCAAGTATCTGAAGGGGAGCGCGACCGGCGAGGCGGTGCAGGCCGGCCCGCAGGGCAGCACGTTCGTCTCGCCGTCGTCGCTGCCCGCCTCCACCGCGTCCGCGCCGCTCGGCACCTCCGCGGCGGCCAACTACTTCGCGGGCTCGGCCAACCTGAGGTAGCCCGCCGGGTTCACGGCGCGGGATCCGGTCCGGCACCCGGGCTTCGTCGCGGGCAGGGTATCCGGCAGCCCCAGCCCTACGTAGAGGCGTCCTCATCCGCTGCCGGGTCCGCGTGTCGGACTTAATCCATTTAGCCCAGGATCTTGCGCGAATCTGTGCATAAGCGTAGGAAAGGGAGATTGCCGGGCTGGCGAAAGAGGGTCAGGGCCCGGCGCTTACTTGGGAGGTGGGGCATGAACCTGCGGACGAAACGAGCGAAGGTTCTCGCGGTCGGGGCGGTGGCCGGCGTCGCCGCGGCGCTGACCGTGGGACTGTCCGCGCCGAGCGGCGCGACCCCGGTGGCCAGCCACCGGGGCGGCGGTGACCACGTACGTCTGGACCGCGCGTTCATCATCGTGCTGGAGAACCATTCCAAGCAGGGCGTGATCGGCAACGTCAACGCGCCGTTCATCACGTCGCTGGCTCAGCAGTACGGCGAGGCCGCGAACTACTTCGGCGTGACGCACCCGAGCGAGCCGAACTATATCGCCATGACCAGCGGGTCGAACTGGTTCATCAACAACGACAACCCGGCGAACAGGTTCGACCACACCAACGTGGTCGACGGCCTGGACGCGGCCCACATCAGCTGGGACGCCTACATGGAGGCGCTGCCGGCCGATCCGCTCGCCGACTTCGCGCCATCGGCCGCCCAGCCGCTGTACGCGTCCAAGCACAACCCGTTCGCGCTGTACACCGACATCCGCGACAATCCGGCCCGGGTCGCGCACATAAAGCCGTACACCGCGCTGGCGGGCGACCTGAACAGCGGTCACCCGCCGCGGTTCGTGTACATCACGCCGGACCAGTGCAACGACATGCACGGCGGGGTGACCGCCGCGATCGACGGGCACCCGGAGACCCCGTGCCCGTTCGGTAGCAAAAATGACGACGCGAACGACGCGGCGCTGAAGCAGAAGGCCGACGCCTTCGTCAAGGGCGCGGTGACCACGATCATGTCCAGCCGGGCGTGGACGCGGCACAGCGCGATCTTCATCGTGGCCGACGAGGGCGACTTCACCGGCAACGCGGTCAACGGCGGCTGGGACTCCCCGGCCGGCTGCTGCGACTCCCCCGTGCTGCCCAAGGGTGACCCGGACATCAGCCCCAGCTGGCCGGGCGGCCTGTTCGGCGGCGCGCTGGTGCCCGCGGTGGTGGTCGACCCCAGCGGGCCGCGCCACTTCGTCAGCAACGTCGCCTACAACCACTACTCGCTGCTGCGGACGATCGAGGACGCCTGGCGCCTGCCCGAGCTCGCCTTCACCAGCGACCACGCCCAGGTCTCCGCGATGAACGAGTTCCTCGGTCACTGATTCGCGGCATTACGGCAGCGGCGCCGTGTCGTCTCGAGGCAAGCGCCGTCGTGGTGACCCCGGGAGAACCTCCGGGGTCACCACGACGTGGGATACCGAGCTGGCCTGACCGGCCGGAACGACATCCGGCACCAGCCCACCTCCGGTGAATGAATTTTGGGAGTAGTGAGTCTAGTGGGGCGAGAACCTGCGGGCGCGGGCCGGGTGACGGCGGTTCCTGCGCGGATAGCGAAGGCCGCGGGGCTGGCCTGGAGGCCAGCCCCGCGGCCCGGGGACCGGTGCGGCATTAGGAGGTATGCCGCGCCTTGACGAGGGGGCGCCGCCGTGGTGACCCCGGGAGGGATCCCGGGATCACCACGGCGCGGGATACCGAGCTGGCCTGACTGGCCGAACGACGTCCGGCACCAGCTGGATCCGGATCTACATGCCGCCGTCCTGCTGGTTGTCCTGACCGCCCCGGCCCAGGAACTGGCGCCAGATCTGCTGCCAGCTCTGCTGGTTGCCCTGGCGGCCGCCGCCACCGTTACCGCCGCCGTTGGCGCCGGTCGCCTGCTGCAGCGTGGTGTTGATGGTGGCGGACGTGGCCGCGCCGTTCCCGTCGGTGACGACCTGGACGGGGTTGGTGAGGCCGAAGTTCTTGCAACCCAGGTTGTCGAAGGACTGGAGCAGCCGGTTGGCCAGGAAGGTGAACAGGTTGTTGCCCACGTCCGGCACCGGCGACGGGCCGCCGGCGAGCACGGCCTGGTTGGCTGTCAGGAACGAGCCCTGGATGTTGATCATGTTCTGGCAGTAGTTCGCCGGGCTGTCGAACCTGTCGTTCTGCCGGCTGATGGCCGGCTGGCCGACCTCGGCCCGGTACAGGTTGGTCTTGGCCGGGTTGAGGTTGCCGTTGGCGTCCAGCGTCATCGGGTTGTTCTCTGGTATCAGGGCGACAACCCTGGGCTGGTTCCTGATGGCCAGCAGTTCGTCGAGCGCCTGCGAGGTGGCCGGCGTGTTGTTGTTCCCCAGGTCGGGCGCCGTGAACGGGGTGCACCCGAATGCCGGGTCGAGGAAGTTGTTGATCAGGGCGTTGTCGCTGCCGTTGCCCAGCTTCTGGGCGCCCGCCAGGTTGGCCTCGTTGGCCGCGGTGTCCGGCGCGGTCTGACCGGTGGCCGGGTTGAGCAGGTACTTAGTGGTCACGTTGTCGCTCTGGTCCTGGTCGACCATGTCGAAGTTGCGGACGGTCGGGCATTGCCTGCCGGTGCCGAGCCGGCCCGCGGACGGCACGATCGTCGCCGAGGTCCCGGCCGCGGGCACCCGCACCCGCCCGAAGGCCATCAGCGCGGACGCCGTGCGGAAGAAGCTGATGCCGTTGCAGAACGACACCTGGCCGAAGACCGATCCGAGGCCGTTGACGCAGCGGCCCTGCGCGAGCGCGTTGGGCGTCGCGCCGACCTGGATCAGGTTCGCGCCGTTGAACCCGAAGTCGATGGTGACGATCGCGTTCCTGGGCAGCTTCGGTACCACCGGCGCGACGGCCGGGGTGGTTCCCTGCGTGATGACCAGGGGGTTGTAGACCGACAGCGCCCCGGTGCGCGGGTTCAGGATGGTGGCCTGGACGAACGCCCCGAGGGCGGCCGCGTTGGCCATGTTGCAACCGGAGTCGGCCGGCGACGCGCCGTTCGGCCCGGTGAGCTGGTACGGCGTGGCCAGGCCCTGCGCGCTGAGCGGGTCGGCCGGGACGACGATGTCGCAGTCGGTGTTGTCCGCCGCCGCGACGGCGGGCGCGGACGCTGCCGCCGAGCCGGATGCCGACGGGCAGGGGGCCGGTGAGGCCGCGGCTGACGCCGGGGCGCTGGCATTCGCGGCCGGGGCGCTGGCCGCGGCCGGGGCGCTGGCCGCAGCGGCCGGAGCGCTGGCGGCGGCCGAGGCACATGAACCCAGGGCCGATTGCTCAACCGTCGTGGTGTTGTTTCCTGAGACGGCGAGGATGATTCCGAGAGTCAGGCCCAAAGCCATCGGGATGGCGAGAGGTACCGCAATACGCGCCGCGCGGCTGTTCCGGCGACGGCGCCATGCGGACCTATGCCCGCTGAGCATTCAATCCACCTCCATGTGGGGTGTCCCCTGTGACGCTCCCGGTGCATCACCGTAGACCTGCGCGTTCGGCAAGATCGGCGAATTCTGAAGATTCGCTCCATGTAAGGGTTTTTTAAGGTTTAGAGGCGAGTTGCACGCGAACCTCTGAAATTCCTTGCCAAGTCCTTACGTCGCAGGTCAGAACGCAAATGGATGGATCGAGATAGCCCCGTGATACACGGTTGCACGTGCAGCGCGGCGCGCAACCGATTGCGCGGCAAGACCCCGCTGATGGTGCACTTATTACGGCAGAGATGGCGAAGGTGGCCCCGGGATTCCCGGGGCCACCTGGGCCATGGAGCTGGTTGATTCCCGGCGGGCGCCGCTCAGGCGCTGGCGCCGTGGATCACCGTGTTACATATGCCCGCGCCTGCCCGGCATGAAGTTGCCGCGGTTGCGCGCGCCGCCACCGCCCTGGCCGGCGCCGGCGCCCCTGGTGGTGCCGGCGACCTTGGCGGTCTGCTGCGCGGTGTTGAACGTCGCGGCGGTCGCCACGCCGTTGCCGTCGACCGTCAGCGTGACCGGGTTGGTCAGACCGAAGTTGGCGCAGTTCAGGTTGCCGAACGAGCCGCTCAGCCTAGCCGCCAGGAAGTTGGCCAGGTTGTTGCCGAGCGCGGGCACCGGCGAGGCGGTGCCGGTTTCCATGGCCGCGTCCAGCTTCAGCCTGGGCGCCTGGATGTTGACCATGTTCTGGCAGTACCGCGCCGCGTTCTGCGAGGTGCTCGTGCGGAACGGCAGCGGCGTCTGGTCGGTCTCGATCCGGTAGGTGTTGGTCTTGCCGACACTGAAGTTGCCGCCGACCAGCAGCTGCGGGTTGCTGACCGGGAGCAGCGCGATCGTGCCCTTCTGGTTCTGCCGGGCGCTTAGCTCGTCCATCGCCTGCGACCCGCTCGACCCGTTCGGGTTGGTTGGGTTGGGGGCCGTGAACGGCGTGCAGCCGAGCGCGGGATCCAAGAACCCGTTCAGCAGGCCGTTGTCGCTGCCGTTGGCCTCGGTCGTGGCGTTGGCCATGGCCGCGGCGTTGGCCGCGGTGGCCTGCGCGGTCTGGCCGGTGGCCGGGTCGAACAGGTAGCGCGCCACGACGTTGTCGCTCTGGTCCTGGTCGATCATGCCGAAGTCACGCGTGGTCTGGCAGGCCTGGCCGTCGTTACCGGTGCCGGCCGCCGGGATGGTCAGCGTGCCGCGGGCGATCTCGGCGTTGGCCATCCGGTAGAAGTTGGCCGCGTTGCACTGCGGGGTCTGGTTGATCAGCGAGTTGCCGAACGCGTCGATGCAGTTCCCCTGCCTCGCGCCCGTACCCACCAGCGCCAGCGCGTTGCCGTTGAACCCGAGGCTGACGATGACCTGCGAGCCCGCCGCGATCGTCGGCGCCGTCGGCGCCACGGCCGGGGTGGTCCCCTGGTTGATCACCAGCGGGTCGTACACCTGGAGCTGGCCGCCCGGCGACAGGATCGTGGCCTCCACGAACACGCCCTCGGTCCCGCCGTTGGCCCACGTGCAGCCGTCCCCGAGCACCCAGGGCGAGGCCAGCCCCTGGGCGGTCAGCGGGTTGGCCGGCACGGATACCGCGCAGTTCATCGAGGCCGCGGCCTGATCCGCGTTCTGGTTGAAGCTGAACGCGTTCCCGGCCGCGTCCACCGCGTTCGCCCCGGCCAGGCCGGCCCGGTTCGCCGCGTTGTTCGCCGGAATGGCGAAGTTGGCCGCGGCGGCCGCGCCGGCGGCGGCTGCGGCCGTCGCTGAGCCGGATGCCGACGGGCAGGGTGCCGCCGCGGCCGAGCTTGCTGCCGCCGGGGCGCTGGCGCCCGCGGCCGGTGCGCTGGCACTCGCGGCCGGTGCCGCGCTGGCGGCGGCCGAGGCGCACGAGCCCAGCGCCGACTGCTCGATATTCGTAGAGTTACCACCCGAGACGGCAAGGATGATCCCGAGAGTCAGGCCCAACGCCATTGGAATGGCGAGAGGTACCGCAATACGCACCGCGCGACTTTTATTACTGCGACGGCGCCGTGCGGACCGATGCCCGCTGAGCATTCAATCCACCTCCATGGATGTCCGCTGTGCCGCTCCCGATGCATCACCGTAGACCGGCCGCGGGGCCGGTATTCGAGAATTCTCCAGATTCACGTTTTGTCCGGTTTTTATGGCCGAGCGGAACCGAAACCTGTGAAATCTATTGCTAAGCCCTTACGTCGCAGGTGACAGGGTATTTGCGGATAGCGAAATACCGCCGTGATAGGCGGCCGCGCGTCACGGCCCGGCCGGTCCGGCCGACCCGGGGACAGACGGTAGTTATTACGGCTCACACTGTGACCAGCAGATCTTGCGGAGAGGTTACGAGCACGCCCGGCCGGATGCCTGCCCGGCAGGTCGCGACGTCGCGCGGATCGGCAGCGAAGATCGCCGCCCGCGGACGGGCCCCGGCGACGATTGCTGATTCATTTCGCTGTGAACAAGACAGGCCTGGAGGGCACTGCAATCGGGCGGGAACAAGGATGGCCGCGAGCGAGTCTGAAAGGTCGGCAAAGAGCCATGAATTGCCCCGGTGAATGGTCCGAATGAATGGGCTCCTTGAATGGGCAGGATGGCGGCGGAGGGGCGAATGGCCAGGCCCGTTCGGTGTCATTTGCGGCGAGATCGTGACGCGGGCCGGCCACCGGGTCCCCGCGCCCCGGCCGCGGCGGCTGGGTAAACTGAGATTGATGCTGGCCAGGCTGTGGCCGGTACGGGTTCATTCGGCTACTGACAGCAACGTAGCGGAGGCTGGGGACGGTCCGCCTCCGGTGCGGGCGGGATGGCCAGCTAGGGATAGCGGGCGTCGGCAACCTTTTCCCGCGCGTACGCGTCTGTGAGTAGGAGGAGTTGTCATCTTGTTGTGCTTGCAACCAGGGTTGGGGCCTGAATTTTTGTCAAATTGTGATATCGCGTGGAGGGGACGACACCGTGTCGGGATCCGGATGGTTCCGGAAGCAGCAAACATTGCTAGCAGGTAAGGAAAGTTCCGCGACTAAAAGAAGTATCTGGAAGTCATTCAGCGTGGCCCGGCCGAAGCGGCGGGGGGCGGCCCTGACCGCGAGCGGCGCCGCGCTCGTCCTCGGGTCCGGCGTGATGATCGTCGCGTTCGCGTCGCCGGGGAGCCACGCCTCGCTGGTGTCCTCGGAGGGGCCTGAGAACGCGACCAAGCCACTGCAGCCCGCGGCGGCCCTGCAGATGGTCTCGATGACCCCGGCCGCGGGCGCCAAGGGCGTCAACGGCACCAGGCCCATCCGGGTGCAGTTCTCCGTGCCGCTGGCGCCGAACTCGCCGATGCCGACCCTGTCGCCGTCGATCGCCGGGCAGTGGGCGGTGCAGGGGAACGCGGCGGTCTTCACCCCCGCCGTGGGCTGGTCGCAGAAGACCAAGGTCACGGTCAAGATCCCGGGCGGCCTGGCCGGCGTGGTCTCGGCCGAGGGAGCGACCGCGGGCGACGGCGGGACGCTCGGCTCCAACCTGAAGCAGAGCTTCACCACCGCTTCGTTCAGCAACATGCGGCTGCAGGAGCTGATGGCGCAGCTCGGGTACCTGCCGATGACGTTCAAGGCCAAGTCGGGACCGGTGATCGGCGCGACCAACGCCAGGGCCCAGCTCGCCGCCGCCTACCACGCGCCGGCCGGCACGTTCACCTGGCAGAGCGGCTGGCCGTGGGCGCTGAGGTCGCAGTGGAAGCCGGGTTCGGCCAACATCTTGCAGGTCGGCGCCATCCGGGCGTTCGAATCGGTGCACAAGATGACGATGGACGGCATCGCGGGCAAGAACCTCTGGTCCAAGCTGATCACCGCGGTGGCCAAGGGTCAGAAGAACCCCAACGGCTACACCTACGCGCTGGCCAACCAGCACTACCCGGAGAAGCTGACCCTCTGGCACAACGGGAAGGTGGTGCTCACGACGCTGGTCAACACCGGCATCCCGGGCCGCTCGACCGTGGACGGCACCTTCCCCGTCTACCTGAGGTACTACTTCACGTATATGGACGGCACCAACCCGGACGGCTCGAAATACCACGACCCGGTGTACTTCGCGAACTACTTCAACGGCGGCGACGCGGTGCACGAGTTCTCCCGGTACAGCTACGGGTCCTACCAGAGCCTGGGCTGCGTCGAGCTGCCCTGGGCCGCGGCCAAGAAGGCATACGGCTACCTCTCCTACGGCAGCCTGGTCACGGTGACCGGACCGGTCGCCTGAGGTTCTCGTTACGCACAGAACGGGGCGGTCCCGGCCGGGACCGCCCCGTTCTGCTCGTTTTCGTGTCGTGTTAAATCGGGTGAACCTCTTCGGCCTGCGGGCCCTTCGGGCCGCGGCCAGCGGTGTACTCGACCCGCTGGTTCTCCTGGAGGGCGCGGAACCCGTCCATCTTGATGGTGGAGTGGTGGACGAAGACGTCGGCCGAGCCGTCGTCCGGGGCGATGAAGCCGTAGCCCTTGTCCGAGTTGAACCACTTCACGGTGCCCTGAGGCATGTACTTCTCCTACTGAGACGATTTCGGGAACCCACGGTCGTGGGTCCCGGGTTGCCGCGACCGCTGCCCTTTACCAGGGGCGAGGCGTTTGCTGATGCAGAACGCCCGCGGTCAGAACTTCGCAGGCGCTGTGACACGTACACGAACTTCGTACAACCGGAACCCATTTAACCACTCTCGGCTACCAGAGTGGGTCCCGACCGGCCGAAATGGCATCACTGTGCCGATTACTGGGCCGATCACTGGGCCGATCACGGGGCGGCCGCGATGACCTGCTCGGCGGGCTCGCGCAGCCGGGCCATGCAGGCCGCGAAGCGCGATCCGGGCGTCACGGCGGCGAGGTGCTCGGCCTCGCGGATCGTGTCCACGTCGGTGAGCTCGGGCAGCATGGTGACGCGCAGGCCGGCCTGCTGGAGCCGGGCCAGTTGCTTCGGCCCGGTATCCGGCTGGGACATCGGGACGCCGAGGATGAGGTCGGGATCGACCTCCCGCAGGCCGAGCAGCCAGAAGCCGCCGTCCTCGGCCATGCCGAAGGTGGCGTCGGCGCTCCTGGACACGAGGGGTTCGGCCGCCGCGGCCAGCAGTCCCGGCGTCACCTGCGGCGTGTCCATCCCGATCAGCACCACCGGCAGCGGCAGCGTGACCCGCGCGTCGACGAGCGCCCAGGCGATCCGCTCGTCCAGGCCCGCGCCGCGCTGCCCGATCACGTCGAACCCCGGGGGCAGCCAGCGGCCCGGGGTACCTTCCAGGGCGACCACCCGGCGGGCGACCGTGGTCTTCGCCACCGCGGCCAGGGTGTCGGACAGGGAGGCAGCGGCTAGTTCGGCCGCCTGCACGGGCGTGAACGGCGGCGTGAGCCTGGTCTTCACCCGGCCCGGGTACGGCTCCTTGGCGATCACCACGATCTGGGCCGCCAGCAGGCGTCCCGCCTTGCTCCAGGCGGGCTTGCCCTGGGCCGGCACGCCCGGGGCGCCTAGGGTGCCTGGCGTGTCCGGGGTGCCTGCGGTGCCGGGCATGCCCGCGGTGCCGGGCGCGCCTAGGGCGCCTTCGCGGCGGTGCTTGCCGGTGTAGACGCCGGCGGTCACGATGTGACCTGCGCGGTGAGTGCGGGTGCCGGGGCCTGGGCTGATGCCGGTACCGGGGCTGGTGCTGTCGCTGGCGCCGCCGCTCGTGCCGTCGCTGGTGCCGTCGTGATCGAGGCGAGCACCCGGCGCATGTCCTTGACGGTCCGCGCGGTGCCGCGGACGGTGCCGGTGACCTTCGACTTGCCTTCCCTCGGGTAGTACGGCACCGCCGTCTCGGCGATCCGCCAGCCCGCCTCGGCGGCGCGCACCACCATCTCCAGTGGGTAGCCGAACCGCCGGTCGGTGAGGTTCAGGGCGAGCAGATCCTCGCGCCGGGCGGCGCGCATCGGGCCGAGGTCCCGGACCACGACGCCGACGCGGCGGCGGAGTTCGGCGGCCAGCACCCGGTTGCCGATCCGCGCGTGCAGCGGCCAGGTCCCCTTGCTGCCCTGGCCCTGAATGGTTCGCCGGCCCAGCATCAGATCGGCCGCGTTCGTTTTTACCGGGTCCGCCACCAAGGGCAGGTCACCGGGGTCGAAGGAGGCGTCGGCGTCCATGACGCAGACGATGTCGCTGCTCGCCGCCAGCAGTCCGGCGTGGCACGCGGCCCCGAAGCCGCGCTGCGGGACGTGCACCACGCGCGCCCCGTACGCCGCGGCGATGGCGGCCGAGGAGTCGGTCGAACCGTTGTCCGCGACGATGGGCCGGAAGCCGTTCGGCATCCGGGACAGCACCCAGGGCAGAGCGCCTGCCTCGTTGAGGCACGGCAGGACGACATCGATTTCCATGGCGACAGACAGTACTTCCGGGGCTTCCGGCATGAGCGCGAAAAAGGCCTGATCGGGCCTTACGAAGGTATGACGGTGTTGTTCGCGCGGCCTGGCACGGTCCGGCGGGCTGGTTGGCTTCAGGCATGCGCGTACTAGTGACGGGTGCGGCCGGCTTCATCGGGTCGCACATCGCTTCGATGGTGCGGGAGGCGGGCCATGAGGTCCGCGGCCTGGACTCGCTCACCCCCGCCGTGCACAACGGCCGTCCTTCGCATGTCCTCGGCGACTTGGTTGTCGGCGACGTGCGCGACCCGGCGGCGGTGGACGAGGCGCTGGCCGGGGTGGACGCGGTGTGCCACCAGGCCGCCATGGTCGGGCTCGGCGTGGACCTGTCCGACCTGCCCTTGTACGCGGACGTCAACGTCACCGGCACTGCGGTGCTGCTCGAGGCGATGGGCCGGCACGGCATCGGGCGGCTGGTCTTCGCCTCCTCGATGGTCGTGTACGGCGAGGGCGCCTACGACTGCGCTGGGCATGGCCGGGTGCGGCCCCTGCCCCGGGATCCGGGCGACCTGGACGCGGGGGTTTTCGAGCCGCGCTGCCCGGTGTGCGGGTCTTCTCTGGTTACGGCTACGGTCGGCGAGGAGGCGCCGCTGGATCCGCGCAACGCCTACGCCGCGAGCAAGGTGGCTCAGGAGCACCTTTCGGCGAGCTGGGCGCGGCTGACCGGCGGCGTCGCGGTCGGGCTGCGCTACCACAACGTGTACGGCCCGCGGATGCCGCGCGACACCCCCTACTCCGGCGTGGCCGCGATCTTCCGCTCCTGCCTGGAGAACGGCGTGCCGCCGCGGGTGTTCGAGGACGGCGGCCAGCGCCGCGACTTCGTGCACGTCCGCGACGTGGCCCAGGCCAACCTGCTGGCCCTGTCGGCGGTTTCCGGCGGCTTGGCTGGCGGTTACGGCTTGGCTGGCGGTTACGGCTTGGCGGCCGGCCGCGGCTTGGCTGAAGGGTCGTTGCACTGCTACAACGTGGCCAGCGGGGAGCCACACACGGTGGGCGAGATGGCTGCTGTCCTAGCTTCGGGGTTCGGCGACATCGAGCCCGTGGTGACCGGCGAGTACCGCCTTGGCGACGTCAGGCACATCGTGGCCTCGCCCGAGGGCGCGGCGCGGGACCTCGGCTTCCGGGCGCAGACGCCGTTCGCTGCTGGCATCGCCGAGTTCGCCAAAGCTCCGCTGCGGGAGCCCGCCCTGGCCCGGGTCTTAGCGCCCGGGTCTTAGCGCCCGGGTTTAGCGGTGGGGCGCGGTCAGTCGCCGAAGACGCGCTGGATGCCCCTGGCCCGGAACGGGCGGGGGGCGGGGTATGGGGTGCGTGTGCCCCTGCCCCCGATAGGCGGGCGATAGGCGGGGGCAGGGTGCCACACCTCACTGGCCGAGGGGCCGCGCCGATAAGAGCTGTGAAGGGTGAGGCCAGCGGGTCAGTGGGTGGGGATGGGGCCGGTGTGGGCGGGGCCTGCGGGGGCCGGGCCTGCGGGGGCCGGGCCTGCGGGGGCGGGGCCGGCCGGGCCGGTGGCGGGGATGGGGCCGGTGGCTGGGCCGGTGTGGGCCGGGCCGAGGGCGGGGACCGCAGGGACGGGGCCGGTGTGGGCGCCGGCGCGGCGGCGGGGGACGGTGCGGTTGAGGGCGGGGACGCCCCCGCGGGCCAGCGGCAGCCTGATCAGGAACTGGCAGCCGGGACCGGCGTTGCGCACGGCGATCTGGCCGGAGTGTGCCTCGACGATGCCGCGCGCGATGGACAGGCCCAGGCCGCCGCCCGACTGCGGCCCGGGGGTGCGGGCCGACTCGCCGCGGAACGCCACGTCGAACACCCGGTGCAGATCCTCGGGCGGGATGCCGCCGCAGGCGTCAGACACGCTCACGCAGGCCATCCCGCTCTGCACCTCGGCCAGCACCTCCACGCCGCCATCGGAGGGGGTGTGCCTGATCGCGTTGGTCACCAGGTTGCGCAGGGCGCGGCCCATCTCGGCCGCGTCGACGTAGACGGGCATGCCGCGTACCGCGCGCCCGCTGAGCCGGACGCCCTTGTGCCGCGCCACCGGCTCGGCGCTGGCCACGACCTCGGCGACGAGGTCCTCCAGGCCGGTCATCCGCTTGGAGAGCCGCAGCGCGCCCGCGTGGATGCGGGACAGCTCGAACAGGTCGTCGATCATGACGGTGAGCCGGTCCACCTCGCGGCGGATCTGCGAGTGGTACTGGTTCACCTCACGCGGGTCGATCACCACCTGGTCTTCCAGCGCCTCGGCCATGGCCCGCAGGCCGGCCAGCGGGGTGCGCAGGTCGTGGCTGACCCAGGCGACGAGTTCGCGCCGGCTGGCCTCGAGCGCCCGCTCCCTGGCCCGGGCCTGGGTCAGGCGCTCATGCGCGGCGGCGAGCTCGGCGGACAGGTCCTTGAGCTCGGCCGGCAGAGTCAGCTGGGGTGCCACGTAGACACCGGTCTCGCCGACGCCCTGCACCGCCGAGGAGAGCGCCCGGCTGGCCTTGGTGAGCCGCCGCCCGACGAACAACGCCACCACGAGGCCGGCCAGGCCAGCGATGGCCATCAGGTCGAGCACCTCGTCGCGAACGGACGGGGTGCCCACCATCCGGTAGGCGATGACGCCGACGCCAGCCATCGAGGTGAGGGTGCAGACCCCGACCACGATGGCCACCATGAAGCCGACCGAGCGGCCCGCGAACCGCTTCAGCAGCAGGATGCCGATCACGGCGAAGACCGCCGCGATGATCGCGACGTACTGGGAGATGAAGGCCAGGTCCGACGGCGCGATCCCGGCGGGCAGGGTGAAGGCCGGCTCGGCTAGCGCTCTCACGCTGCCTCCGGCTCGTATCGGTAGCCGACGCCCCAGACGGTCACGATGCGCCGGGGCATGGTCGGGTCGGGCTCGAGCTTCTCGCGCAGCCGCCGTACGTGCACGGTGACGGTCGAGGTATCACCGAACGTCCAGCTCCACACCTCGGTCAGCAACTGCTCCCTGGTGAACGCCTTACGCGGGTTCCGCATCAGGAAGACCAGCAGATCGTACTCGCGCGAGGTGAGCTGGATCAGCTTGCCGTCGGTCCTGACCTCGTGTGCGGAAAAGTCCACGACCAGGTTGCCGTCCGTGATGGCGCCGCGGTCGAGCTTGTCGGGCAGGCCGGCGCCGCGCGACCTGCGAAGTACCGAACGCACCCGCAGCGCCAGCTCACGCGGGCTGAAGGGCTTGGTGACGTAGTCGTCCGCGCCGGTCTCGAAGCCGACCAGGCGGTCGGTCTCGTCACCGAGGGCGGTCAGCATGACCACCGGAATCGGCCACTTGGCACGTAGCCTGCGGCAGACCTCGAGGCCGTCCATGCCGGGCAGCATGAGGTCGAGGACAACGAGATCGGGTGGCTCCTCGGCCACCCGGCGCAGCGCCTCGTACCCGTCGTGCACGCACTCGACCGTGTGCCCGTCCCGCACGAGGTAACGCCCGACGACGTCCGCCACGGTGGGATCGTCGTCGACAACGACGATCCGCCCCGGCGGATCCGGGTTGCTTACCAAAGGTTTCCCGTTCCTTGTAATAAGTCAGTGATTACGCCTCCACGGTAAGACGTAAACAGCCAGTCACACCAGCAAACCGGTCAAAAGCGTCACCGGTCCGTAAGCACAGTGACGATTGTGTAAGGCCCGGCCTGTTCGGCGCCGAAGTGGCCGCGTGATTTTCCCGCCTGGGCTAACACTGGGGGATGCTTTCGCCGCCGGGTCGCGGCGATCATCGGAGGAGGAGGTCCGCGTGATCGGGGAACTCTACGAGCACGCGCTGGCCGGCTGGGCGCGGCCGGAGGTCGAGCACGCCGACGGAAGCCGCAAGCCGCTCCCGGTGGAGGGCTGGCTGCACGAGAGCCCGGGCGACAAGTCGATCCTGGACCGGTGCGAGGGCCCGACCCTCGACATCGGCTCGGGTCCTGGCCGGCTGACCGTCGCGCTGGCCGAACGCGGCATCCCGGCCCTCGGTATCGACATCACCCCGTACGCGGTCGATCTGGCCAGGTCCTCGGGCGCGCTGGTCATGCTGCGCAACGTGTTCGACCGGGTGCCGGGCACCGGCCGGTGGACCACGGTGCTGCTCGCGGACGGGAACATCGGGATCGGCGGCGACCCGGCCGCCCTGCTTCGCCGGGTCGCCGAACTGCTCGCGCCGCAGGGCCGCGCCATCGTCGAGCTCGAGCCGCCCGGCTCGCCGCTGCGGCGCGAGCAGGTCCGGCTGTGTCACGGGGGTTCAGCCAGCGCCTGGTTCCCCTGGGCCTACGTCGGCGCCGACCACATCACCGACGTGGCCTACGACGCCGGTCTCGGTGAGGTCGATATCTGGACGGTGGACGGACGGTGGTTCGCGTCCATCGGAGGCTGCCAGGTATGCGCCGAACGGACGCCCATAACGCTGTTACCGAATGCTTACAGCCCCGGCTGCGGATGATCATTCCGCCTGGATGGATGGCACTCTTCGCGCATGAACGGAAAACTGCGGGTGGCCGCGATCGGCCTGGCCCTGTCGGTGGCGGCAGTGCTGTTGCTGCTGGTCGTTCGCCCCAGCCTCGACCCCGCGCGCCTCCGCCCGCTGCCGCTCATCGCCGGTGCCTGGCTGGCCTTCCTCGTCGCCGCCTGGCTGCTGCGGAAGGTGCCGCGGCGGACGGCGGTGGTGCTCATCCTGCTCGGCGGCATCGGCCTCCAGGCGGTCGCGGTGTCCGTGCCGCGGGCCTTCAGCAACGATCTCTACCGCTATATGTGGGACGGCCGCGTGCAGGCCGCGGGCATCGATCCGTATCAGTACGTGCCGACCGCGACCCAGCTCACCGGGCTGCGGAACGAGTTCCTTTTCTACCCCGGCGCGCAGTACTGCGTCTCCCCCGGCTACGTCGGCAGCCACCCGGCGGCCGAACTCACCGCGGGCTGCACCAGGATCAACCGGCCGACCGTGCCGACCATCTATCCGCCGGTGGCCGAGGCGTACTTCCTCGGCGTCTACTACCTGCATCCGGCCGACGACTCCAGCATGCCCATCCAGGCCACGGCGGCCGCGGTCGCCGTGCTCGTCACGGTGCTGCTGCTGGTCGGGCTGGGCCGGCTGAGACGCGACGTGCGGATGGCCGCGTTGTGGTCATGGTGCCCGACGGTGGTGCTCGAGGCAGGCAATAGCGCGCACGTGGATGTGCTCGCGGTGGCGATCACCGCGGCCGCGGTCCTCGCGCTGGCCACGGCCAGGACCACCCGCCGGACCATTTTCGGCGGGATCCTGCTCGGCCTGGCCATCGCGACCAAGCTGACCCCGGTACTGGCCGTGCCCGCGCTGCTGCGCCGCCGGTGGTTCACTGTCGCGGTCGCCGCCAGCGGCGCGTTCATCGCCGTATACATCCCGCACGTGCTCCTGGTCGGCACCAAGGTGGTCGGCTTCCTGCCCGGCTACCTGCAGCAGGAGAACTACACCAGCGGGACCAGGTACGGAATCATCGGCCTGTTCATCACCGGGCCGCTGGCCACCGCGGTGGCGCTGCTCATCCTGGGTGCGGTCGCCTTCGCCGTGCTCCAGTTCTCCCACCCCGACCGGCCCTGGCAGGGCGCGGTCGTGATGACCGCGGCCGCCCTCGCCGTGGCCACGCCGCATTATCAGTGGTACTCGCTGCTGCTGGTCATGCTGGTCGCCCTGGACGGCCGGCCGGAATGGCTGGCGTTCGCCGCGGGCGGGTACTACGCGGCCTATCCGGCCCTGGGCGCCCGGTACCACATTCCGGCGCGGCTGCAAGACGGCGTCGCCTACGGCGTGCCGCTGGTGGTCGTGGCGGCCGGCTGGCTGGTCAGGAACGAGCTGGCCAAGCGCGCTGCGGTGGTCGCCGAGCCGGTGCTCGCGGAGCCCGTGGCCGCGGAGCCCGTGGCGGCCGAGCCGGTGGCGGCGCAACCGGTGCCGGCAGTGCCGGGAGGCGCTGTGGCCGAGGTCGCGGCGCCCGAATCCGCGGGCCGGGAAGTCCCGGTCTGAGACCGGCCGTGCTTTCTTACCGGTTGGTTACCCCCCGGGCAAACATCAAACGGCACCCGGCCTGAGGACCGTGAATAGGAGTATGAGTTACGACCCGTCGCATCGGATGCCGCCCCGCCAGGAGCGCTGGCCGGCGGCGACCCCGGCCGAGGGATGGCCGTCGTACCGGGACGGCGAGCAGCAGGACTCCGGCTACCAGGACTCCGGCTACCAGGACTCCGGCTACCAGGACTCCGGCTACCAGGACTCCGGCTACCAGGACTCCGGCTACGCCGGGCAGGGCGCGACCGCCGGTTACCAGTACCAGGCCCAGGGGGCCGTGGCCACGGCGGCCTTCCCCAGCGCAGGTTATGCCGGCGACGGCAACGGCTACGCCCCGGCCGCGGACGACTTCGACGGCCGGGACGGCTACGGGCAGGGCGGCTACGGCTACGCCAGGAGTAGCGTCGGCTACGCCGAGCCTCAGGGCGGCTACGCCGAGCCCCAGGCAGGCTACGCCGCGGCCCAGGACGGCTACGACCGGGGCAGCGCGGCCTATGCCGGCGAGGCCGACGGCTACGAGTGGAGCGCCCCGGACGGGTACGCGGACGGCGCTTACCTGGGGCCCGGCAGCTACGTCGAGCCTGGGGCGGGACTCGCGGACGACCCGGTGCTCACCGCGCCGGACGCGGGGGTCCACCCGGACCGCTGGCGAGCCGAGCAGGCACGCAGGCGGGAGGAGGGGCGGCGCGGGCCGATGGTCGGCGCGGCCAGCGAACTCCTCGCCACCGGCGTCGTGCTCGGCGTGTCCACCCTGGCCGCGGCCCTGCTCAAGTCGGCGACCTCGCCCGTCAGCGCGATGGCCGCGGTGTTCGCCGATCGGACGCCAGCCGCGCTGCGTAACGCCGTGATGCACCACTTCGGGGCGCATGGCGGGACCGTGCTGCTGCTCGGCATGTACGTCACCTTCGCCGTCGTCGCGATCGTGATCGGGGCGCTGGCCCGGCGCGGCGCCGCGGCCGGCGTGGCGGCGTTCACCCTATTCGCCGCGTTCGTCGTCATCACCAGGCCGGCCAGCCACGTGGCCGACGTCACGCCGGTGGTCATCGGCGGCCTGGCCGGCGTCGTCGCGGCGCTGTGGCTGTTCCGCGCGTCGGCACCGCAGAGGGACGTTCCGCTCCCGCAACGGCGCGGCGGAACCCGGAGGAGGACACGATGACAGGCCACGTGGACCGGCGCAAGTTCCTCCGGGCGGCCGGGATCACCGCGATGGGCGCGGCCGCCGCCGGGGTCGGCGGCGAGCTGCTGCTCGGCAACCAGTTCCGCTCGGGGCCAAAGCCCCCGCCGATGGCCGTGGCCCCAAGCGCCCCCAGCCCCAGTGCGGCGCCGCCGCCGCAGCTGAAGATCAACCCGATGACGCCGCTGCCGGCGGACGAAACGCTGGACAGCATCGCCGGGATATCCCCGTTCTACACGCCGGCCAAGAAGTTCTACCGGGTCGATACCGCCCTGATCCTGCCGAAGGTCTCCCCGGCCGACTGGCAGTTGCGCATTCACGGCATGGTGGACCGGCCGGTGACCCTCACCTACGACGACCTGATCCGGCTGCCAATGATCGACCGGGACATCACCCTGACCTGCGTCTCCGAGGCGGTGGGCGGCAACTACGTCGGCAACGCCCGGTGGCAGGGCACGCTGCTGGCGCCGATCCTGCGCAAGGCCGGCGTCCACCGGGGCGCGGACCAGATCGTCATGCGCGACACGCGCGGCATGACCATCGGCGTGGCCACCGACCCGGTCCTGGACGGCCGGGACGCGATGCTCGCGGTGGCCATGAACGGCCAGATCCTGCCGCAGGCGCACGGCTACCCGGTGCGTGTGGTGATCCCGGGGCTCTACGGCTACGTGTCCGCGACCAAGTGGGTGGTGGACATGGAGTTCACCACGTTCGACGCGTTCAGCGCCTACTGGGTCAAGCAGAAGCCGGCCTGGTCGCAGCAGGCGCCGATCAAGACCGAGTCCCGCATCGACGTGCCGAAACGGCTCAGCAACCTGGCCGCAGGGCAAGTGACGATCGCCGGGGTGGCCTGGGCGCAGCGCACCGGCATCGAGGCCGTCGAGGTGGGCATCGACGGCGTCTTCCACGAGGCCCGGCTGCCGGTCCAGGACACCATCGACACCTGGCGGCAGTGGTACTACACCTGGGATGCCACTCCCGGACAGCACGTGCTCCAGGTGCGGGCCACCAACAAGAGCGGTTACACCCAAACCGAGTTCAAGCACAAGGCGCCGCCGGACGGCGCGACCGGATACCACACGATCCATGTGAACGTGGCCTAGCGGGGAGTACAGTGCTAGCCGCTGGCGCGCACCCGCTTTGCGCGCCATCGGCTCGTCCTCTGGGCCCGCTGGCTGCCGCTCTGCCATTCCGCTGGCGCGCGGCAGTCAGCGGGCTCGGAGAGCAGTGAGCAGGTCGTCGAGGGCGTTCAGGTTGTGCGCGCTGACCACGGCGTCGCAGTAGGGCCAGGCGGCGGCCATGCCGCCGACCTCGGGCCGGTACCGGGGCGACTGGGTGCGCGGGTTCGCCCACACGATCCGGTGCGCCACCCGGGACAGCCGGGCCATCTGCGTGCCGAGCAGGGCCGGGTCGCCGGTCTCCCACCCGTCGGAGATGATCAGGACGACCGCGCCCCTGGCCAGGCCGCGGCTGCCGTAGTGGTCGTTGAACTCCTTGACCGCGGCGCCGATCCTGGTCCCGCCGGACCAGTCGGGGGCCGCCTCGCCCGCCTTGGCCAGCATCGTGTCCGGGCTGGCCGCGGAGAGCGCGGGGGTGAGCCGGGTCA
>WNGJ01005152.1_pt1 | contig 22670 bp, 23 predicted proteins | sample 5400611 | NCBI WGS metagenome assembly WNGJ01 (sample SAMN13153375, study PRJNA577476) | soil metagenome | isolation source: 40 cm soil or saprolite under Garry oak tree replicate 1 | place: USA:California | collected 2016-06-15
GCGGCGGGGCTCGTCGCGCAGGCGTCGAGCGCCTTGTCCCACGGCGCCGCGGAGCGCAACGCGACGATCGCCGGCGGCCTCGTGGGCTGGGCGGTCAGCACGGCCCTCCGCACGGGCGTCGGCAACCTCGGCGCGTGGCTCGTCCTCCTGGTCGCGCTGCCCGTGGGGGTGCTCTTCGTCACCCGCATCTCCTACGCCGCGGTCGTGCGCGTGACCTCGGCGCGGCTCGCCGAGCTGCGACGCGCACCCGTGGCCGCGCGCACGGCGGCGCCGGCGCGAATGGCCGGTGTCTCGGCGGCCGCGACGGTCGCCGAGGCGCTGCCCGAGGTCGTGGCGCCGCCCGTCGTCGTCGAGCCCAGGTCCCCGCGCGGGCGCCTGGCCGAGCAGGGGCTCGCGTGGCAGGAGACCTTCGACTTCGGCACGGGCGGAGCCGAGTCGTTCCAGCTCCCCCCGGTCGGGCTCCTCCAGGCGCCCCCGGCCACCGAGCTCCGGCGCACCCGCGAGGAGCTCCAGGACAATGCCGAGACGCTCCGGCGGAAGCTCCAGGACTTCGAGGTGGAAGGGCGCATCGTCCAGGTGAGCCCCGGCCCCATCATCACGTCGTACGAGTTCGAGCCCGCTCCGGGCATCAAAGTGAGCCAGGTCGTCAACCTGGCGGATGACCTGGGGCTCGCGCTCAAGTCGGCCTCGGTGCGGATCGTCGGGCCGATCCCCGGCCGCGGCACCGTGGCCATCGAGGTCCCGAACGGGGAGGCCGCCACCGTCTACCTCCGCGAGATCTTCGTCTCCGCGGAGTTCGCCGAGTCGAAGGGGCGGCTGCCGCTGGCGCTCGGCAAGGACGTGACCGGCCTGCCCGTCGTCGCCGACCTCACGGCGATGCCGCACCTGCTCGTGGCCGGCGCGACGGGGAGCGGCAAGTCGGTCGGGCTCAACGCGATGATCTGCTCGATCCTCTACAAGGCGACGCCGGCCGACGTGCGCTTCCTCCTGATCGACCCCAAGCGGCTCGAGCTCTCGGTCTACGAGGGCATCCCGCACCTCCTGGCGCCCGTCGTGACGGACGCGAAGGAGGCGGCGGCGCGGCTCCGCTGGATCGTCGGGAAGATGGACGAGCGCTACAAGCTGCTCCAGGCCCGCCAGGTCCGCTCGATCGAGGGCTACAACAAGGCGGTCCCCGCCGAGGAGCGGCTGCCGTGCTGGATCGTCGTCGTCGACGAGCTCGCCGACCTCATGATGGCCTCCGCGGGCGAGGTGCAGACCTCGGTCGTGAGGCTCGCGCAGATCGCCCGCGCCGTCGGCATCCACCTGATCATCGCGACCCAGCGGCCGTCCGTGGACGTCGTCACGGGGCTCATCAAGGCGAACTTCCCGACGCGGATCGCCTTCCAGGTCGCGTCCAAGGTGGATTCGCGGACCGTGCTGGACGGAAACGGAGCCGAACAACTCCTGGGACGCGGGGACATGATTTTCGTCCCGCCGGGGACGAACAGGCAGATGCGCGTACACGGCGCGTGGGTGGCCGACGAGGAGGTCCGGGCGATCTGCGACTTCCTCAAGACGCAAGGCACCGCGGTCTACGAGGAGGTCGTGTTGCCGACCGAGGAGGAGACGGCGGAGGGGGCGTCGGCCGAGCGCGACGACCTCTACTGGGACGCCGTGCACCTCGTCGTGGGCCAGCGCCAGGCGTCGATCTCGTTTCTGCAGCGCCGCATGCGGCTGGGCTACCCGAAGGCCGCCCGCTTCATCGACATGATGGAGCAGGATCGGATCATCGGTCCCGGCGACGGCGCGAAGCCCCGCGAAATCCTGGTCGGCCCCGAGTATCTCGCCAAGCGCGGGAAGTGACCGGCGCGCGTCGTCCACACGGACCGTGTCCTACTGGATCGGGCAGAGTTACCAGTAGCGCCTGCGGCACTGCCAGCACCAGAGGGTCAGGATCTCAAAGGCTGGAACCGCATGGAGCGGCTCAGCTGTAGGACGGTGAAATACCCTGCACCAGAGGGACCGCCTCATGGCTTGGTCCCCTGATTGTCGAGCGTCTTGGAGCCCTGCTGGATCGCCCGTTCCAACTGCGGGCTCTTGACGTCGATCGCGCCGCCGACGTGGACATTGCCCGCGGCCTTGATCAAGCCCTGGCCCAAGATCCAGGCCCCCAGGCTCGGCCCGATGACATAGCTCGCCGACTGTGCGAGGTCAAGCGGCACCGAGATCGCGGGCTTGCCCCCGGCGCCGGCCATGCCGATCACCTTGGCGTCCTTGTCCCAGCAGACGCCCGAGATCAGAGTCGAAAGCCCGGAGGCTCGGATCTCGGTCACCTGGCAATGGTTCGGTTTCGGGTCGAGGGCGAATTGGACCTGGGTCACTTTGATGCCGCAGCCAGCGATCGCACACGCGACCAGGAGAAGGCTCAGCGCGCGCCGCGTCGCCAGCAGGGGACCCTGCCGGCCACGAGCACGATGCCCCCCACCGGATCGTCGAGCCCCCCGCGGCGTTCCCATCCTCATGCTCCGCGCCACCGCGGGTTAGCCACGCGATCAGAACCGGGGATGAGGACGACTTGAGGCCCGCGGCCGTCCGGGTTCCACTGCGAGAGGCCCTTCGGCTCGCCCTGAGACCCGGTGTTACCGTCGACGCTCAGAATTCGCGCTGCCATCTGAGCTAACGGTGCGCCGGCGCGTGACAGGAGAAAGCCGGTAACTACCTAGATTGAACGGAGTGAAATCCTCGGGGATTCCGGAAACTACCCGTGGGACGCGTTGCAGTCAAAAATTCAAAGGGGTTCGATACCAGCTGCTCAGGGTCGACCAGGCGATCGAGTGAGATCAGTTGCCTCGTACAGGAGTGGCCAAACGCGGAATGTGACCCGGGCGTGCGCCCGGCGCGTCGTTTTGGCGCTCGCGGTTCTCGCGGGGTTCGGAACCGGGTCGGCCGTCGCGCAGGAGGCGAAGGACGTCCTCCGCCCCTGCGCGACCGCGGATCTCGTCGGGACCTGGGAGGTCATCCGCTTCGCCGTGGTGGCCCCGGCGCGCGTGGACCGGAGCGATCCGTACTTCTACCCGTACCAGCGCTACGTCTTCTCCGCGAACGCCACGATGCGCCACCTGACGTCGAAGACGCGGATCACGCCCGCGCTCCACCGCGCCCTGCTCTCCCGGGCGGTGCCGACCGCGTGGTCCGTGGACGGCACCGGGCGTCTCGTCGTGGAGCGCCAGGGGGAGGTCGGCCCCGAGGCGGCGGCGTGCGAGGTGCTCACGCGGGAGGTGATCGATCCGCGGAGCGGCGTGGCGTCACCGCCCGGCGACGTCCTGCTCACGCAGAGGGACGACGCCAACCGGCCCATGATGCGCCACCAGCTGCGCAGGCTCGGCGTGCCCGGCGACTGACCTCTATAGGTTGTGGCGCCTCAGACCGACCGCCGTTCGAGCGCGGGCGTCGCCCGCGCGACCGATCCTGGGGGTGGCTCGGCGGGGGCGAGCGCCGTCGCCCGCCACGGCATCTCCTGGGCGAGACGCTCCAGCCCGATCTGCTGATAGGTGTTCCACAGGGCCGCGTGAGCCGCGGTGAGCGTGTCCCGGAGGGGCTCGTCGTCGGGCGCGGCCTCGACGCCGCGGTTGAGACAGGCGATCGCCCGGTAGATCAGCGTGCGGCGCCGCCCGGGCTCCGACTCCTGGACCGCCCGGTCCAGAAGCGTCCGCCCGAGGCGGCGCGCGATCGCGGCGCGGTCTTCCGGAAGTTGGCGCGTCCTCGGACGCTCGGGCCGCACCGACGGCGCGGCGATGGCGACGCGCGGCGTGACTCCACCGCGGGGCGGCGCGCTCTTCGGGCGAGGCGGCCGGACGAGCTTCAGGGTTCCGAGGATGAGAAGGCCCGAGGCGACCAGCGTCGTAAAGGCGAGGACGACTTCCTCGCCGTCCTTCGGGACGGTGATCGTGTAGCGCAGCGTGTGGGCCTCGACTTTCTCCCCGGGGTGGCTCGAAGCGAGGATCTGCCAGTCGCCCGGAACCGGCTCGACGACGGTCACCGTCTGCTCCTCCGACTTGTGATTGCGGAGCGTGATCTCCCACTCGACCTCCCAGAGGTTCGAGGCGAGCCTCTTCCAGTCCCTCTGGGTACGGCTGCCGACGAGGTCGAAGGCGTCGCCCATCTTGATGCGCAGTCGCTCGTCCTTGGGGGTGTGGTCGATCCAGTCCTCGCCGATGAATTGCTGGCTGCCTGACCGGTCCGCCTTGTAGACGCGGATCTTCCCCTTCGGCAGCGGGACGCCGAGCCGGTGTTCCTGGCTGTTCCGGAGCTCCAGGTAGACCGCGACCTTCTGGTTCGAAATGGGCACACCGTAGGCGTTCCGATAGTAGTCCTGAGCGCCGTAGTAGATGAGCTGCTTCGTGACGGGGACCTCGTCCGACGTCAGGAGCGCGAGCTGCTTGGTCTGGTTGTCCTTGATCGTCGTCCGCCCATCGAGCGAGTAGAGGTGGTACTCGAAGAACCCCTCGGACTGGAAGTCGCGCGAAGCCTCGGCGACCGATGCCGCCTTCGCGGCGAGGTCCAGCATCCGCGCCTCACGCCGTGGGTCGCGCGCGCGGTTCACGTCCCCCGCGACGAGCTTGAGCGCCGCGTCCTTATACGTCGCGCCGCTCTGGTTGTCGATCGTGACCCAGCCCGTGAGGTCGGAGAGCGTGTCGGCGGCGTTGAGGACCATCACGTAATCCGCCTTCCACGTGATACCGCCGGTGAGATAGGACGCCTCGACCCGCTGGGGGCGGGGCGTCTGGTTGCGGAGAAGCCAGACGAGCGTCGGCTGGGCGACGAGGTTCTCCGGGAGCGCGGGCAGCACGAGGCGCCCGTACTGACCCATGTGGATCTGGCCGTTGATCTCGAAGATCGGCCCGTTGGTGGAGAGCAGGGTCGCCTCGTGGTACGTGCCGTCGCCCTGATAGAGCCGGACCTTCTTGCCGACGTACTTCTCCATGAGCTTCTGGCTCGTCAAGAGGTCGTACTCGTAGTTCTGCTCGAGGATCCGGAGGCCGGCCGGATCGGTCAGCGACTTGAGGTGGACGGTCGTCGGATCGATCCGGGCGGCGACCTCCGTGAACTGCACCTCGGTCGTCCCGGCCGGGAAGCGCGCTTCGCGCACGTCTTTCACGAGGCCGAGGTTCCCGTTGTAGATCGTCACCATCACGTCGCGCTGGTCCTCGTGCGTGACGCTCCGAGGGGTGGCCGCCCGAGCGGGGGCCTCGGTGGTGGCGAACAGCACGAGCAGCGTCAGGGCGATCGGTCGCGTCCGCATCGGTCGTTCCTCCCCTTGTGTTCGCTCGCCTCGCACGGCGGGGGCTCGAGCTGCGGCTCGCCCTGCGTCCCGCCGGGGTCGGCGTCTGTCCGGTTAGACAGGGGAGCGCCGGGGAAGTTCCCGAGCGCGTGGGCGCGCGTTTCCGGAAGGACGCTACTCGGTAATCCGAAGCGCGACGCGGACCTGGGCGGGAAGCTCGGCGGGCTCGCGGTCCGGCGTCCACGCGCCGAGCGCCGCCAGCTCGCGCGTGAACTCGCTCCAGGCCGCGCGGGGGATCGTGAGCTCGATCACCATCGCGTCGGCCCCCGCGCTTCTGGCGACCTCCGCGCCTCCGGTCCTCGCCACGAACTCCGTGAGCCCGCGCGCGGCCGCCTCCCGGTCCGTCACGACCAGGCGGCCGGAGACGTCGGCCGCGGCCGCCGTGCGGAGCGCAGAGCGTCGCGAGGTCGCCGCGTCGGGCCTGGCGCCTTCCCTCGCTGGTTCGCGCGCCGGCGCCGCAGCTCCCACCGCGGACTCCGCCTTGCGCTCCGGCGCCGTCGCGGGCGCCGGGGCTGGCGCGGCTTTGGCGAGGTCGCGCCGTCGCGTCGCGTCGGTCGCCTCGTCGGCGAGGTCTCTGGCACGCCCCTCGCGACGCTCCCTCGTCGCGGGCTCGGACTCGGCCTTGGCCTTCTGGCCTGGCGCCCCGGTCGGGGTGGCCGGTGGCTCTTGAGATTCCGTGACTGCGGGGCTCGGGGACTCGACACGTGCGGCTCGCTGGAGCTCGGGCGCCATCTCGAGGAGGTGGGCGACCGCTACGCCGACGAGCAGGGCCGCCGCGGCCGCGAGCGGGAGTTTCACCGACCAGGGGAGCGAGAGCGCGCGCTGGAGACGCCGGTACCAGGGCGCGGGGCGCGCGGCCGCGAGCACGCGATCGGCGAAGCCTGCCGGCGCGCGCACCGGGTTCACCGAATGCAAGAGGGCGACCGTGTTCCTCAGCAACCCGAGCTCCCGGCGGCAGTCGACGCACGTCGCCACATGGGCCTCGAGTGGGCCGCGCTCGTCAGGGCCGAGCGCCTCGTCCAGCAGAGCCGAAAGGCGCGCGCGCGCCTCGTCGCAGGTCATGGCAGGAACCGCTCCAGCTTCTCCTTGAGGTCCATCCGGGCGCGGTGGAGTCTCGACCTCACCGTGCCGAGCTCCAGGTCGAGCGCCGCCGCGATCTCCTCGTACGAGAGGCCCTCGAGGTCACGGAGCACGACCACGATCCGCCGCTCCTCTGGGAGCTCGGCGATCGCACGGTGCAGCGTCGCCTCCAGCTCGCTTCGCTCCAGCTCGTCGACAGGGGTGGCGTCGCCGCTCGCGAGGCGCGTCAGCGCCTCGTCGCCCTCCCGCGTCACCCGCCGGTCGCTTGACGCCAGGCGATTGAGACACAGACGCGACGCGATCGCGTAGAGCCAGGTCGAGAGCTTCGCGTCCCCCCGGAACGCGGTGACGGTCCGGTACACTCGTAGGAACACCTCCTGCGCGACCTCCTCCGCCTCGGTCCGGTTGCGCAGCATCCTGAGGGCCACCGAGAAGACCCGGTGCTGGTACGCGGTCACGAGCTCGTCGAAGGCCCGCGCGTCGCCCCGCCGGAGCCGGTCCACCAGGTGGGAGTCATCACTGGTCCTCCTGTCCATCAGGTTAGACCATACCGCCCGCGCCGGGTTCCCCACCGACCTAAATTCGATCGTCGCGTGGATCGGTCCGGCCACACGTTGCGGACGTGTGCGGCGCGCAACTATGATGCCGGTATCGTGGGGGTGTGGACGGTGGACCGCGACCTGCTCACGAACGCGTACGACGCCTTCAATGCGCGCGACATCGACAGGGCGTTGGCGGCAATGCATGCCGAGGTGGACTGGCCGAACGGGATGGAAGGCGGGTACGTCCACGGCCACGGCGCCGTGCGCGACTACTGGACCCGACAGTGGCGTCTGATCGATCCCCGTGTCGAACCGCGACGCTTCGGAACCGATGAGACCGGAAGGATCGTTGTCGATGTCCATCAGGTCATCCGTGACCGGTCAGGGAATACGGTGGCGGACCAGATGGTCCAGCACGTCTATACGATACGGGACGGCTTGATCAGGCACATGGAGATCAGAAAATGAACGGAGTGCCGATGCATCCGGTGGTGACCTTTCTCCTCCTCTGTGTGACCGCGGTCGCCGAGATCGTTGGCTGCTACCTGCCGTATCTTTGGCTCAAGGATCGAGCGCCACTCGTGGTTCTTCTTCCGTCTGCGGCGAGTCTCGCCCTCTTCGTCTGGTTGCTTTCGCTTCATCCGGTCGCGGCGGGTCGGACCTATGCGGCGTATGGCGGGGTCTACGTTGCGACCGCCCTGTTGTGGCTCCGGCTCGCGGATGGCGTGCGTCCCGATACGTGGGACATTGCGGGTTCGGCGTTGGCCGTCGCCCGCAGGACACCGGGGTGGACGAGGTCCCCGCGCGGAGCGGCAGCGATCGTATTCGTCGCCGTCGTCTCGCGCGCCTGAGGCAGGCGCCTGGCCAGGGCCTCCGCGCCGCGGTGGAGCGCGCGGGCCAGGCGATACGCGACGTCGTCGGCGAGGGTGGGACGCGCCATGATGAAGCTCCACGAGCCGACCGACGCGAGGGGAGCGTCGAGCCCCGGGTACGCGCCGGCGGGGACGCTCATCGGCTTGAGAAACGCGTGTGTCGCCAAGATGCGCCTGATCCCGTCGGCGTCGGGTGCGAGAAACCGCGCGCCCGCGGGCCCCTGCGCGACCGCGCTGAACCCGGGCCAGCCGAGACCGCCGCCCCAGAGCGCCGCCACGCGCCCGTCGAGCACCATGGCGGGGCCGTCGCCGGCGCGGTCGAGGTAGACGGCCTGGAAGTCGCGCTCCTGATCGAACCCGAGGCCGTCGAGGACGTAGCGGGCGAGAATGACGAGCCCAGAGCCCCGTGCGCCGAAGGCGACGGGCTTGCCGCGGAGGTCGGCGATCGCGCGGTACGGGCTGTCGGCGCGGACGACGAACATGCCCGGCGTGGAGTACATGGCCGCCAGGATCATGAGATTCGCCGGCGACCGGCCGACGCCGGTGAGGGCCTCGTGGACGACCTCGCCCTGGACGAGGGCGAGGTCGAGTTGCCCCGCCTCGAGGAGCGGGACGTTCTCGGTGCTGCCTTTGGTGTTCCGCGTCTGGACCGCGAGCGTCGGGTCAGTCTCGTTGATGATGTCGGCAACGGCCGCGCCGTAGACGGGGAATCCCCCGCCCGGCGTCGCGGTCCCGAGCACGACGACGGTCTTCTCGGCCGCCCACGCGCCGCTCCCCATGAGCCACCCCCCGAGTGCCAGAGCCACGGCAGCACGCGACCCACCGACCATGACCGTACGCTATCACGGCCCGCGCTATACTCCCGCCGGGAGGACCGTCGATGACGCGCCCGCTGGGGGTCGCCGCGCTCGTGCTGGCCGTGCTCGTGTCGACGGCGCGCGCGGAGCCCGTGCAGATCACGATCGCCCCGCCGGCCGAGGCGACGACGATGGATCCCGGCCGCAGCACGCAGGTGCTGACCGTCAACTACTTCGTCAACCTCTACGACACGCTCACGCGGTGGGACGCCGCGCTCCGCCTCCAGCCCGGGCTCGCGACGTCGTGGCGGAACGTGAACGACACGACCTGGGAGCTCACGCTCCGCCCGGGGGTGAAGTTCCACGACGGCTCGCCGCTCACGGCGGAGGACGTCAAGGCGACGCTCGAGCGCAATCTGCTGCCCGGCAAGACCGTCGTCCAGGCGGGGTTCGCGACGATCGAGTCCATCCAGGCCGTCACCCCGACGGCCGTCCGCATCGTGACGCCAGATGGGCGCCCAGATCCTCCCGGCGCGCCAGACGACCGACGAGGGGGTGAAGGAGCTCGCGCGACGGCCTGTGGGCACGGGCGCGTACCGGTTCGTGAGCCGCGACTACTGCTTCACGGAGACGCCCCGGACCACGAACCCGGGATTCGTCGCGACGAATGGAACCTCCCGCCTCTTGTCGGTGAGGACGAAGTCAAAGCTCTCGGTCCCGGTGCCACCGGTGAGGATCGTACAGACGGCGGACCCTGTTCCGTTGGGATTCACGGTGTACGTGCACGTGAAGGTCTGGTGGAGCACCACGCCACCGGCGCTCAGGGTTCGCACGCCGTCCGTGAGACTCCCGTTGCCGTCCGCCTCGAAGACGCCGACTGCCGCCACGGGCACGGCGGTGGTTCCACTGATGATGGTTCCATCCAGGGAGAACCCGTAGGGGCCTCGAACGTCGGCGTTCCTGAACCCGTCGTTCGCCGTGGCGCCCGGCGCCAGGGCGACCACCACGATTCCCAGGGTCAGCAGTGAGCGCAGCAGCCTTTTCATCGGGGATCTCCTTTCGGTGGTTCACCGTGACCGCCCCAACCGTTACGGAGCGGGATCGTAGGGCGCGCACCCATCGCTGTCAATAGGTGACCCACGCCGAGAAGGTCCGCGCGAACCGCGCGAGCGTGAGCAGGACGATGCGCCCGTCGTTTCGCGCCGTCGCGCGGTCGTCGGCGGTGTTGTACCCCCAGGCGGCGAGGAAGAGCCTCGCCCCGGCGAGCGCCGGCTCGCGCTTGACGTCCTCGAGGGTGCGAAGCCGGTCTTCGACGAACCACACGCGCGTCGCGTCGCCGCCGGCGACCAGCTCGAGGAGGGTCGTCCGCTTGGGTCGTCGCGCCTCCTTGCCGTAGAGGTCGGCGTCGCCGAGCGTGAGGCCCTGACGCGCGAGGAGCGTCCGCACAAACCGCCCCTCCTTCGTGGTCACGACGACCACGCGCACCGGCCCCCCGGCGAGGCGGCGCAGCCGCTCGATCACGCCCGGGTAGAAGGCGTGGCTCGCGAGCCAGCCGGTCTCGTCGTGCGCGATCCACTCGTCACGCACGCGGTCGAGCGCGGCCCCGACCGCCTCGCGCGTGGCCGCGAGGTCGGCGAGCCACGCGTCGGGGCGCCAGTCCCGGAGGCGCGACGCCCGGGAGGCCCCGGCGCGCAGCGCGTGGATGAGGACCGGCATCTCCCAGCCGCTCTCCACGAGGGGCCGGAGCCGCGCGAACCGCGCGAAGAGGCCCGCGGGTGGCCGGGGCGGCGCGCGCGGACGGAGCCGCCGGTAGGCGCGCCAGGCGGACTCGAAGTACTCGCGCATCCCGTCGCAGAGCACGCCGTCGAAGTCGAGGGCCAGGATCGCGGGCGGGGCCACGCCCGCGGACTCTAGTGTAAAGTGGCTCTATGTGCAACGCGCGTGCCCTTGTCGTCGCGGGCCTCGTCCTCGCGGCTCCGTCCGCCGGGCCGGCGGCGACGCTGGACGACGTCGTCCGCGACCTCGAGGGCACGTACAGCCGCATGATCGACCTTCGCGCCGAGTTCACGCAGACGGCGTTCAACAAGAGCCTCAATCAGACGATCCCGGCGCAGGGCACGGTCTATCTCAAGAAGGGCGGCAAGCTCCGGTGGGAGTACAAGGAGCCGACGCCGCAGGAGATCGTCTCCGACGGCAAGAAGCTCTGGGTCTACACGCCCGCGCTGAACCAGGTCAACGTGGGCGACGCGCCCGAGGCCCTGGCGGGCCCTGCGGGCAGCTTCCTCGCGGGCCTCGGGCGCCTGCGCGCCGAGTTCAGCGTCCGCTTCTTGAGCCCGGCCCGACCTCAAGATACCGACGGCCACTGGGTGCTCGACCTCACCCCGAAGCAACCGCTGCCGACGCTCGCGCGCCTCGTCCTGGTCGTGGACGCGACGACGTGGGAGATCCGGCAGGCGGTCGTGTACGATCAGTTCGAGAACACGGTGACGATGCGCTTCACGAACGTGGCGATCAACTCGAGCCTGCCCGACCGGCTCTTCACGTTCGTGGCCCCGAAGGGGGTCGCCACCGTGCCGCTGCGATGAGGGAAAAACGCGCCCCGCAATAGGGGAAAACCTGGATGGCGGCCGAGAATTCGTTCGACATAGCATGCAAAATCGACATGCAGGAGGTCACGAACGCCCTCGACCAGGCGCGCCGTGAGATCGAGACGCGTTACGACCTCAAGGGCTCGAAGAACGAGCTCCGGCTCGAGGCGAACGAGATCCTCGTGCTCGGCGCCGACGACATGAAGCTCAAGGCGGTCGTGGACATCCTCCAGTCGCGTCTCCACAAGCGCGGCGTACCGCTCAAGGCGCTCACGTACGGCAAGGTCGAGGAGGCCTCCGGCGGGGCGCTCAAGCAGAAGATCTCGCTCCAGCAGGGGATCCCGATCGAGAAGGCGAGGGAGATCGTCCGCCTCATCAAGGACACGAAGCTCAAGGTGCAGGCCGCGATCCAGGAGGACCAGGTCCGCGTCTCCGGCAAGAACCGTGACGACCTCCAGAAGGTGATCGGGCTCCTGAAGGAGCGCGACCTCGGCATCGCGGTCCAGTTCACGAACTACCGCAGCGTCTGACTCCAGAGCGGTCGCCCACGATACGCCCCGGCTGATCGCGGAGACCCTACAACCTGGCACCGCTCTCGAGTGAGGAAGGAGGAGAAGCGATGCAACGTCTCGTGAGTGTTCTCGGAGGAGTCGTTCTCGTCGGGCTCGGCGGCTCGCCGGGATGGGGCGGCACGGTCGCTCCGCTCAGGGTGATCTCGCCCGGAAGCCCCTTCGCTCCCGGATGCGAGGGAGTCCCCCAGCCGGGCTCGACCGTCTATCAGAACGCGGAGGTCGAGCCGTGGGTCGACGTGAACCCGACCGACTCGAGGAACCTCATCGCCGTGTGGCAGCAGGACCGCTGGTCGAACGGCGGGGCGCACGGGCTGGTCACGGCCTTCACCAAGGACGGGGGCGCGACCTGGGCGATCCGGACTCCGCACTTCAGCCGCTGCGCGGGGGGCACGGCCGCCAACGGCGGCGACTACGATCGCGCGTCCGACCCGTGGGTCACGTTCGCGCCGAACGGCGACGCCTACCAGATCAGCCTGTCCGTCAACCTGTTCCCCGAGAACTTCGTCACGGCGATCCTGGTCAGCAAGTCGACCGACGGCGGTGACCACTGGAGCGAGCCCATCACGCTTATCCGTGACACCGATCCACGCTTCTTCAACGACAAGGAGTCGATGACCGCCGACCCGACCGACGCCAAGTTCGTGTATGCGGTCTGGGACCGAATCAACGCCCCGCCGGGGGACGTCACACGGTTCCTGGTGGGAAACCGCGAGCACAAGCGGGACCGCGGGTTCACCGGGCCGACTGTGTTCTCCCGCACGACCGACGGCGGTCACACGTGGGAGCCGCCGCGGATCATCTATAATCCGGGAGCCAACAACCAGACGCTGGGCAACCAGATCGCGGTGCTCCCGAACGGAACGCTGGTGAACGTCTTTACCGAGTTCCTGACGTTCAAGAACAGCGACGGGGGCACCCAGGACGACGTCAGTCTGTCGCTCATCCGCTCGACGGACAAGGGCGCTACCTGGTCGCACGGCCAGCCGATCCGTGCCGCGAAGCAATTCTTCCGGGGCGCGCTCGATCCGGACACTGGCCGACCGATCCGAGCGGAGGGCGTCATCGCCGACGTCGCGGTCAACCGGACCAACGGGCACCTCTACGCCGTGTGGCAAGATCTCCGCTTCAGGGGTGTCGACGAGGTCGCCTTCGTGATGTCCACGGATGGCGGCGACACCTGGTCGACGCCGATCCGGGTCAACCAGACGCCCCCGAACAGCACGAACCCGCTCAATCAACAGGCGTTCGTGCCGGTGGTGCACGTGGCCGATGACGGCACGATCGGAGTCACCTACTACGACTTTCGTTTCAACGACGCGAATCCAGGCGCCCGGACGGATTACTGGATCGTCCGGTGCAAGCCGTCGGGCGCCAAGACGTGCGCCAGGGCGGCCGACTGGACGGACGAGAGCCGGCTGACCCTCACGTCGTTCGACATCGAGCAGGCGCCGGCGGCCCGCGGGCCCTTCGGGTTCTTCGTCGGTGACTACGAGGGGCTGACGAACGTCGGGAACGATCTGGTGCCGGTCTTCGTCGTGGTGAACGACGGGCACACGGCGAATCGGACCGACGTGATCGAGACGACTGTCGGGCCGTAGGCCGGCCCCTGGAGCGTGTTGGAGTAACCGCCCTTCGAGCGAGGCGCGTTCGAGGCGAGTCTGTGAAGGAGGGGGCCGTCGAGGCCCCCTCCGATGAGGCAAGGTATACTGGGCCTCCGACATGAAGGTCCATCTCACGACCCTCGGCTGCCCCAAGAACCAGGTCGACTCCGAGCTGATGCTCGGCATGCTCACCGAGGCCGGGTTCCCCCTCACGACCGAGCCCGAGGAGGCCGAGTGCCTCATCGTCAACACGTGCGCCTTCATCGACCGTGCGCGCGAGGAGTCGGTGAACACGATCCTCGAGCTGGCGAGGCTCAAGGAGACGGGGCGCTGCCGCGCGCTCATCGTCACGGGCTGCCTCACTCAGCGCTACGGCGGCGAGGTCATGGGAGCGATGCCGGAGGTGGACGCGATCCTCGGGACCTCGGGACTCGAGCGGATCGTGGACCTCGTCCGCCAGGCGTCGACCCGTCACGACTGGGCGACCTCGGCGCCGCCAGGCTACCTCTACGACGCGACGACGCCGCGCCTCCTGGCGGCGAAGGTGCCGTACGCCTACGTGAAGATCGCCGAGGGGTGCGACATGGGCTGCACCTTCTGCGCCATCCCCCAGTTTCGCGGCCGCCACCGGAGCCGGCCACGCGCGGATATCGTGCGGGAGGTCGAGGCGCTTGCCGCGCGCGGGGTGCAGGAGGCGATCCTGGTCTCGCAAGACACGCTGGCGTACGGTCGCGACCTGCCGGGCGGCGGCGATATCGGCGACCTGCTCCTGGCGCTCGGCCAGACGCGCATGCCCTGGATCCGTCCCATGTACCTCCACCCCGCGCACGTCAGCGACCGGCTCATCGCGAAGTGGAGGCGCGCGCGCATCGTCCCCTACCTCGACCTGCCCGTGCAGCACGGGGACGATGGGATTCTGAAATCCATGCGACGTGCCGTCACCGCCGGGCGCATGACGGAGGTCGTCGCCGCGTTCCGCGACGCGATCCCGGGACTCACCGTCCGCACGACGGTGCTGGTCGGCTTCCCGGGCGAGTCGGAGGCCGCGTTCCAGCATCTCCTCGAGTTCCTCGACACGGTGCGCTTCGACCGGCTCGGGGTCTTCACCTACTCGCCCGAGGAGGGAACCCCGTCGCCCGCGTTCCCCGACCAGGTGCCCGCGGAGGTGGCGGCCGAGCGCGCGGCGATCGTCCAGGAATTTCAAGACCGGATCGCGTGGGAGGGGAACGCGAAGCTCGTGGGGACGGTCACGGACGTGCTCGTCGACGGCCCGAGCGAGGATCCGGCGTTCGCGTTCGAGGGCCGCACCGCCGGCCAGGCGCCCGAGATCGACGGCGTCGTCTATCTCCGCGGCCGCTTCGAGCCCGGCCGGTTCGCGCGCGTGTCCATCGCCGAGGTCGAGGGATACGAGCTGGTCGGCGAGCGCGCCTAGCCGCGTCGCCGCGGCGGACCGCGTCGCGCTGATCATCGCCACGGCCGGCGGTGCGGGGTGGGTCCCCGTCGCGCCCGGCACCGTCGCCAGCGCCCTCACCGCGCTCGTCCTCTGGCTCGTCCCCGTCTCCCGCGCCGGGCTGATCGTCTCGGTCGTGGTCGTGAGCGTGGTCGGGGTCTGGGCGGCGCATCAGGCCGAGCGCGTCCTCGGTCGGAAAGATCCGGCAGCGATCGTCATCGACGAGGTGGCGGGGATGGCGCTCGCGGTGCTCGCGTTTCCGCTCACGCTCCCGACACTCGCCGTCGGCTTCCTCCTGTTCCGGCTGTTCGACATCACCAAGCCGTTCCCCGCTCGCGCGAGCCAGCGCGCGCCGGGAGGCCTCGGCGTCATGGTCGACGACCTGATCGCAGGCCTCTATGCCGCCATCGTCCTCGGGCTCCTCCGGACGATGATCCACTGGCCGTGACCGCCGTCGCCCGCGTCATGACGGTCGGCGGGGTCCCCGGCGCGGCGCTCGCCGACCCGGAGGGCGCCGCCGTCGCGGCCGCGCTCGTGGAGGCGGGCGTGCCCGTGGCGAGCCGCGTCGTTCTCGACGAGGACGAGGCGACGCTCGAGCGGGCGCTCACCGCGGACGACGGGCTCACGGTCGTGATCGCGGGCGGCGGCGGGTCGTCCGGCGACGTCGTGCGCCACGTCCTCTCGCGCGCGGTCGGCGCGCGGCTCGTCCTGAGCGAGCGGTTCCTCGCCGCGCTGGAGGAGCGCTACCGGCGCCTCGACCGGCCAGTGCCGCGGCGTGCCGAGCGCCTCGCCCTCCTGCCGCAGGGCGCCAGCACCTGGCCCGTCGACGGCGGCGAGCCGGGCTGGGCGCTCGAGAGCGGCGCGCGGGCGTTCGCGGTCCTCGCGCGCGACGCCGGCCTTCCCGCGGCGCTCGCCGAGCACCTCGTGCCCTTCGCCCGGGCCCGCTTCGCGGGGCGCGGCGTCGTCCTCGTGCGGACGCTCCGCGCGGCGGGCGTCACGCTCGGCGAGGTCGAGGAGCGCCTCGCGGAGTGGCTCGGCGGGGCCGAGAAGAGAGCCGCCGACCTCGCCGTGGTCCCGGCCGATGGCGAGGTGTGGGTGAGGCTCCGCGCGCGCGGCGCGACCCCCGCGGAGGCGTCGAGCGCCTTGAGCCGCGTGGAGTCCCCGGTCCTCGCGGCGTTGGGCGACGACTGCTACGGCCGCGACGCGGAGTCGCTCGAGCTCGTCGTCGGCCGCCTCCTGCTCGAGCGCCGCCTGACGCTCGCGGTGGCCGAGTCGTGCACGGGCGGGCTCCTCGGCCACCGGCTCACCAACGTCCCGGGGTCGTCCGCGTATTTCGAGCGCGGCGTGCTCGTCTACTCGAATCGCGCGAAGGAAGAGCTGCTCGGCGTGCCGGCGGAGATCCTGCGCGTCCAGGGCGCGGTGAGCGCGCCGTGCGCCGAGGCGATGGTGCGCGGCGTCTGCGAGCGCGCCGGCACGCCCTGCGGCCTCGCGATCACCGGGATCGCCGGGCCCGAGGGCGGCACCGCCGCAAAGCCGGTCGGCACGGTGTTCGTCGCGCTCGCGGTCCCGGGAGGGGTGTCGAGCCGACGCTTTCGCTTCGCCGGCGACCGGGCCTCGGTGAAGTGGCAGTCGACGCAGGCGGCATTTGATATGCTTCGGCGGGCGCTCGGAGGACGAACATGAGGGTTCTGATCACGACCGTGCTGCTCGTCCCGCTGGCGGCGTGCGCGTCGCCCACCGCCTTCGACCGGGGGCTCGCGAACCTTCGCGCCGGGCGTTACGCGGAGGCCAAGGCCGCCTTCGACGAGGCCCTCCAGGCGTCGGCCGCGGCGCTCGCGAACCGCGGCGTCGCGCGCGCCCGCCTCGGGGATCTCGACGGCGCCATCGATGACTACACGCGCGCGCTCGATCTCGCGCCGGGCGACGGCGACATTCTGTTCGACCGCGGCAACGCCTGGGCGGCGAAGGGCGAGTACCAGCGCGCGATGGCCGACTTCAGGCGCGCCGCGGAGACGGATCCGCGACGCGCGCAGGCGCTCTTCAGGAACGCGGCGATCGAGCTCCAACACGAGCCGAACGTGACGGCGACTCCGCCCGTCGCGGCGGCGCCGCCCGCGGCCGCACCGTCTCCGCCTCCCGCGCCCGAGCGAACCGCGCCTGCTCCCGCGGGAACCCCGCCCGCGCCCGAGGCAGGGCCCGCCACTCCGGAGCCAGCGCCGACGTCGGCTCCGCCCCCGGCGCCCGCTTCCGAGGCGGCGCCTGAGAACGGTGTGCCCTCGGCGCCGCCCGCAACCTCGGCGCCGTCGGCGCCACCACCCGCGCCGCCCGCGGCCGCGGAGCCGTCGGCGCCATCGACGCCGGCGGTGGCCATGGCACCGCCGGCCGCGCCGGAGCTCGACGCCCGCGCGCTCGGGAGCCGCGCGCTGACCCGCGAGCTCCAGGGGGACCACGCCGGCGCGCTCGAGGACCTGCGCGCGGCGATCGTGAGGGAGACGGATCCCGAGCGCCTGACCGGCCTCCGCAATCTGCTGCTCCTGCTCGAGGGCCAACGCGATCGACGAGATCAGGACGTTCGTGGCGATTCGACTCGATGAGGCGGTCCGGGCCGCGCTCGGCGCCGCCATCGAGGGGCTGCGCCGCGTGGCTCGCGACGTCGCCTGGGTCGCTCCCGAGAACCTCCACCTCACGCTCCGGTTCCTGGGCCGGGTCCGCGAGGCGCTGACGCCGGAGCTCGTCGTGGCGCTCACCCGGGCGACGGCGGGGCTCACCGCGTTCGAGGCGAACGTCGCCGGGCTCGGCGCATACCCGTCGCCGGCGCGCGCGCGCGTGATCTGGGCGGGCGTGGGGCGCGGGACCGACGCGCTGGTGGAGCTCGCGGGTCGTGTGGACGCCGCGCTCGCCGGGCTCGGGTTCGAGCGCGAGCCGCGCGCGTTCTCGCCGCATGTGACCCTCGGCCGTGTGCGCGTCCCGCGGCGCGATCCGTCGCTGGCCGACGCCCTGTTGGCCGGCGAGGGACGCGAGTTCGGGCGGCTCTCCGTCGAGCGTGTGACACTCATGCGGAGCGACCTCTCGTCCCGTGGCGCGCGCTACACGGAGCTCGCCGCCGCGAGGCTCGCCTGACGCGACGCCGTCAGCCGCCGACGAGGTTGAGGGAGCCGACGACGAGGGCGGCGGCGAGGATGAACATGCCCTCGAGCTCCATCCCGAGGAGGGTGTTGCCCGCGGCCAGCTCCGCGCCGAAGTCGCGGGGGTCGAGCCAGTCGAAGACCATATAGGTCGCGATCAGCAGGAGCACGCCCATCAGGCCGTCGATCACGCCCCACACGATGCTCTGATTCGACCGGATCGCCGCGTAGAGGATGATCGCCAGGCTCACGTAGAGGCCGCGCAGGACGTGACCCACGGCCGTGTTCTTCTGGTCGGACGCCTGCCGGAGCGGGAACGGGGTGACCCGGTCGAAGAGCTTGTCGGTGAGCCACGCAAACACCAGGAACGCGGCCATCCACAGGACCGCGAGACCGTAGCCGCTCACGAAATCCATCGGTGCGCTCCTCCCCTCCGGTGCCAGCCCGGGCGCTCTCGGGCGGAGGACTGTGCCCAGCGCATGGCCTTACGGTAGCGACTCAGCCGGCACGGCCCAAAGAAATTCGGGCGCCACGGTCGAGGCGCCGTCGCGATTCGTGGACATTGACGGCACCCGCACGCGACTCCTAGAATGCTCGCAACGAGCGAAGGCTCACAACGACGCTGAAGAAGGAGACGCGCATGGCGGAAGTGAAGAGCGACCGGCGCCAGGCTCTCGAGCTGGCGATCGCGCAGATCGAGCGGCAGTTCGGCAAGGGCTCCATCATGCGCCTGGGCGCCGGGGGCCCGCTGGAGGAGATCGCGGTCATCCCGACGGGCGCCCTGTCGCTCGACGTGGCACTCGGCGTCGGCGGCCTGCCGCGGGGCCGAGTCACGGAGATCTACGGGCCGGAGTCCTCGGGCAAGACCACCCTCGGGCTCCACGTCATCGCCGAGGCCCAGCGTCTGGGGGGCATCGCCGCCTTCATCGACGCCGAGCACGCGCTCGATCCCATCTACGCGAAGAAGCTCGGCGTGAACACCGACGAGCTCCTGATCTCGCAGCCGGACACGGGCGAGCAGGCCCTCGAGATCGCCGAGACGCTCGTGCGCTCCAACTCGGTGGACGTGATCGTCGTCGACTCCGTCGCCGCGCTCGTGCCCCGCGCCGAGCTCGACGGCGACATGGGCGACAGCCTGCCGGGGCTCCAGGCGCGCCTCATGTCGCAGGCGCTCCGCAAGCTCACCGCGGCCATCTCGCGCTCGGGCGCCGTGCTCATCTTCATCAACCAGATCCGCGAGAAGATAGGCGTCATGTTCGGATCGCCTGAGACTCAGCCGGGCGGGCGCGCGCTCAAGTTCTACGCGTCGATCCGCATGGACATCCGTCGGCTGGACGCGATCAAGCAGGGGACCGAGTCGCTCGGCGTGCGGACCAAGGTGAAGGTCGTCAAGAACAAGCTGGCGCCGCCCCACCGCGAGGCCGAGTTCGACATGATCTACGGCGAAGGGATCTCGAAGTCGGGCACGGTGCTCGACGCGGGCGTCGAGCAGAGCATCATCGAAAAGTCCGGTACCTGGTACACTTATAAGAACGAGCGTATCGGGCAGGGGCGCGAGAACGCGAAGAAGTGGCTCCAGGAGAACCCGGCGACGCTCGCCGACCTCGAGGCGAAGATCCGGGAGGCCCTCGGGCTCCGCCCGGCCGCCTTGAGCAAATAGGAGTCAGCGATGCCGATCGATTTCGAGAGGCTCCTGGTAACCGGCGTCGAGCGCGGCGCGTCGGACTTCCACCTCAAGGCGGGCGCGCCGCCGATCCTGCGCATCCACGGGCGCCTGATCCCCCAGGGCGACTTCGGCGTCATCACGGCCGACGACATGGACGGGCTGGCCCGGAGGATGCTCGCCGAGCGCTGGTACAACCAGCTGCGTGACGGCAAGGAGATCGACTCCGCGTACTCCATCCCGAACTTCGGGCGCTTCCGCGTCAACATGTTCCTGGCGCTCGGCACCGTGCGGGCGGTCCTGCGAGCGGTCCCGGCGAACAAGCCGCGGTTCGACGAGCTCGGCCTGCCTCCCGTCCTCGAGCAACTCGCCATGGAGCGCCGCGGGCTCGTCCTCTGCACCGGCATCACGGGCTCCGGCAAGTCGACCACGCTCGCGGCGATGATCGACTTCATCAACCGCAACCGGAACGACCACATCATCACGATCGAGGACCCGATCGAGTTCACGCACGAGGACATCAACTGCGTCATCAGCCAGCGCGAGATCGGCCACGACTCGGCGAGCTTCGCCATCGCGCTCCGCGCCGCGCTCCGCGAGGACCCCGACGTCATTCTGTTGGGCGAGATGCGCGACCCGGAGACGATGTCCGTGGCGCTCCACGCGGCGGAGACCGGCCACCTGGTGTTCTCGACGCTCCACACGCTGAACGCGGGGGAGACGGTCAACCGGATCATCGGCACCTTTCCGCCTCATCAGGAGCAGCAGATCCGCGATCAGCTCGCCGCCGTCATCGAGGGTGTCATCTCGCAGCGGCTGGTTCCGAGGATCGGCGGCGAGGGGCGCGTGCCCGCGGTCGAAGTGATGATCGGCACCGGGCTGATCCGGGACTGCATCCGCGAGGCCAAGCGGACGCCCGACATCCCGGCGGCCATCGCGCAGGGCCAGGTCCAGTACGGGATGCAGACCTTCGACCAGTGCCTGCTCCGGCTCTACCGCGAGGGCCTCGTCTCCTATGAGACGGCGCGCGAGGCGGCGTCGAGCCCGGACGACTTCGACCTCAAGGTCCGCGGCATCTTCTCCACGGGCGAGCAGTCGTTCGAACAGAAGAGGGACGAGAGGCCGCCCGACATGCACCCCCGGGCGGGCGCAGCGGGCGCCAGCCCCTTCTTCAAACGATCGTAGCCGCGAAGCGGCTCCTCGATGCCGCCGCCGCGCGCCTGGCGGCGGCCGATCTTCTCTCGCGGCGGGCGTGGACCCGCCGCGAGCTCACCCGGCGCCTGGAGCGCCGCGGCGCTCCCCCGTCCGTGGCCAGCGAGGTGGTCGCCGACCTCGCCGGGCGTGGCGACGTGGACGACGCGGCCTTCGCACGCCAGTGGGTGGAAGTTCGGGCGGCTCGTGGCTACGGTCCGGCGCGCCTCCGCGCCGAACTCCGCGCGCGCGGGGTCGCCCCCTCCCTCATCGACGCGGCGCTGCCCGCCGTCACCCGGGAGGCGCAGCTCGCGCGGGCGCGAGCGGTGGCGCGCCGGCGCCTGCCGGCGCTGCGCCGGCGCGATCCCGTCCGCGCGGCCGCACGCCTGCGCGACTTCCTCCGGCGCCGCGGATACCCCGCGTCGGTCGTGGTTCGGGTCCTGCGCGAGTCCACCGGGCTCTCGGTCGAGGATTGACCGGAGTACAATGGGCCTTCCGATGACCGGCAGCGCGATCCGCGAGAAGTTCATGGCCTATTTCGAGGAGAACGGTCACACGCGCGTGCGGTCGTCGCCGCTCGTCCCCGGAGCCGACCCGACCCTCCTCTTCACCAACGCGGGCATGGTGCAGTTCAAGGCCGTGTTCCTCGGTGAGGAACGGCGCGACTACGTGCGCGCGACCACCTGCCAGAAATGCGTCCGCGCGGGCGGCAAGCACAACGACCTCGAGAACGTCGGCCGGACCGCGCGCCACCACACGTTCTTCGAGATGCTCGGAAACTTCTCGTTCGGCGACTACTTCAAGGCGGAGGCGATCGCGTTCGCCTGGGAGTTCCTCACGCGCGACCTCGGGCTCGACCGGCGGCGCCTCGCGGCGACTGTCTTCACGGACGACGACGACGCGTTCGGGCTCTGGAAGAAGGTGGCCGGCTTCACGGACGACCGGGTCCTCCGCCTGGGGGAGGAGGACAACTTCTGGGCGATGGGCGACACGGGGCCGTGCGGCCCGTGCTCGGAGGTCCATTTCCACCAGGGCGATCACCTCCCGTGCCCGGAGGAGGCGGCCGGGCGGTCGTGCCTCGGCCCCGCCTGCGAGTGTGACCGGTGGCTCGAGATCTGGAACCTCGTCTTCATGCAGTTCAACCGCGACGCGAGCGGCGTCATGAGGCCGTTGCCGCGCCCGTCGATCGACACCGGGATGGGGCTCGAACGCGTGGCCGCGGTCATGCAGGGCAAGACGTCGGACTACGACACCGACCTGTTCGCGCTCCTCATCGAGCGCATCGCCGCGCTCTCCGGCAAAGTCTACCGGGCGCGTCAAGAGCATGACGTCTCGATGCAGGTGATCGCCGACCACGCGCGCGCGACCACGTTCCTGATCGCCGACGGCGTGACGCCGTCGAACGAGTGGCGTGGGTACGTGCTCCGGCGCATCATGCGCCGGGCCATGCGGCACGGCCGCCTGCTCGGGCTCACGGAGCCCTTCCTCTGGCGGACCGTGGACTGGGTGGTCGGGCTCATGCGTGACGCCTACCCGGAGCTCGCGACCGAGCGGCCGCGGGTCGAGCAGACGGTCAAGACCGAGGAGGAACGCTTCGCCGAGACCCTCGACACCGGCATGCGACTGATCGAGGAATACGACGAGGCGCAACGGCGTACTGCGAGTCCAGGCGTGACGAGCCTGAGTGGGAATTTCCTCTTCAAGCTGTACGACACCTACGGGTTTCCGAGGGACCTGGCCGAGGAAATCTTCAGGGACAAGGGGTGGCTCGTCACCGACGCGACCCAGGCCGCGTACGAGGCCGAGATGGAGGCGCAGCGCGAGCGTGCACGGGCGGGCGCGGCCTTCGGTCCTGGCGCGGACGCC
>WNGJ01001602.1_pt1 | contig 22666 bp, 22 predicted proteins | sample 5400611 | NCBI WGS metagenome assembly WNGJ01 (sample SAMN13153375, study PRJNA577476) | soil metagenome | isolation source: 40 cm soil or saprolite under Garry oak tree replicate 1 | place: USA:California | collected 2016-06-15
AACCGCAAGGCAGCTTGCGAGCGTACTTTTGCCGCTGCCGCCCTTCATCGTCGCCACCGTGATGATCGTGCCCATCTCTCGTCCGTTTCCCGGCCGCCAACGCGACGAATCATCCGAATCGATGTTATCGTTTTCTTTGGGAACTGCCTACCTGTTGGTGATATGCCACGGCGAAAGAACACATAACCTGCCGCGGTTATGGCGACGCAGAATGAGAACGCGGTGCCGCCGATCGAAGGTTTTCGCGCGACCACCGGACGGGGACGTTGGGATGTTCGTGCTGCCCGCCGCGAACCCCGCGGCCGCTTTCACGAGGTCATCGCCTTCCCGGCAAGTTTGCCGCAGGTTGCGAGTCGCGAACGCACCCGATCCCAGCTAGATCCGCTCGGAATACCAAACCGCAACCACGTCGGCTGCTCGCGGAAGGCGCGCACGATTATTCCGGAGGTTCCAAGATGCCGGAATATCTCGTGCGCGCGGCGCGTGCGAACCAAGCGGAACAAGGACGTGCCGCCAACAACCTTGATGCCGGCCTCCGTCAATAGCTCTGCAAGGGCCCGTTCGGCGATGGCAATGGCAGGGCCGGATACCGCCCACGGACCCAAGGCCGCATTGAGCTTTGCGGCGAGATCCGGGGCAGCGAGCGCGAAGCCCAGCCGCAACCCCGCCAGACCGAAGAACTTCCCGAAGGACCGCAGCACGATGATGTTGCCGCGGTGTATTTCGCCCGCCAAGCTTGCCTCCAGCGGCCCGACATCCATGAATGCTTCGTCGACGGCGAGAAGGCCGCCCCGGCCGCTCAAATCGTCCGACAATGCCAGCAGCCTTTCTTTCGTGATAATGCGGCCATCCGGATTGTTCGGATTGACGATAACGGCGAGGTCAACTCGGCGCAGCTCATTGATATCCCCGACATCCATGACGGCATGCCCGGCGAGGGCCGCGGCCCGCGCGTGCTCGGAATAGGTTGGACCGAGAACACCTGCGCGACCCGGAGGGACGAGCGCCGCTACCAGCGGCAACAAGATCTGGGTGCCCGGCGCGCACACCACGTGCGCGGCCGTTGGAGTCCCGTAGGTTCGCGCCGCCATCTCGCAGAGCCGAAACTGCGCCGCGGAATCGGGCAGTTGCGCAAACACGTTGGCGGCAAGCGACGGCAGGGGGTAGGGATGGGGATTGATTCCCGTCGACAGGTCGATGAAAGGTTGCGGCGCGTGGGGAAACAGCCGCCGCGCCGCCGCGAGGTCGCCGCCATGCTCGAGTGACCCGGCATCCAAATGGGAGATCATGGCTGTCGCTCTCACCCTTCTCGCCCTGCTTATCGAGGCCATGGCCGGTTATCCGGATCGGCTGGTGCGATCAATTGGTCATCCCGTGATCTGGATGGGCAGCTTGATCGCGGCACTGGAGCGCCGATGGAACCGCGAAACCGTGGCCCCGGCGCTGCGACGAATGCTCGGAACTGTCGCCGTTTTGCTGCTCGTTGGCATTGTCGGCGGGGCAGCCTTCATCATCGAGCGTGGTCTCCTGATTCTGACGTTCGGCCTGATCGGTGTTGGGGTTATCGCCAGCACATTGATCGCCCAGCGAAGTCTGCACCAACACGTGGCGCGTGTTGCCGACGCACTCGACAATGCCGGTCTCGCCGGCGGGCGCGAAGCGGTATCGCACATCGTCAGTCGTGACACCAAGGCACTCGACGAAGCAGGTGTCGCGCGCGCGGCAATCGAAAGCCTGGCGGAGAATTTTTCCGACGGGGTGGTTGCGCCTGTCTTCTGGATGATCATCGCTGGGCTCCCCGGCGCTGCAATTTATAAGGCCGTCAATACGGCCGACAGCATGATCGGCCATCATAACCCGCGTTTCCAGGCCTTCGGTTGGGCGGCTGCACGCCTCGACGATTTGCTCAACCTGCCGGCATCGCGGCTCTCGGCTCTGCTCATCATCGCGGCAGCCGCGATAACGAAAGGGACCTCGGCATCGGCCGCCTGGCGCGCAATGCGGCGTGATGCTCGTCATCACCGTTCACCGAACGCGGGCTATCCCGAAGCGGCAATGGCGGGTGCGCTCGCTCTCGCGCTGGCAGGCCCGCGTGTTTATGACGGCGTCCGTGTCGACGACGCCTTCATGGGAAACGGTCGCCATGCGGCAACAGCCACCGATATTCGGGCTGCGCTCGGACTTTACCGTTGCGCCGACGCAATCCTGATCGGACTCGTTGCCGCGCTCGCCGCCGCTCTCATCGCGATAGGCTGAGCAAACGATCGAGATCGATGTGCGCCACAAGATGCGCCGCGAGCCGATCCAGGGTTTCATCAACCAATGCGTCGTACGCGATCGCTGTCTGAGCCACGCCGAAGCGCTGGAGCCACGCAGAGCGTTGTCGATCGTCGGCGAATAGGCCGTGGATGTAGGTTCCGCTGACGCGTCCATCCGCTGAAAGCGCCCCTTCCGACGACCCGTTGGAAAGCCGAGCAAACGGTCGCGCGCGGTCCGGCCCTTCGGTCAGGCCCACGTGCATCTCGTATCCCGAGAAGGGGATGCCGTCGCTGGTCGTGCCGCGCACCGGCTCGAGGCGTTTGTCTGCGGTCAAAATCGTCTCGACATCAAGCAGGCCGAGGCCATCCGCGGCACCAGCGCGTCCTTCGACTCCATGTGGATCCCGTATGGTGCGTCCCAGCATCTGATATCCGCCGCACAGTCCTAAAACGCCGCCGCCGCGCCGCACGTGGGCGCCGATGTCGACGTGGAAGCCTGCCTGGTGCAGCACGGCCAAATCGGCAATCGTAGCCTTCGCGCCGAGCAAGATGACGAGGTCGGCGTCGCCGGGAAGGGCGTTGCCGGGCCGAACCCGCAGCAGATCGACCGCCGGCTCGGCGTCCAACGGGTCGAGATCGTCGAAGTTGGCGACGTGCGGCAGGATTGGGACGGCGATCTTGATTCTTGCATTCGGCTTCGCAGGCCGGGTGCCGTCCAGCGCGAGAGCGTCCTCGGCCGGCAACAACCGAGCGTCGGGAAAGAAGGGCACCAGGCCGAGCGGCTCCCATCCGGTAGCGCGTGCGATCATCGCCATGCCGTCCGCGAATAGCATCGGATCGCCGCGAAACTTGTTGACGAGAAAGCCGCGAATTTGCGCCGCGTCACCCGCGTCGATCACCGTTTTGGTGCCGACCAGGCTCGCAATCACGCCGCCGCGGTCGATATCGCCGATCAGCACGACCGGTACGTCGGCCGCGCGCGCGAATCCCATATTGGCGATGTCATTCGCGCGCAGGTTCACTTCCGATGCGCTGCCAGCGCCCTCGACGAGTACGAAATCGGCCTCGCGCTTGAGGCGGGCGTAGCTGTCGAGCACGAAGCACGTCAGATCATGCTTCATGTGCTGATAGGCAGCGGCCTTGGCCGTGGCGTGAACGCCGCCCTGGACCACGACCTGCGCGCCGACCTCGCTCTGTGGTTTGAGCAGCACGGGATTCATGTGCACGCTGGTCGGCGTGCGCGCGGCTCGCGCCTGCAGCGCCTGCGCACGACCGATCTCGCCACCGTCCGCGGTCACTGCTGCGTTGTTAGACATGTTTTGCGGCTTGAACGGCCGGACCCTGAATCCGCGGTTCGCCAAAGCCCGCGCGAGGCCCGCGACAATCAGCGATTTGCCGACGTCCGAGCCCGTGCCCTGGAACATGAGCGCGCGGGCGGCCAAGGTTAAAACTCGATTCCGGCCTGGGCCTTCACGCCGGCAGCGAAATGGTGCTTCACCAGCGTCATCTCGGTGACGAGATCGGCCGCGGCGATCAGCTCCGGCTTGGCGTTGCGGCCGGTGACGGCGACGTGAAGACCGGGCCTGCGCGCGTTCAATGCGGTGACGACGGAGTGCAAGTCGAGGTAATCATACCGGAGCGCGATATTGAGTTCGTCGAGGATCACGAGCCCGAACGTCGGATCAGCCATCAGCTCGAGCGCCTTGGCCCAGGCGCGCTCCGCGGCGGTGATGTCGCGCTTAAGGTCCTGCGTCTCCCAGGTGAAGCCTTCGCCCATGGTGTGCCAGGATACTTGGTCTGCGAACGCGGCGAGGGCGTCGCGCTCTGCCGAGCGCCATGCTCCTTTGATGAATTGCACGACGCCGACCCGATGGCCGCGGCCGAGCATGCGCAGCGCGAGGCCGAAAGCGGCGGTGGATTTGCCCTTGCCGGCACCGGTATGGACGATGAGGAGGCCCTTCTCGATCGTTTTGCCGGCGACCTCGGCGTCCTGCACCGCTTTGCGCTTCGCCATCTTGGTGCGATGGCGTCCGACCTCGGTCTCGTCGATCGGTTTGGTCATGGACTTCCCTTGATGGTGAGCGGCAATCCAGCGACGACGAGGACGACGCGATCTGCACGTGCGGCAATCCGCTGGTTGAGCAGGCCTTGCAGGTCGCGGAATCGACGGCCGAGAGCATTGTCGGGCACGATGCCGAAGCCCACCTCGTTCGCGACCAGCACGAGCGGCGCCGCGGCTTGCTCCAACGCGGCCTCAAGGTGCTCAATCTCCGCATCGACGTCGGCACTCGCAAGCAATGCATTTGCGAGCCACAGCGTCAAGCAATCGACGAGCAAGGGTGTCGTTCTGTGGGCGGCGAGCGCCCCGACGACATCGCGCGGCGTTTCGAGCGTTCTCCAGCCTGCTCCACGTCGCGCTTGATGGGCGGCGATGCGCTCCGCCATCTCGGTGTCGCATGCTTCGGCCGTTGCCACATAAATCCATGGCGCCGGCAGTGCCGTAACCAAGCTCTCGGCATAGCGGCTCTTGCCCGACCGAGCGCCACCTAAGACGAGCGTGAGCCGGGCGCTGCCGGGTGCAGCGGACGTCGCCAAGACGTCTACGCGCCGGGAATGAGTTGGCCGATCAGGACCGTCAATCCAACCCCGACGATGACTGCTCCCGCAAGCCGCGGTGTAAGTTCGGAAACGCCGCCGCCTCTGCGTCGCGCGACCAGCGCGGTTGCGACCGTGAGTGCGCTCTGGATCAGGATGAGGCCCAGGAGGTACGCATAGAGCGGAGATGTCTCCGCGCCGAAAATCGACTCACCGAAGGCGTAGCCGTGGAAGACGCCCGCAACGGCGAAAAGCACCGCCCAGATCCAGACCGAGAGAGCGCGTCCGCGCGCGAGCAGAAAGCCGGCCAGCAGCACCGAGGCCGCAACGACAATCTCGGCCCCGGGAAGATTGATGCCGTTGACATGCAGCACGACGCCGATTGCTGAGGCAACAACGAACAGCGCCGGTAGCGCCAGATTGAGGCCGCCGACGCCGACCGCGATGCCGATCGCCAACAGAAAGGCCAGGTGATCCGGCCCGATGACCGGATGACCGATGCCGGACAAGAGACCTTCGACGAATGTGGAGGGAGTCTTGCCGCCCATCACGTGATGGGCGAATGCCGACGTTGCGAAGAGAGATAGCGCCGCGACGAGCGCCGTGCGGCAAAGAAGACGTAAAGTCATGGCATCCCCCATCCGCCTTCCACCCGAAGGCGTGGTTACGGTTGGCGTCGTCGACAGGTCTCCTGGCTCGCGGGTCGCTCCTTTCCTCCGCCTTCCCGGAGCATCCGCTGGCTCCAGTGGCTGATCGAGTGAAGCTCGCCGCTCACAGTTGCGGGGGCAGCCGCGGCTTCGGGCAAAGCCCTCACCACGTTCCCTTTTTCGTCCCACCGAGGTGGGTATCGACGACCGCACGACTATAGCCGTCGGGAAATCGACCGCAAGCGGAACGCTGCAGCGGCATTGACAAGGCGCGGATGGCGACCGTTAAGTGGCGGCGATCGACGGTCTCTCATGCGAGAGCGAAAAGGGAATGCGGTGCGGAATGAAAGTTCCAAGGCCGCAGCTGCCCCCGCAACTGTAAGCGGCGAGCCCGTGCCACATTGCCACTGGGACAACCCGGGAAGGCGGTGACGGGCGCCGACCCGCGAGCCAGGAGACCTGCCGTTGATTCGGTCGTGGCCCGGGCGGGGTGCCTCGGGGCCGGTCGAGTCGCATCAGCACCCGCGTCGGGGCGATCGCCCCTGCGGAGCGGCACGGGTGACCACTGTCCGACAGCAAGGCGTGACCGATCCCGCAGTGCCCACCGACGCTGCAACCGTCTACGTGTGCATCACCTGCCGACATCCCGGCGGACCGGAGAGCGAACCACGCCCCGGTGCAATCTTGGCCGCGGCGACGGCGAAAGCCGCCGAAGGCAGCGGCGTCGTGATCAAGCCAGTGCGGTGCTTGGCAAATTGCACGCGCGGCTTGAGCGCTGCCGTACGCTGCAATGGCTGCTGGACCTACGTCTTCGGTGGCCTCGATGTCGCCTGCGGGCCGGCGCTCGTCGACGGCGCACGCCTTCTGGCGTGCGCGACTGACGGCATCATGCCATGGCGGGGAAGGCCGCAACCGCTCAAGCGCGGGCTCATCGCCCGCGTGCCGCCTGTCAACTTCGAGGAACTCGAATGAGCACTTCGTCCGCGCGCGTGCCGTGCACCATCGTGACCGGTTTCCTCGGGGCCGGGAAGACGACGCTGATCCGGCACGTCTTGGCCCATGCGAACGGTCGGCGATTGGCCGTGATCGTGAACGAGTTCGGCGACGTCGGCATCGACGGCGAAATTCTCAAGGGTTGCGGCGATGAGGCCTGTCCGCAAGAGAACATCGTCGAACTGGCCAACGGCTGCCTCTGCTGCACGGTTGCCGACGACTTCGTACCTGCCTTGGACACGATCCTGGCGCGAAAACCCTTGGTCGAGCATATCGTGATCGAAACGTCGGGCTTGGCATTGCCGAAGCCGTTGGTCCAGGCCTTTCACTGGCCGGCGATCAAGAGTCGAGTCACGGTCGACGGAGTCGTCGCCGTGGTCGACGGCGCCGCGCTGGCCGAGGGACGCCTCGCCGCCGATCTTGATGCGCTCACGCGCCAACGCGAAGCCGACACCGCGCTCGATCATGACGATCCGATCGAGGAGGTGTTCGACGATCAGATCGCCTGCGCCGATCTCGTGGTGCTCAACAAGCGCGACCTGTTGGACCCCCCAGGCGCCGAGAAGGCAATCGCCGCGATCGTGCGGGCGTTGCCGCGTGCCGTGAAGATTGTGCCGGTGGCCAACGGCAAGGTTGATCCAGCGGCATTGCTCGGGCTGGGCATCGGAACGGAAGACGACATCGCCAATCGCCGCACGCGCCATGACGCAGAACTGGAGCACGATCACGACGATTTTGAAACCTTCGTCCTGCCGTTGCCGGAGATTTCGGATCCTGAGCACCTCGCGGCTCGCATTGCGGCTGCGGCGGCGGATGCGAGCGTCCTGCGCGTGAAGGGATTTGCAGCGGTCGCTGGCAAGCCGATGCGCCTGCTCGTACAGGCCGTCGGTCCGCGCGTCAGCCACCATTACGATCGCGCCTGGACCGCCGCGGAGGAGCGGAAAGGTCAGCTTGTCGTCATCGGTTTGCGGGGGCTAGATCGCGACGGCGTAGCACGAACGCTGCGAGGGTGAAGGATGCATCTGCTGGCGACCGCTGCGGCTTCCATCGACGACCTGGTCGAAGCGGTCGATCTGCGCCAGTCGCCCGGTGACATTGTCATTTTGTCGTTCGCCGACAGCGATCTGTCGGGCCTTGCGGCTGCCTGGGCAGCGCAGCGCAATGCGCTTCCCACTGTTCGGCTCGCAAACCTGCGGGACCTGCGCCATCCGCTCTCGGTCGATCTTTGGCTCGACACCGTGGGAAGGCACGCGAAGGTCGTCGTCGTCCGCCTGCTTGGAGGCCTCGACTGGTGGCGTTACGGCGTCGAGCGGCTGTCATCGCTTGCGCGCGAAAACTCCATCGCGCTTGCGGTTCTGCCAGGCGAGGATCGCGATGATCCTCGCCTGGCCGAAGCCTCCACGTTGCCGGCCCACGAACTCAACACGCTGTTGTGCTTTTTCCGCGAAGGCGGAGGAGAGAATTTGGGAGCGTTGCTTCGGCGGCTTGCGCGACATTCGGGAGTGCGCGTCGAAGCACCCGAGCCGCGCCCGGTGCCGCGTACGGCCGGGTATATTCCGGGTGAAGGCGCCGTCGACCTCAACCGACTTGTCTCGTTCCGCGAGCGCGGCCGCCCTTGCGTCCCGATCATCTTCTATCGTGCGATGTTGCTGGCGGCCGACACGGCACCGATCGATGCGCTGTGTCGAGCGCTGGCAGAACGGGGCCTCGAACCTGCTCCGCTGGTGGTCCCGAGCCTGAAGGATCGTGCAGCAGCCGAGTTCGTGCGCGCGGCGCTGGCGCGGCTTAAGCCAGCCGTCATCGTCACTGCGACCGCCTTCGCCGCGGCCGCGACCGCGGGCGAGCCGACGCCATTCGACGAAATCGATGTGCCTGTGCTGCAGGCCGTGATTGCAACCACCAGGCGTTCGGCCTGGTCGCAAAGCCCGCGCGGCCTCGGGCCCGCCGACCTCGCGATGCACGTCGTGCTGCCCGAACTCGACGGGCGAGTGCTGCAAGGTGTGGTCGCTTTCAAGGGGCCACTACCGGCACAGGACGACCTCTGCTTCAGCGCATTCGGCAGTTTGCCGGAGGCAGACCGGGTCGCGATTCTGGCCGATCGCATCGCGGCGCTGGTCAAGCTTCAGGCCACACCGCGATCCGAACGGCGCGTGGCGGTGCTGCTGCCCGATTACCCAGGCGCGCCGGGTCGGGCCGGGTATGCCGTCGGCCTCGATGTTGCGGCGAGCGTTGTCGGGCTGCTGTCGGACATGGAACAGGCCAACTATGGCGTCACCGGTGCGCCGAAAACCTCGCGCGCATTGCTCGACGCTTTGGTCGAACCTTCGAACGATGCAGCCCTCCCGCTCGATCGCTATCGCGACCTCGTGGCGACCTTTCCCTATGAAGCCATAGCGCGCGTGCAGGCGGCATGGGGCGACGCCGACAACGACAGCGACGTGCGTGACCGCGCATTTTGTTTTCGCGCGCGCACCTTCGGGAACGTCCTCGTCGCATTCCCTCCAGACCGAGGACGCTTGACTGATCGTCGAGCCGACTATCACGACGCGACTTTGCCGCCGCGCCATGCGTTGCTCGCGTTCGGCCTTTGGCTTCGGCACGTTGCGAAGGTCGATGCCCTCGTCCACATGGGCGCGCACGGCACTCTCGAATGGCTCCCTGGCAAGGCCGTCGCGCTGACCGCCTCATGCTTCCCGGAATTGATGGTCGGATACTTGCCTGTGATCTATCCCTTTATCGTCAGCAATCCCGGGGAAGCCGCGCAGGCAAAGCGGCGGATCGCGGCGGTGACCATCGGGCACCTGCCGCCGCCGCTCGTCGAGGCAGGCCTTGCGGGAGCCGCCCCCGAGATCGAGCGGCTTATCGACGAATACGCCCAGGCGGACGGCCTTGATCGGCGCCGGCGGGAACGGCTCGGGCGACTGATCCTGGAACAGGCGGAACGGACCGGACTTGCGGTCGAGGCGCGCGTGCAGGCCGACGATAGTCCCGACGATGCGTTGCGGCGCATCGATGCTTGGCTGTGCGATCTCAAGGATCTTGCGGTCAAGGACGGACTTCATGTCTACGGGCGCGCGCCCACGGACGTTGGCGATCCTGCTTGGCCGGCGAGCGCCGAAGCGGAACGGGTTGCGATCTTGGCCGCCTTGGACGTTCGCCGAATCGCTCCGGGCTCGGCCGGGTCCCCTGCACGCGGGCGCCGCGACGTCCTGCCGACCGGGCGCAACATGTTCGCCGCCGATCCGCGCACGTTGCCGACGCCGACGGCGACCGATCTCGGCCGGCTCGCCGCCGACGAGGTGATCCGCGCCTATATGCAGACCCACGGCGAAATGCCGCGCGCGTCCGTGGTCGATCTTTGGGGCAGCGCCACGTTGCGCACCGGCGGCGAGGAAATTGCGCAGGGGCTCGCATTGATGGGTTGCCGTCCGACGTGGGACCAGGCCACCGGCCGCGTCACCGGCGTCGAGGTTCTACCCACGGCGAGTGCGGGGCGGCCCCGGGTCGACGTGACCTGGCGAATTTCAGGTTTGTTCCGCGACTTGTTCCCCGCCCAGATTGCACTCATCGACGCCGCCGTGCGCGCGGTCGCGGCGCGCGAGGAGGCGGCCGACGAGAACCCGCTTGCCGCCGCTTGCCGCGCATCGTCCGCGCACGCAGGCGCGTCGATTGCGCGTATTTTCGGCACCGCGCCCGGAGCCTACGGCGCCGGCGTCGAGGACCTGCTGGGGCGCGACATCGATCGCGAGCAAGTTGCGAGTGCTTATCTCGCGGCCGTCTCGCACGCCTACGGCGGCGCGGAGGGCGACGCGGCGCTTGCTCCCGGCGCCTTCGAAGCCCGCGTCGCGACCGCGGACTTGCTCGTGCATTCCGCCGAAGATCCCGCGCGCGATCTGTTGGAAGGATCGGAAGACGTTGCCTTCGTCGGCGGTTTCGCCGCGGCTGCGTCCGCGCTTGGCCGTGCGCCTGACCTCATCATTCTCGATACGACCGATCCCGCACGCCCGCGCGCGCGTTCGTTATCCGCGGCCCTGGCGCGGATCGTGCGCTCGCGTGCGGCGAATCCCAAGTTCATCGCAGGCCAGCTGCGGCACGGTCCGCGGGGAGCAGCCGAGCTCGCCGAAACCGTCGACCGGCTCGTCGACTTCGCCGAGACGACGGGCGCCGTCGCGAGCCACTTTTTCGATCTCTTGCACGATGCTTATGTCGCGGACGACGGCGTTCGGAGTTTCCTTCTTCGGGAGAACCCTGCGGCAGCTGCCGCCATCGCGGCCCGTCTTGACGCGGCACGCCGGCGCGGGCTTTGGCATCCTCGGCGCAACGACGTCGACGCAAGCTTGCGAGCGCTTACGAAAGAGGCGGCGCCGTGAACGCTCACCTGCGACGCGGCATTTGCCCCGGTCTCTCGCACCCCGTGGCGACTGGAGACGGCCTGCTCGTGCGGCTCACGCCGACGGGCACAACGATGTCTTGCGAAGCGTTCGTCGCCTTGTGCACGGCCGCACGCAACTGCGGCAACGGCGTCATCGAGATCACCTCGCGCGGGAGCATTCAAATCCGCGGATTGACGGAAGACTCCGTAAAGCGGTTCGCGGCAGCGATCGCCGGGATCGGCGTGGCATTTGGCGAAGGTCCGCCGGTCTTGAGCGATCCTCTCGCGGGCCTCGATCCCCAGGAAGCGATTGATGTTGGCGCCGTCGCTGCGGACCTGCGTCGCGCGATTGCAGCAGCGCCTTTCGCCGCCGACATCGGTCCAAAAGTTTCCATCGCGATCGATGGCGGGGGCGTGCTTCACCTCGACGCGGTGGCTGCCGACGTACGGATGCGGACACAAGCAAAGGGCGCATGCCTTCACGTCGCTGTCGGCGGCGATGCGGAGACCGCGACCCCCATCGGGGCCGTCGCTGCCGAGCATGCGGTCGAGGCGGCAATGCGCATGCTGCGCGTGATCGCAGCCGGCGGACCCGCGGCGCGCGCAAGAGATATCGTCGCGACGAACGGCGCGGCCGCGTTTTGCCGTGTAATCGCCGACGTCCTCGTCGATCTCCCGCCGCCACCGCGGCGCGCGGCAGCCGACCCTCTCGGTAGGCATGCATTGCGCGACGGGCGATTGGCGATCGGCCTTGGTCTCGCCTTCGGTCATGCGCATGCGACCGCGCTCGAGGAGCTTACACACTCGGCGGCGGATTTAGGCGCGACGGGTCTTCGCACCACGCCGGGCCGCGCGCTCCTCGTCGTGGGCGTCACCGCAGATCGCGCCGAGCGTCTGGCGGGCGTCGCGGAACGGCTTGGCTTCATCGCGCGCGCGGAGGACCCGCGCCGCCAGATTGTCGCTTGCGCGGGCGCACCGATCTGCGCTGCGGCGGAAATTTCCACGCGCTCGCTCGCGCCGAGCCTTGTGAAGGCGGCCGTGGCCGGCGCCGACGTGCCCCTGGTGCACCTGTCAGGATGCGCCAAGGGTTGCGCCTGTCCGCGTTCCGCGCCGCTGACGGTCGTTGGCATCGAAGGCCGGTGTGGCGTGGTGGTGAATGGGTCCGCCCGCGATGAGCCTCTCGCGATCCTCATGCCCGAGGCATTGCCGAGCGCCCTCTCGCGATGCGCAGACACTGTGCGGCGCCTGTGCGTGGGAGACGAAGGCGCGGCCGAGGTGCTGTCCCGCCTCGACCGCGCGCTGATCATGCGTTTGATCCTCGGCGAGGCTACCGGTGCCTGAGCGGCTCGACTATCTTCGCGACCGCGGCCGCATCTACGAGCGCTCGTTTGCCATTATTCGGGCGGAGGCGGATCTCTCGCGCTTTTCGGCGGAGGAAGCCGACGTCGTCGTGCGCATGGTTCACGCCTGCGGTTGCGTCGAGGTGACGAGCCGAATCGTGTTTGGCGAAGGCCTCGTCGGTGCGGCGCGGGCGGCGCTCGCGCGCGGCGCGCCCATCCTATGCGACTCGGAGATGGTAGCACACGGCGTAACTCGCGTGCGCCTACCTGCACAAAACGAGGTGGTTTGCAGGTTGCACGATCCGCGCGCGGCGCGGTTGGCCGAAGACCTTCACACGACCCGCTCGGCCGCCGCGCTCGACTTGTGGCGAGATCGCCTTGGCGGCGCGGTGGTAGCGATCGGCAACGCACCGACCGCTTTGTTTCGCTTGCTCGAAATGCTCGACGCTGGCGCGCCGAAGCCGGGCGCGATTCTCGGCATCCCCGTTGGTTTCGTCGGTGCCGCGGAGGCGAAGGACGCGTTGGCGGCGGACTCGCGCGGTGTTCCATTTCTCACCGTGCTGGGGCGAATGGGTGGAAGCGCGATGGCGGCGGCCGCCGTCAACGCGCTTGCGAGGGCCGAAATTTGAGCGCGCCCGGAAAACTCGTCGGCGTCGGCGTTGGACCGGGCGATCCCGAGCTGATCACGCTCAAGGCGGTGCGCGTGCTGGAACAGGCCGACGTGGTCGTGCATTTCACCAAGGCCGGCAACTCCGGAAACGCTAGGACCATCGCCGCACGCTACCTCAAACCCGGCATCCGCGAACTGGCGCTTACGTTTCCGGTGACGACCGAGCTGCCGAGGGACGAAGCACCTTATTGCGATGCCGTCCGCGCGTTCTACGACGCCGCCGCACGCGACGTGGCCTCCTACCTCGATGACGGTCGCCTAGTGGCCGTGGTCTGTGAGGGCGACCCGCTGTTCTACGGTTCCTACATGCACCTGCACGTGCGCTTGGCAGATCGCTTTCGCACCGAGGTCGTTGCGGGCGTGAGTGGAATGTCCGGGTGCTGGTCGGCGGTCGGGACTCCGATGGCGCAGGGCGACGACGTGTTCTCGGTGCTTCCCGGCACGCTTGCGCAACACGAGTTGGAGCGGCGCCTTAACGAGACGGACGCCGTGGTCGTGATCAAGCTCGGACGCAATCTGCCCAAGGTGCGCCGCGCCCTTGAACGGACCGGCCGCCTCGCTCGCGCCGTTTACGTCGAGCGCGGCACCATGACGGGCGAGCGAGCGATCCCGCTCGCCGCCAAGCCAGACGACTGCGCTCCTTATTTTGCCATGGTGCTGGTGCCGGGCTGGGAGGGGCGGCCATGAGCGGCCGACTTGCCGTGGTCGGGCTCGGCCCGGGAGACGTCCGCTGGCTCACGCCGGAAGCGGATGCCGCCTTGGCCGCCGCCGATGCGCTGTTCGGCTACGGACCTTATCTCGACCGAGCCCCTGTCCGCGATGGGCAGAGCCGCCACCCGTCCGACAATCGCGAAGAAGCACTGCGGGCCCGTGCCGCGCTCGAAACCGCGGCCGCCGGTACCAACGTCGCATTGGTGTCCGGCGGCGACCCCGGCGTGTTCGCGATGGCGGCAACCGTTTGCGAGCAGATCGAGTCGGGTCCCGCGGCCTGGCGTGGTCTCGACGTGGAGATCGTGCCCGGCATCACCGCGATGCTGGCGGTGGCCGCGCGTGTCGGTGCACCGCTCGGCCACGATTTCTGTGCGCTGTCGCTGTCCGACAACTTGAAGCCCTGGCCGGTGATCGAGCGCAGGCTCGATGCGGCGGCGCAAGCCGGGTTCGTCATCGCGCTCTACAATCCGATCTCGCGGGCTCGGCCGTGGCAGCTGACCGCAGCGTTCGAACGCTTGCGGCGTTATCTCCCGGCGACGACGCCCACCGTATTCGGCCGCGCGGTCGGCAGAGCGGACGAGAATATCGCGGTCACGACGCTGCAAGCTGCCGATCCCGCCGGCGCCGACATGGCGACCCTCGTCATCGTCGGTTCGGCCGAGACCCGCCTCGTGCCGCGGCCCGGGCACGCCCCCCTCGTCTATACGCCGCGGAGCGCGAGCGCATGATCGAGCCACGTCACCGCTTCCTCGATGGTCTCGACCGTCGGCACCTCGGGCAAGGCCGGGCGGCGCAGCAAGATGACGGGGAGGCCGAGCGCGCGCGCCGCCGCGATCTTGCCGTAGGTCGCGGTCCCACCGCTATTCTTGGCGACGACGAGGTCGATGGCGTGGGCGGCCAGCAATGCCCGATCGTCGGCCTCGGTGAACGGCCCACGACCGGTGACGTAGGCTGCGTGCGGCACCGCGAGGGGCGGGTCGACCGACTCAACGCTGCGCACGAGGTAGTAGTGTTGCGGCGCTCGCGCGACGGTTCTGATCTCACCCTTGCCGAGCGCGAGGAAGACACGGCGCGGCGCTTCGCCCAGCGCTTGGGCTGCCGCCGCGGCGTCGGCAACCTCGATCCAACGATCGCCGGCGAGCGCAACCCATGGCGGCCGGCGCAGCGCAAGCAGCGCTACGCGCGTGGCTGCCGCCGCGTCGGCCGCGTTGGCCGAGATGATTGCGGCGTAAGGATGTGTCGCATCGACGAGCGCGTCGACGCGCGCGGCGGTGAGATATTGGCCAAGGCCCTCGGCGCCACCGAATCCGCCGATCCGCACCGGCACCGCGTGCGCGGCCGGCGCCGCGGTGCGGCCCGCGAGCGAGACCGTTACGGCCACATCGACGCGTTCGGCGAGTCGCTCCGCGAGGCGTCGCCCTTCTGTCGTGCCACCGAGAATGAGGATGCGTCGCATGTCGTTCGGTGACTCCCTCGCGCGCGAGACTGCCGCACCGCGCCGATGGTTGTCTATCGTCGGGATCGGCGAGGACGGGGTCGAGGGACTGACGCCGATCGCTCGAAGTCTCATCCAGGCAGCCGAGATGGTATTCGGCGGGCAGCGACATCTCGTTCTTGCCGCCCCCCTCATCCGCGGCGTCGCGCGGCCGTGGCGCAGCCCGTTCGAGCGCGCGGTCGAGGAGGTGTTGGCGCAGCGCGGCCGGCAAGTGTGCGTGCTCGCATCGGGCGACCCGTTCGTTTACGGCGTCGGCTCGGTCCTGTTGCGGCATGTCGATCCCCGCGAGACGGTGACGGTGCCGGCGCTTTCGACCTTCAGTCTTGCCGCCGCGCGCCTTGGCTGGGCGCTGCCGGAGACGACCCAGATCTCGCTGCATGGCCGCGCGCTCGATCTCGTCCGTCCGCACTTGCAGCCGGGCGCGCGCGTCCTTGCGCTGACTTCAGATGGCGAGGGGCCGGCTGCGCTCGCCCGCCTGCTGGCCGATACCGGCTTCGGCACCTCGCGCATGACCGTGCTCGAGGCGCTGGGCGGTCCGCGCGAACGCCTGCGTGCGACGACGGCCGCGGGCTTCGACCTCGGCGACGTGGGACCGCTCAACATGGTTGCGATCGAGGTCGAGGCCGCGCCGGGCGCGCGCGTGCTCGCACGAACGCCCGGTCTGTCCGACGAACTTTTCGAGCACGACGGCCAGATCACCAAGCGCGAGGTTCGCGCGATGACGCTTGCTGCACTCTCGCCGCGGCGGGGCGAATTGCTGTGGGACGTGGGCGCCGGCGCGGGCTCGGTGGCGATCGAATGGATGCTCGCCGATCCCTCGATGCGTGCGATCGCGATCGAGGCGCGCAGCGATCGCGTTGCGCGAATCCGACGTAACGCAGCCGCATTCGGCGTACCGGGACTCGAGGTGATCGAGGGCGTGGCGCCGGCAGCGTTCCTGGGCCTCGCCCAGCCCGATGCGCTGTTTATCGGCGGCGGCGCAGCCGGCGCGCTCGACGCTGCCGTCGCCGCGCTTCGGCCTGGCGGACGGTTGGTCGTCAACGCCGTGACGATCGAAACGGAAGCGCTGCTCATGGCTCGCCATGCAACCCTCGGCGGCGAGCTAATTCGCGTCGCGATCGCGCGCGTCGAACCCATGGGCGGCATGCAAGCCTGGCGGCCGGCGCTGCCGGTGACCCAGTGGGTCTGGGAGAAGCCATGATCGTCGCCGGCGTCGGATGCCGCAAGGGCGCGTCGGCGGACGACATCGGCGCCGTGATTGCCGATGCACTCGCTCGCGCCGGCTTCGCGCCGCGGGCACTCGACCTCATCGCCGCGCCCGAGCTCAAACGTGACGAGCACGGACTCGCCGCGGTGGCCGCCGCGCTCGGCGTGCCGCTCGTTCTGATTGCGAAGGCCGACCTTAAGGCCGCAGGCACGCGCGCCGAAACCCGCTCCGAGCGCGTTCTTGCGCTGATGGGAATTCCCTGCGTCGCTGAGGCGGCGGCGCTGGCAGGCGGCGGTCCCACGGCTCGGCTGATCGTGCCGCGGATCGCGATCGGGACCGCGACCTGCGCGCTGGCCGTTAGCGAGGAACGATCATGAGCGTCCATTTCATCGGCGCCGGTCCGGGCGCCGCCGACCTTATTACGGTCCGTGGACGCGACCTGCTCGGGCAATGCCCGGTCTGTCTCTATGCCGGTTCGATCGTCCCGGCGGAGCTGCTGGAGTATTGTCCGGCCGGGGCGCGACTGGTCGACACTGCGCCGCTGACGCTCGACGACATCGAAGCCGAATGCGTGACGGCCCACGCCGCCGGACAGGACGTGGCGCGACTTCATTCCGGCGATCTGTCCGTGTTCAGCGCCGTCGCCGAGCAAATCCGCAGGCTCGAGCGCCACGGCATTCCTTATACCTTGACTCCCGGTGTGCCGGCCTTCGCCGCGGCCGCAGCCCTGCTCGGCCGCGAGCTCACCGTGCCTGAGGTCGCCCAGAGCGTCATTCTGACCCGGATGCCGGGGCGGGCCTCGCCGATGCCGGCTGCGGAGCGGCTGCATGCCTTCGCCGCGACCGGCGCGACGCTCGTGCTTCACCTTTCAATTCAAACCATCGACACGATTGTCGCCGAGCTGATGCCGGTCTACGGAGGCGACTGTCCCGTCGCCGTGGTGGCGCGCGCGACTTGGCCGGACGAGCGCATCGTGCGGGGCACGCTCGCCGACATCGGCGCCAAGCTCGCGACCGAGCAGATCGAGCGCACCGCCATTATCCTGATTGGGCGCGCATTGGCCGCGCAAGATTTCCGCGACAGCGCGCTTTACGATCCGACCTATCACCGTCGCTTTCGGGGAGAAGAAAAGCCGTGAGCAGGCGCGAACGGGGTGCGGCCGACGAGCTCGCCGTCGCGGTCCAAGACCACGATTTCGAGCGCGATCTCGGTGTCCGCGAGCAGCGCAGTCACTCTCGCGGGCACATCCGATGAACGAAGAACGCGCAGCCGCCGCCATGCGCGCCGATGCCCCGGTGCTCGCGCCCGGGCATGTCTGGCTCGCCGGAGCTGGACCTGGAGATCCGGGTTTGCTGACGCTTGATGCGCTCGCTGGCCTGTCACAGGCCGATGTCGTCGTTCACGACGCGCTCGTGGATCGCCGGGTGCTGGCGCTCGCGGGCCCGCAGGCGCGGCTCGAATTCGCGGGCAAGCGCGGCGGCCGGCCATCCGCCGAGCAGGGCGACATCTCCAACCGCCTCATCGAACTCGCGCGCGCGGGAAAGCGCGTGTTGCGGCTCAAGGGCGGCGACCCTTGCGTGTTCGGGCGCGGCGGCGAGGAGGCGCTGGCGCTCAAGGCCGCGGGCGTGCCGTTCCGGATCATCCCCGGTGTCACGGCGGGGCTGGCGGGACTGACCGCGGCCGCAATCCCCGCGACGCTGCGAGGCATCAACCGGGCGGTCATCCTTGCCGCCGGCTACGGCGCCGATGACGATCGTCTCGATTGGAGCGCGCTCGCGCGCACCGGCCAACCGATCGTGCTCTATATGGCGATGCGAAACCTCGCAAAGATCGCCGACGAATTGATGCGCGGCGGTTTGCCACCCAAAACACCCGCCGCGATCGTTGTCAGCGCAACGATGGCCGACGAGCGTATCGTCGTGTCCACCCTCGATCGTGTGGCAGCCGATGCGCAGGAGCATCAGCTCGGCACGCCGTCGATCATCGTCATCGGAAACATCGTGAAGGTGCGCGAACGCCTCATCGACGCTGTCCGCATGGCGGAAAGCGAAGCGGCGCGATGACGGCGCGCGGCCTCATCATCGCGGCGCCCAATTCCGGCGCCGGCAAGACGACGGTGACCCTCGGCATCCTTGCGGCGCTCAAACGAAGGGGCATCGCGGTGCGGGCGGCGAAAGCGGGCCCGGACTATATCGACCCGGCGTTTCATGCCGCCGCCACCGGAGCCCAAGGGTTCAACCTCGACACTTGGGCGATGCCTCCCGCGCTGCTCGACGCGCTCGTCGGCGAAAGCGCACGCGATTGCGAGCTGTTGGTGATCGAAGGCGTCATGGGGCTGTTCGATGGCGTGCCGGGGCCGAGCGGCTGCACCGGCGCCGCTGCCGACCTTTCCGCGCGGTTCGCGTTGCCGGTCGTGCTGGTTCTCGACGTGCAGGCTCAGGCGCAATCCGCAGCAGCCGTGGTGCGGGGATTCTTGTCGCACGATCCCGACGTCCGCATCGCCGGCGTCGTGCTCAACCGCGTGGGCAGCGACCGCCATCGCGCGTTGGTGGCCGAAGCGATCGCGCAGCTCGGCGTTTGCGTCTTCGGCGCGTTGCCGCGGGAGGATCATATCCATCTGCCCGAGCGCCACCTCGGCCTTGTCCAGGCGAGCGAGCATGGCGACCTGCAATTACGCCTCGACCGCCTCGCAGGCATGGCCGAGCAATATCTCGATCTCGAAGCCGTCATCGCTTGCGCTCGATCGGTCGAAGCGGTCGTGCCGGGCGCCGTTTGCGCACTGCCGCCCCCCGGCCAACGCATCGCGCTGGCGTCGGACGCGGCGTTTACGTTCATCTATCCGCATCTGCTCGCGGGCTGGCGCAAAGCGGGCGCGGAGATCGCGACTTTTTCGCCGCTCGCCGATGAGCCGCCTCCCGAAAGCTGCGACGTCTGCTGGTTGCCCGGCGGTTATCCCGAACTCCATGCCGGCGCGCTCGCGGCTGCGCAGCGCTTCCAGCAAGGGCTCGCGCGCTTCGCGCAGACGCGGCCGGTCCACGGCGAGTGCGGCGGCCACATGGTGCTGGGCGAGGGGATCGAGGATGCGAACGGCGCGCGCCACGCGATGACCGGCCTGCTCGGACACTCCACGAGCTTCGCCGAGCGCAAGCTGCATCTTGGATACCGTGAGGCGCGCCTGCGCGCGGTCAGTCCCATTGGGCCGATGGGCGCCGTCGTGCGCGGACACGAGTTTCACTACGCGACGCTGTCGGCCGCGGGGACCGACGAGCCGCTGGCCGAGCTTACGGATGCGCAGGGGCGCGCGGTCGGCACCGACGGCGGCCGCCGCGGCCGCGTCACCGGCACCTTCTTTCACGCAATCGCGCGGAAGGAGATCGACTGACGGCGACCGGGTGCCGCCCAGTCAATGCGGCTTGTTCGCGACGCCGGCCTCGGCGAACGTGGCCATGCCGGCGTAACAGGCGAGCGCGGCGCGCAGCACCGACACGGCCACCGCGGCGCCGGATCCCTCGCCGAGCCGCATTCCGAGATCGAGCAGGGGAGCAAGACGAAGCTCGCTCAGCAGCATCCGATGCGCCGCCTCGGCCGAGACATGCGCCGCCAAGGCGTGATCGAGCGCGTCTGCACGCAGTTTTGCCAAGGGGGCGACCGCCGCTATGCAGACGAAGCCGTCGAGCAACACCGGGATGCGGCGCTGGCGCGCCGCGAGCGCCGCGCCCATGATGGCGGCGAGTTCGCGCCCGCCGAACGCGGCTGCGCTCGACAGCGGGTCACGCAGCAGTGCCGCATGGCGGGCGAGGCCCAGGTCGATCGCGGCGCGTTTTCGTGCCAAGCCCTCTTCGTCGACCCCGGTGCCGCGACCCGCCCAGCGGATGCCGCCGCCGCCGAACAGCGCCGCCGCAATCGCTGCCGCGACCGTGGTATTCCCGATCCCCATCTCACCGAGGCACACGAGGTCTGCCCCCGACGAGACCGTGTTGTAGCCGGTGTCGACGGCCGCCAGGAAAGCGTCCTCGCTCATGGCCAAGGCTTGTGTGAAATCTGCCGTGGGTTGTTCAAGCGCGAGGGGAACGACGTGGAGGTTCGCCCCGACCGTGCGAGCAAGCTGGTTGATTGCAGCGCCGCCGGCGGAAAAATTCGCCACCATCTGGGCGGTAACCTCGGCGGGATAGGTCGACACGCCCTGTGCCGTCACGCCGTGGTTGCCCGCGAACACGAGAATATCGACCCGATCGAGGCGGGGCATGCTTCGTCCCTGCCACTGGGCGAGCCACACAACGACGTCTTCGAGCCGTCCCAGGCTGCCTGGCGGCTTGGTGAGTTGGCGCTGGCGCTCCGCCGCGAGCGCCGCGGCTTTGAGATCTCCAGGTGGCAAGTTCAGACACGCCGCCCGCAGATCGTCAAACGACGAAAAGAGCGGCGACTTGCTCTTTATGCTGTCGACGGGCGGTGGGCGCACGGTCACGGTCGCACCTTGCGCGGCCGGCGAGACACCTTGCAACCCGCCGATGATGCAAAACATGCGCCGGTCGGCAGTGATCCGATCCAAGGTCCCGCCTTTCTCATTTCGGCGCCCGAACGTTGCTCCTGTTGTGAGCGTGGGATGTCCTGCTAAAGTTGCGCTGAGTTGTCATGACGCGCAATACCGTCCTGTCTGCGGGGAAGAGCCGGGGAGGGTGGCGTCACGCAGGGGCACGCGATGTCGCCGGTCATCTCGCTCGGCCAGCTCGCGGCGGATTTGAGCGCCGCCGTGCTTTTTTGTACACGGCTGCCAGTCCCCGGCGCTGCGACCATCACCGGCGCCGACATCGCACGCGCGGGCTGGGCCTTGCCCATCGCGGGGGCCATCGTGGGCTTGATCGCAGCGGCCGTCTATTGGCTCGCTCGCGCGGCCGATGTGCCGCCGTTTCCCGCCGCCGGTTTGACGGTGGCGGCGACCCTCGTCGTAACCGGATGCCTGCATGAGGATGGATTGGCGGACGTGGCTGATTCGTTCGGCGCAAGCACGCGCGAGCGCAAGCTCGAGATCATGCGCGATAGCAAGATCGGAACATATGGCGTATGTGCGTTGTTCATGTCGCTCTTATTGCGATCAGCTGCGCTCGCGAGCATTGCGGACCCGGCGCTCGCTGCTCCCGTTCTCGTTGCGGCGCACATGGCAGGGCGCGCCGCTATGCCGCTGTTCATGCGTTTGGTTCCGCCGGCCAGAGACGACGGCCTCTCCGTCGGCGTCGGCACGCCGCCGCGCGCGAGCGTGATTGCCGCGGTGCTTATCGGCATGGTCGCGCTTGGCGTCGGACTCGGGCCCGCCGCGGGCGTTTGCGCGATCGCGCTCTTGGCGGCCGCGTTCGGATCGCTGGCGTGGTTATCCGTCAGGCAGATCGGCGGCCAGACCGGCGATGTCCTGGGCGCGCTCGAGCAAATCGGCGAGATCGTCGTCCTGCTTGTTGCGGCGGCCAATATCGGCGGATGATCTTGTCTGACGCCGACGCGACGCGTGCATTGGCGCGAGCATGCGCGATATGGTGATTTGGTGACGGCGTTGAGGGACGCAGCATGAAGGCGCAGATCCAAGGCTCCATTGCGGCCACGAGCAAGCCAATGGATTTCGATGATGCCTTCCGCGCACGCTTGCGCGACCTGCTCATCTGGCGGCGGGACGTTCGACGCTTTCGACGCGAGGCGCTGCCGCCTGGGACATTGGAGCGCCTGATCCACCTGGCGTGCCTTGCCCCCTCGGTGGGGCTGAGCCAGCCTTGGCGGTTCGTCATTGTCGACGATCCGGCCCATCGCCTCGCCGTTCGAAAGAATTTCGAAGGCTGCAACGCCGCCGCGCTCGCCGCACAAAGTCAACAACGAGCGGCCGCGTATGCCCGGCTCAAGCTCGCGGGCTTGGACGACGCCCCGTGTCATCTGGCGGTGTTCGCCGATCCTTCGACCGCGCAAGGCCACGGCCTCGGGCGTCACACCATGCCGGAGATGATCGAGTATTCGGCGGTGACTGCGATCCACACGATCTGGCTCGCTGCGCGCTCCGAGGGCATCGGCATGGGGTGGGTATCGATCCTCGACCCGGCGGCCGTCGCAGCCATCCTCGATGTCCCCTCGAACTGGAAGTTCATCGGCTACCTCTGTCTCGGATTTCCGCAGGCCGAGGATGACATCCCCGATTTGGAGCGGGCGGGCTGGGAGCAGCGACAGGCTCCTTCGTCGGTGGTGATTCGCCGCTAGCAGCGCGCGTCGCCGATGGGCCTGAAATTCTGCGGCGTCCAGCGGAAGCCTGCGAGAGACGAGCCGGAACTTTCGCCCGCTCCTTGCGGTTGACAAGCTCGAAACCATCGACGGAGGCCTGCGATGGCAACGGGAGCGCAAAGACGG